>Ga0228710_1006822_pt1 | contig 17130 bp, 8 predicted proteins | sample MedpolnodulmetaG_FD_177995 | JGI IMG/M metagenome (GOLD analysis project Ga0228710, IMG submission 177995) | Root nodule microbial communities from Medicago polymorpha collected in Santa Monica, California, United States - pink nodules | ecosystem: Host-associated > Plants > Roots > Nodule... | reverse complement strand
ACTTGGTCAATCAGACGTTATTTCAATGGAGCAATGTAAATTCCAAAAAAAATAATATTACATTTGTCACAAGGTTAATGCTACAAGTTAGTTGAACACAATAACAACTACCTCCAAGTCTCTTTCTAAGGGTTAAGTTACAAGAATCAAATACTGGCTAAAGTTTTCTTAGGCCTAACGTCATGCTTTGTTGTCGCCAAACTTTGGTTATCCAGTCGAGGCCTGGATCAAATACAAGGGTCCTTAACTGAATACTTAAATGGATCAATGAGATATATTTTAAAGTTAATGAAAATAAAGGTAATTGGAATAATAACGTATCATATTTTACACCACTCACCACTTGCAAATAACTCGATCAACATGAGAAACAGAAGTTCCCATTTCGTGTAATATCCCTCTCTTCAAGGCCTTTCAGAAATGATTTCATAGCTAGATGTTCAGAGGCGTATGTCATGAAAGATGTTAATATTATGCCCCCAACAATCATCAAACCTAACCTGTTAGAAATGTAAATGAAATTATAAATTCGAATAAAAAGAATTGAGGTATATATGAGCGCACAAGCACATGTGACATTTTAAGTGAGAGTCTTTAATGTCAGATTGAGGACTAAACCATAATCATTTGATCATAAATATACAAAAGAAATATAGTTAAATCAACTTCAAGCTGAAGACATAACAATCAACATCAGATTATTTTGGCAGGTTTCTATTCAATTTCCATTTCATGCAGACTGACGCTTGTATTAGTAGATAAGCAACAAGACAGAAGAAACCTTCTGAGACAATTATGTCACTCTTTACAGAAATATAACAAACAAAAGACCAATTAAATGGTCAAACAATCATACAGTTGACAGGGTTCCAGCTCCCATTTATCAGATGCATGAGATTACAACTCAAAATATATAAACGGCAAACCAGAGATCCTAGTTCTTTTAAATTTGAATTTTGAAATTCAATAATTGATTCAAGCCAATGATACCAAAAAACATGCTGGAAACTGAGCATTTCTAAACCAAAAAGATGGAAAGAGAAATTTCACCTAAGATATATGATATCTATAATAATAACTTTAAATGAAAATTACCGTAGAAACAAAGTGGTAATTCCAAAAAGACAAGGCAAAGATGGAGCAACAATGGCCAAGAAGGCCATCCCTAATCCGTAGAACCATGTAGCAGCCTCACAAGATGATATCTGTCGCTGGTGGCCTATGAAAACAGATGACATAAAAATTAATGAATCAAAAGAAAAGAATAAGGATCTCGAGGACACAGTTAAATGAAAAACATGTAGCCAAAATAAGCTCTATTTCTAGAGAACATACCTTTTCCTGAATCGTCATCAGAAGGTTCGGATTGAGATAATGAGGAAATAGCCTGTGATGCTGTAATCTTTCCCCAGTGATAAATCAAATTGAGATAACCTCCAAATAATATAAAAAAGATTGTGAATGCCCATTCATACATCAAAAGCAAACCAGTCCATGGAGTCACTTGTCGAGGTACTATCACAAGAGTTAATCCAAGAGACACCACTGCTGCCATAAAAGAGACACAAACAGAAACACCACCCAAATATGCGGGCACCTTGTACGGCGTACCATTTAAGAGCTGTTTTATATCATAAAGAATACTTTTAGCATCTTAAAAATACAAGGCCATTCACATGCATGACTTAATCATCTGATGACAAAGATACACTGTTGAGTTTGTGTCCATCTCCTTTGTGAAATAAATTGGTTGTGAAAGGCTCACATAAGAGAATTCAAATTCCAAAACTAGAAGATAAAGGATTAAAAACTGACCTGATGGGTGGAACTAACTGTAGAAGTAGAAATGCCAGTATAAGAAACCGGGCCACCTGATTTAATCCTATAATAAACGTGTCTGACACGATCGCATAGTGAGCTTCTACAGCAGAAACCAAAGTACCCTTGATTCTACACAAATATGAAATATTATCAGGATTATGTGAGTTCTTAATGCTTTTAGAATAATACTAGTCCACGATAGCTGACCTTCCGAAATGAACGATAACAGCAGAAGAGTACAGCACAAAGTGGTAGCAGAAAAAGAAACTTCACAAGAAAATCATCTTTAGGATTCCGGCCCCCTCTGGTTCCAGGAAGGGATTCTGGCAACTGTTCCCTTACATTCTACAGTACCAACAACGTAAGTAAGAAACAAATAATTCAAGTCATAATACGTTTGTCACAAAACGTCAACTTGACGACATGATTACTTAAACAGCATAGACTAATGAAAAAATTAGTAAAACACATGATATTTCAAGAAATAGGCTAATAAGTTGCACAAATACCTGCCAAACATCAATAGGTTTCAAAAGCCAAGATGTCCACCAGTCCCAAGGCTTAAGAGGACCTAGAGTATAATGAATCACACGGAGTTCTTTCTCATCTACCATCCACTGGATAAGTCAGTGTACATGTTAGATAATTGAACTGGAACACTCAGAAAATCAAATGTATATGTTTGGTATGTGTAAAGAGTGTATGAACTATGAAACATTTTTGCAGCTAACTCAGGCTATGACAAATACAGAAGACAAAAATTCAGAGTAGCTCAATTCTTAACGAGATCATTTTCAATCGTTCATCCATCTCTCACTGCTCTAAGAGTAAGAAATAACATTTGTAATCAATTGGCATAGGTTTACAATACATGCATGCTAAAACAACAGTTTCTAGCAGGACGTAAAGCAAGATGAAAATATTGAGTTGAGATGATGGAAAATTTCCTCCATCTTGACACCTTTACACATCCATATAGCTACATAAAATAGTGCTGATCCTAACTGATATAGTTGTCATGTTTCCAACAGTAAAATTTGGACCTAATTACAGCAATAAAGAGTTCTTTTATCATTATTAACATTATTTTAATGTCATAGCTGGCAAAGAGCTGCTTCAGTAATTACTCTAATTTCTACCATAAGTAAACCAAAACAAAAGAAAACCATCTCGATACAAATGAATTTTTTGTGATTTTAGCGATTACAGTTTCACCCTCCTAGTCATTGCATCCATCTATCTACATCCAATTGTTGAGAAAGATGTATGTTATTTCTTCCTTTAAATGGCAAAAAGCAAGCATGCAGGATTTTTACAGAGTCAGACGATACAAGGTAACTTGATTTAACAGGCATCCATCTGAACTCAAAACTCGAATAAAAATACCAGGCATGAATAAGTTCAAAAGCGAAGAAACAGAAGGTGGATGTATTACTCAAGGATTAAGGATTTCCCTGGTTACTTAAAGGAAAGAACCATTCTCTTATTACCTATATTCCAGTACCTTGTTAGCCAGCATGTAAAGACCAACGTCTGCATTATAAAGTGTGGAAAGTCGCTCCATTTCAGGAACTGGTCTATTATCCAAAATTTCTTGGCTCAAATCTGGCTCAAAAACATGTGCATTGGGAAATCCAGAGTAATATGAATTGAGAAATCCCTGATCGCCTGTGAAAGCAGGAACAGCCAATTGTTCTCAAACCAATCAGGTTCAAATAAAGAAAATTCGTTTTCATATTATTAAATAAAAACAACGGCACCCAATATTAGTATGCAAAACTACTATACCTCCAGTGTAAGATGGCAGAGTTTTGACTTTGCTCATCATGTCATTAAAAAGGGTCGTAGATGGTTCCACCACCATAACTCCTGAATTCAACCTCTCAGAATGCTTCAAATTAGCACAAAATTTTTCACATTTGAAAAGCTCTTCAATATTTCTAACCACAATAGTGTCGGCATCAAGGTATACAACTGCACATATACATAGTCAACATAAGCACACCATAAATCCAAAAAGTTACTTCCCATTCAAAAAGCAACAACCTAAATGGAAACTTCCATGAGTGAACGTATCCTCGATAACTTGTATAACAAGATACACACAAAAAAATGTGAAAATACAAATGATTTAGTTCAGACATACTATCGGCGTAAAGATTTTTAACAATTGCAATCAATCGTAACGTCAGACCATTCAAAAGTTTGACTTTAAATTTAATCATAACAACTTCTAAAGTGTCATGCATATGATTTGATGACAGTGTAAAAAATTTACACTGACATTGTACCAAAATTAAACTCAACTAAAAAACATACCTTTCTTGTAATTAGTCATGTTAAAGATTTTGAGCTTAGTATAAACACCCCAAAATCTCTTAGGACGAACTTGATTAGGATTTTCCAGTAAACTAATTTTCTCAACTATCCACCCATCAGCCTACAACAACAAATAAAAAAATTAATTAACCCATAAACCCTAATTAAAATATATGAATTAAATTAACAATGCTGATGAAAAAATAAATAACTTTTACAAAATTGATGAAAAATGAAAATGAGAATGAACCTTGAGAAGATTATTAGCGTAATCAGAAACACCATCAGAGACTAAAACAACCATATCCTTGTTTGATCGAGTATCGCGTATCGATTTTCCAAGAACCCTAACGCCTAACAAGAATTCATCTCCGTATAACAAACTCGCGTATGCCACTTCCGTTCTCTTTGATTCAGATCCCAATGAGTTAACTGAAAACACAAAAATCATGAACAATAACAATGCTTTCATTGTAACTAAACTTGATGTGAAAATTTGTGTTTCTGAAGAAAAATTGATGGAAGGATTTTGAAATTTCGCAGTGGTGTTCTTGAACTGTTGTGATCGTGTGGAGTGTAGTACACGGGAAAATTGATGCTTCTTACACTGTGATTTCGAGTTTCTATCTTAAAGTAGAAATATTTTCTAATTTAATGTATCCAATCCTAAAAAAATTTACTATAATCACACAACTTAGCATTTCCCTTAAAACTAAATTGGCTTAAATATGTTTTTTATCCTTATAAATTTACCAATTTTTTCGTTTGTCTTCTAAAAAATTTCTTCGATTTTTTAATCCTCAAAAATTTTGTATCTTCACTTTTGGTCCTTTTTAAGTATCCTCATACGAAGAATTCATATTTTTGAAACAAAATTTGTTGAAAAGTTTATAATATTATAAGAATCTCTCTGAAAAAATTATAATTTTTTAACGAAACATGAATTAAATATGAATTTTTATATTTTTGATAGTTAAAAATTCATGTTTTGTTAAAATATGATTAATCTTTTTTCTTTTATTACTTTTGAGTTATATAAATTTTTAATAAATATTATATATATATAACACAAATATTAATATTATGTACATAACCCATAAAATCATACTTATATTATACACGAGTGAATAAGTGTAAACATCGTCACAATCTATATGTAACTTTGTATTTCCAAATTATTACTGAACTTGTGTTTACAGACACAAATGTCATATGCTTTAATTCCTTTTTTTTACCAATACCATAGTCAAAAGGTTCAATGTTTAATTGATTGATGAATGTTGAGAACGAATTTTAGATTTTCCCAACGATATTTCGCCACTTTTTCAAGAACTTCAATCCCTGGGTCTGAAGCATCTTCACTAGTATCAAAATCGAACAACAAAAAACCATCGAGTAAAAGCCAACGATTTTTGTTAAGTAATGTATTCTAGCACATAAGACCTTGTTTATGTGAGAATCCTCTACCATGTGGATTATCAATCCATTTGTGTTTGAGAAAATATTTCAAAGCTTACAGTGAAATGTATCATCGTATAACGGCATCGAAGGTGTTTCAAGCATGTCATCATAATACTCTTCTCCTCTTGAGAAGCCATTGAAGAATGACAAGAAAGATGAAGCTCAAGAAAGAACAAAGAAGAAAGAAGAAACGAGACTAGGGTTTGAATCACATTAAATGTGATTTTAATGTGACAACACATCATTAGATCGATGTGTAAAATCACTTTACACTATGTGCGCGTATTAATTAAATCCCAAGAAAAATGACTAGATCAAAACTTGGTAACCCACACACACATGTATTTCTCCAAAAAAAAGTATTGATAACAATTAATGAAGTTAAAAATTTTGCACCCTTTAACTTGGGGTCTTGGATACACCACTGTTTATAATTTGTACTTAAAATAATACAACGTTACAAAATTTTATTGAATTATTGATAAAAAAAATAATAATTTACTTAGCTGACAGATAATATATACATAATACATACATGTAATAAGAGCTAAAATTTACAATGACTTTATATTTCTAACATATATAATATTTATTCTCACATGACATGCATGATTCAAAGAGACTTGCTTACTTAATACATGAAGACGGAGGAAAAAATGTATTTTTTGTCAAGATATATTGGTTGTTAATGCATATAGTATGTGTTGTTGTTTGTGATTGAAATACACGAATTGAAAAGTCATATTTAATACATGAAAAATGAGATAGATATGTGTTCTTTGTAGGATATATAGATGGTTCGGGTATATTGTTTGTGATTGAGATGCATTACTCCAAAGTCATGTCTAGTTTATGAGAATGAGAGAAAATCAATAGTATGTGATTTATTTAATATTATAAATTATATATTAATTGTATTTATATCTATTAATTGAAAAAGCATGCATTTACCAAGTTCAATAGGTTTTTAAAATGATTTTCTTTAAAAAAAATTGTTCTCAGCTCTCTAGTTTATAGGGGAATGACCCATAGTAATCTGGAGTTTGGCCGTGAGATAGGTAAAGTCTGGTAAAAAAAATTCCGTCTTTAAATCGAATTCAGTTTCTCCGAAATGATTTGTCATTTGATGGAGCTCACTGACCACTTGAGTCTAATTACTTGATTATTCTCTTAGAAAATCGATTTAAGAAAAACATGAATCAATTCACAACATTAATTAAAAAAAACTACAACAACAGTAAATGTTGTGATGGTTATTTTCTCAGTAAGATTTAAGTTGTTTAACTGTTATGTCATTTCATACTAACAAAAAAAAAAGTTTTTAGGGATTGTGGCTTGATTAGTTTTGAAAAAACTAGTTGGTATGTTATCTAGTATTTTTTTTTTTTGTCAAGTAGCATAGTGGTTAGAACTCACACAATTTAATTGTGGAGAAGTGGAGTGTCGAGAGCTTGAACTCCGACCCCTGCATATAATATGCAATATCTCTACCAACTGAGGTAGGCTCACGGGGATATCTAGTATTATTTGTTACAAGGTTTCTTAGATTTATTTGTATAACACACAATAAAATATATTTCTTTATTTTGACCGAATGCACATGTAGTCTTATTAATGATATTATAAGTCTTTTTTTCTTTTTTTGTAAATTTTCAACTTAAAGTTTTTATCTTCATTTTCGCATGACACACGCTAAGTCAACATTGACTTGGTCAAAATTGGTACGGGAGGCCAAAACTGCAAAAGAGATAATACTTAAGGAGCTGAATTATATTTTATTTTGTTAGAGGGCCAAGATCGCAACTTTCTAATATTTAGGGGGGCAAAACTGCTATTAAATCTAAAAATAACTACGGGGCACCAAAGTGTTCCCAAACAAAAACTTCGGTAGAGAAGTTTGGTTGGTTAACAATAGTTGTAAACAAAATTAATTCAAAAAGTAAAATTATTTTAAAATAATAATACTCCCTCCGTCCCATATCATAAGAAGAAAAAAAATAAATAAATCATACTTATTAAGAAAACTAAAACATAGTAGTTTGTAACATAGTTTTTTATGTTATTTTTGAAATAAGTTTTATAGGAAGCTGTAAAAACAATTTTCATTGGTAGTTGATTATAGAGAAAATGAAAAAGAGATCAAATTGAATGCACTTTGCATTTAATTTTTCTTTAAAAAAGATAATTTTTTGAAAAAACATAATTAAATATGATAAAAATTGGTCTTTTTTACTTATAATTTGAGACAAAGAAAATGAGTTTTTTTCCTTATAATTTGGGATAGATGAAGTATTATATATAAAACATTAAATGATATAGCGAAGAACCAGGTACAATCATGATTGTGAGAGAGAAGAAGGAGAAGCGGTGGGAAAAGAAAGAAGGAGGCGCGCTAAACAAAAAAAGGGGCAATTGACATTTTAAGTGAAAGTTTTAATCTCAGTGATCCATTTGGATCATGTGGTTAATATTTCATCGCTCATAATAAACACCCTTCTTATGTACAGAGAGGGAGTGTATCAATTAAAAGAAGTGTTTATTATGAGAGGTGAGAGGATGAAATATTAACAGAGAATCCAAAATGATGGCTGAGATTAATTATTTTTTTTTGCTGTGCTTGCTCTTCGTTCTTCTCAATTCCTTTAAAACACCCATTAATCTATAACGAAGAAAGAAAAAAAACCAAATCAAGACACCCATAAATCTTTTACGAAGAAAAAAACATAAAATTAAAATGATTCCTTTGGCAGTGTTGACTGTATGAAGAATTAATTGGACTTCTTGCCATTAATCTTTGATGAGGAAAAAAAATCCCCATTCATTTAAGAGAACATTCACCATTAATCTTTGACTAATTAAGTTGACTCTAACAGCAATGAGGTTGAAGAAAAGAGCTCCAAAAGTTAATAGACCCATTAACCTTTTTGTTTAAAGGGTCCTGCTATCCGGTGCCCCCGGAGCACTGGTTAAGCATATCATAAAAGGGAATTATTACCATAAAAGGAAACTGTTTTTGACTTTATTATAAATTAATTACACAATTTCAATGCATTAACTACTATATAATTTCCTTTTTCATATCCTTAACCAGTGCCCCGGGGGCATTGGTTAGCATTTCCCTTGTTTAAATATAGAGACTCATTAATCTTTGTTAAAGATAAAACCTAATTTCAATAAAGAATCCATTAATCTTTTATGAAGAAAATCTCAAAAAATTAGAAGAGGTTGCTTTGAGGGTGGAAAATTGTCGGAACAATGAAATATAATTGATGGAAAACGGGTCTTTGACATACACCGAGATGATTAAAACCATGTGATTTTGCAAGATATTATTGTTTTGTTGAATATGAAGACCAGATGATACGAACGAGTCATCCAATTTAATATGATTCTTTCGTGCGGTTTGACACGTAACTTAGTGGTTCGACCAATAACACAGTGAACCACTACCCTTACCAAATCAGTGACATGTCCGATTAAGGTGCAATTAAACCTATGTTTTATCATACATGAGCATTTAATCTTGGAAAGAAAGGAAAAAAATGCATTTTTTTATTACATAAAAACATATGCATTTAATATCCGTCATTAATATGTTCATCAATGATTCATACTCAGTCAGAAAAATCAATGTTTAATATATCATTCACGAGCAATGCTATATGTCCCGAGAAGGTTTATCACGAATTCATCTCGAGACACAAAACAGCCAATCAGGTTACACTATTTCGCGGAAATAAAAAAATCATTTAAACAAGCTTTCAATGAAACATGACACTTGTCTCGGAAAAGAATCGTGAAACCGTTTTTTGCTGGCAATAGCTTTTCCATCATTCACTTTGCTCATTAAAATGAATTGCTCGCTTTAAAGAAATCTTGTTCTTAAGATAAAATCCTTTTAAAGAAATGACTTTCTTCCATGAAGAAAAATACAAAATCACAATCACAAAATGAACAGACTTTGAGTGGCCAATTTGTCTTATAAATAGGTATATTGTACATTAAATTACAATTAATTGATCATGTAAAAAATCTTAAAATTAAAAAAAAATGCAAAAAATCTAAATTATATTTTAATTAAAATGTTTATTAGAAATGTGCATTAAATTGAAGTTACTTAATTAAATAAGTCATTTTTATTTGGGTTAATTAAGTTTTTAGTCCCTATAAATATTCACAATTTTGTTTTTAGTCCCTACAAAATAAAATCACACTGTTTAGTCCCTGTGACATTTTTCTTAAGCATTTTAGGGACCAAAACTGTTGATGGAAATTTTTGACAGGGACTAAAAGTGCTGATGGAAAAATTTATAGGGACTAAAAATGCTGATGGAAAAATTTATAGGGACTAAAAAGTGTGATTTTATTTTGTAGGGACTAAAAACAAAACTGTGAATATTTATAGGGACTAAAAACTTAATTAACCCTTTTTATTTTATCCATTTGATAAAAAGTAAATAAATTTTATATATCTTAAAAAAATTACTGATTTTTTTTACAAGGTAAAAATACTACTTGTAATTGAATTTTATGAAATGTAATATTAAAAAAAAAATACAAAACAGAGTAAACATTCTTTTTTTTACAGAATCGAATATTGTAAATGCGACAAGAGTGGAGTGGAGTGGTGAGTTATTTGTCAAGAAAATGTTATGGAGAAAAACAAGCACATAAAATGCAATTCATCGGACTCTTTTTTCTTGGAAAATAATGAATAGCATTGCTTAATAATCCAAAATAGTAAGTTTTTTTAGAAAAAAAATTGTGACTTAATGCTTTGGAAATTAAAACTATATAGAATGTGTAAACAATGTCTTAAGGATTCCCGTTAACGACTTTTTTTAGGAAAGATTCCCAAGACTTGACAAATAGTAGTACCAAAGATTATTTCTATGACTAAAAATTATAATTATTCCACTGTTTGGCTTCCAAAAGTCCAAATAATGATATTGTTTTGGAAGAAAATAAATTGTAATGATTTTTCATGCCATCGAATATCTTACCAGTGGTGAACGTGCATGACCTTTCTGGCCCGTTGAAGAACTCCTACCTACGAACTCTATTATAAAGCCAAAACATGATTTTCTTATGGATCTTGTTAACAAGTGTCTCCGGGGCACTCTTTAAGAATTTCAAAAGAAAAAATAATTTTATAAAAAAGTAAAAAATTTTGATTTTCGATGCTTGATTACACATATTTTCATAATAAGTTACCATTTAAAGGCCCCGCATTTCCCTTTTCTTATTTATAACATATTAAGGGCATGCACAAGTTTGTAGAGTGGAGCACAATAAACAAACTATGCATAAAGTTCATACTCGTCTTATGGTGTGTATGATAAACATAATGGATAGATACAAATTTGAAATTCAAATGTAATTTACATTAGGATATATATGTTACCTTGATTTTCTGTACAGCTCAAATCCTGCAGTTTGTATTCCTTAGATGCAGGAACAGGTAGAGCTAATGGTAGAGGCTCCCCTATGAATAGGAACTGCCAGCCACAACTTGTATCTATATATACTATGCTTCTGCAATGAATAAAATATTGAAACTTGAAACCTTTTATGGTATCCAGAGCTCATTAGCTTAACAACCTTTTTTTTCTCGATCCAAAACTTCCATATTACCATGAGTTCCTCAAACTCTGAAACAGAAAACAATAACTCGAACATCCTAGCCAGTAGCAAAAAGAAGGACATATTAATTGTCCTCAATGCAGGATCACAACTCTCAATCAAACTCGATGGAGACAATTACACAACTTGGAGAATTCAATTCTCTGCTCTGCTAACAGGATTCGACCTGTATGGCTATGTTGACGGCAGCACAACCTGCCCTACCAAAACATTGGTGGCTGTTAACACCACCACCCCAAATCCTGCATTTTCTCACTGGGTGCGACAGGATCAATTGATCCTCCATGGAATTGTCTCATCTGTCACCGCAACAGTTGTGACACATTTAGGCACTGCCAAAACATCTCAACAGGCCTGGGATATTCTCAAAACCATGTATGCTGGCCGCTCCAGAGTTCGAGTGATGGCTCTCAAACAAAGGATATCTACCTTCACAAAGGGAACTCAATCAATGGCAACCTTCCTTCAAGGAATCAAAGCTATATCTGATGAACTTTCCATCATTGACAATCCTTTGGATAACACTGATCTTGTTATCCATACTTTAAATGGACTGAGCAGCGAGTACAAAGAAATCTCAGCAGCCCTTCGTAGCAGAGAAACACCAATCGAATTTGCTGAGCTACATGAAAAACTTATGGATTTTGAGACACTTATGCATCGTGACAGTCCATCACATCAGGAACCAACTGTTGTCACAGCCAACACTACACATCGCAGTAAAGGTCAGTATCATGCGAAAGGACCTAACCGTAACCAATCTGTTGGAGGCCAGAACTCAGATCACAAAGTTGTCTATCAGTACTGTGAGAAACCAGGACACACTGCCAAAATCTGCTATAAAATCAAAGGTTATCCGAGTCGCAATCAAGTGCGTCCAACAGCTAATGTTGCAGCTTACCAGCCTCAAAATCTGGTTCACAACAATTGGATTATGGATATTGGTGCGTCTCATCACATCACTCAAGACCTTCAGCAACTAACACTTGCTCAACCATATCCAGGTTCAGATCAGAATCTGGTTGGAGATGGCACAGGTTTGAATATTTCTCATATTGGTCAAACTTCCATTAACACGTCTAAAAAGCAATTGTGTCTAAAAAATGTTTTACATGTTCCTAACATACAAACAAATTTACTATCTGTTTCAAAACTGTGCAAAACTAATCAATGTTCTGTTGAATTTTTTCCCAATTACTTTGTTGTGAAGGATTTGAAGTCGAGCCAAGCACTACTCCAAGGACCTCTTAAACAGGACCTCTATCATCTCCCAAACAAGCCATCACCAGCATTATCTTCACCTCATGCATTAGTGACAAACCTTCATTTTCCTAACATATGACATCATAAATTAGGACATCCAGCATCCAAAATAATCAAGCATCTAGCATCAAGTCTTCAAATTCCAATAAAGTCTCCAACCTCCATTCAATGTAGCTCATGTCAATGTGCCAAGAGTCATAAGCTCCCATTTTCAGATCATAGCCTCAAAAGCACAAGACCACTTGAACTTATTTATTCGGATGTATGGGGACCTGCTCCCATTAGGTCTTTAGATGGCTTTCTTTATTATGTAATTTTTGTTGATCATTTCACCAAATATATTTGGTTTTATCCAATGAAAAATAAGTCTGATGTTTCTTCTATTTTTATTCAATTTAAGGCTATTGTTGAAAAAAAATTTAACTTACAAATCATTTCTTTCTATTCTGATAACGATGGTGAATTTCTTAAATTAAAATCCTTCCTCACTTCTCATGGAATCACACATCTCACATCACCACCACATACACCAGAACTAAATGGTACTGCAGAAAGAAGACACAAACATATAGTCGAAACGGGTCGCACCCTAGTGCACAATGCCAACCTACCACCCCAATTTTGGAGCTATGCATTCACCACCGCTACATACCTAATTAACAGGATGCCAACACCCAATCTAACCATGAATTCACCATATCAAATCCTATTCAATCAGTCACCTAACTATAATAACCTTCACTCATTTGGTTGCCTATGTTTTCCTTGGCTTCGACCATACACTATACATAAACTCCAAAACCGATCTACGCCATGCATTTTCTTAGGATACTCCAATTCTCATCATGCATATCTCAAGACATGTTAATTTTGTTGAAAACTCCTTCCCATATCAATCACTCACTAAACCGCAACCACAATCCCCCAACACAACACCATCAGACTCTCCACCATATTTATCAATTCCCTCACCAATAACCAGCCAACCAACACTTATAACATCCATTGGAAGCCAATCGACAACAGTCTTGGATACCTTACCACTACCAACAAATACACACATCAACCAAGAGGTCACTGTTTCGGAATCAGAAGTAGTGCCAAATCTGACTTCAAATGGCAACACTGCCCCTTCCACAGGTATGCCTCCTTCCACTCATAACAATTCTAGAACTTGTCATTTTAATCCTTCACGCAGTGAACCCATCATCACCAGATCAAAACACAATATTTTCAAACCAAAACAAATGTTTATTGCTACAAAGCATGATTTACCTGAAAATATTGAGCCTTCCACAATAACTTAAGCTCTTAAAATTCCGGAATGGAGGCAAGCTTGCTCGGCAGAATTTGATGCACTACTTCAAAATGGAACCTGGACATTAGTGCCAAAAATCAACACTCAGGACATAGTTGGCTGCAAGTGGTTGTTTAGAGTCAAGAGAAACCCCGATGGCACAATTTCAAGGTACAAAGCAAGACTAGTTGCAAAGGGTTTTACTCAAACACCAGGAATTGATTTCAAAGAGACATTTTCTCCCGTGGTTAAACCACAAACTATCAAAGTGGTTCTGACCATTGCCCTTGCTCGTGGATGGTACATGCATCAACTTGATGTTAACAATGTGTTCAAGGCAATCTCACTGAGGAAGTCTACATGCAACAACCACCCGGATTTGTCCACAAAGAATTTCCAAATCATGTATGCAAACTACGCAAGGCAATTTATGCACTCAGGCAAGCTCCACGTGCTTGGCATGAAGCACTAAAAAGCTATGTTATGTCTTATGGATTTTCAACAAGTTGCAGTGACTCGTCTCTTTTTATTTATAATAAGGATGGAGTGATTTCCTTTTTACTTGTATATGTTGATGATTTGTTGATTACAGGAAGTCATGATAAATTTCTTCAACAATTTATGAAAGAGTTGTCCAACAGATTCTCCCTCAAGTATTTTGGCTATCCACACTACTTTCTTGGCATTGAGATTGTACCTACCAAGAATGGCTTGTTCCTAAACCAGCACAGGTATATGCGTGATCTTTTGGAAAAGTTCAACATGGAAGGTGCTAAACCAACAAATACCCCTTTTTGTTCCTCTACACCTCTTACACTAATAGATGGTTCAGTTGCATCTGATGCAAAACAGTTCAGGAGTATAGTTGGGGCCTTGCAATATGTCACTCTCACTCGCCCATATCTTTCCTTTTCCATCAACAAACTATCTCAGTTTATGCACAAACCAACAAAAATTCACCTACAGCAACTCAAGCGTACATTGAGGTATCTAAAGCAAACCATTAATCATGGCCTACAATTGAACAAGCCAGAACACTTAAAACTTGCAGCATTTAGTGATGCTGACTGGGGAGGAAACCTTGATGACAGAACGTCAACATCAGCCTACATTATCTATTTAGGGGGAAATCCAATCTCGTGGATGTCAAAAGGGCAATGTACCGTGGCACGGTCTTCCACGGAAGTTAAGTACAGATTTGTGGCGCATACGGCTGCAAAGGTAAGGTGGCTCACCCACCTGCTAGGTGAACTTGGAGTTACAATTCAAACTCCCACGTTATTGTGTGACAACATAGGTGCTACTTACCTATGTGCTAATCCAGTGTTCCACTCGCGCATGAAGCACATTGCACTTGATTACCATTTTGTGCGTCAACTAGTTCAAAATGGGCAGCTTAAGGTCTCACATATCTCTACCAAGGATCAATTAGCAGACATTCTCACAAAACCCCTCTCCAGAGCAAGATTCACTCAGATTCGAGACAAGATGGGTATCTCCGATGGAAACCCCATCTTGCGGGGGCGTGATAAACATAATGGATAGATACAAATTTGAAATTCAAATGTAATTTACATTAGGATATATCTGTTACCTTGATTTTCTGTACAGCTCAAATCCTGCAGTTTGTATTCCTTAGATGCAGGAACAGATAGAGCTAATGGTAGAGGCTCCCCTATGAATAGGAACTGCCAGCCACAACTTGTATCTATATATACTATGCTTCTGCAATGAATAAAATATTGAAACCTGAAACCTTTTAGTGTATACAATCAAATTATTTTGATGCATACTCTTTCCGGTCAATTTTACAAGTAAAAAATCACTTTTTAGGTTTATTGAATAATTAAAGAACACTTATAAATAAATTTATACTTATGTCTCAAAATATTGAGTTGGATACATCACTTTTTAAGACAAAAAAAAATCAAGATTAGTGTTCTAACAAGTGTTTTAAGGACAAAGAGATTATATATAAACTCATGTATTTTTTTCTTATAACCGGGACAAAGGTAGTATGAGATATTTTACCAAGAGGCCAAGACTTATGTGACAAAGTGAAGTAGCTCTCTTCATTCCTCAATAGGTACACCACCAAGTCAAGACTCTCCAAGGAAAATAAAAAATAGCTTTGTCTTAATTTATTGCGTGTATATAAATAGACCTTATATTATTGTGTGTTATGCACATTCTCTTCATTCCTTGTTCTATCTCTTCTCAAAATATGAATTTGATGGGGTTCATATGGCTTTTGAGTTCTAAGGTTGATTTCAAAGAGAAATATCATCCACAGTTGAAATAATATAATACCTGTTTTTTTGCTTATGCTTGCTTTAGATAACTACAGAAATGAAACAAAGGCAAGTAAGTAAAATGACGGATTATACACTCGGCAAGTCTGTTTTCCTGGCTCTTTCTATTTCACTCGTTCATGTTTCTTTACAATATGATAACATGTAGAACCTTCATATGGAAATATGTTATGAATCAAAGTTTGTATTTTAGTTTGAAAAATGTTAACAACTGCTCGATCAATTGCTCGATCAATTTAGTTGCTATTGCATCGAACTACATTCCTATTCTCAATACTTTCAATCAATTGCTATTAGATGCCCACTTCCATCATTTTTTTTAATCACTTTAGGTGTAACATTGTATTTTTCTTGTATTGTTTTTCATCCCTATCCAAAGCTGGGATATTTCAAACCATATCAATGTTGTAGTCATTGTCACCTTGTTTTGTATAAAAAAATAAAGGCTTAATTGCATGTTTGATCCCTTATGTTTATTTTAGTTTTTAAGTTGGTCCCTTATGTTTTAAAAGTTTCAAGTTGGTCTCTTACGTTTTAAAAGTTTCAAGTTGGTCCAAAATGTTACTCACGATGGAATAAGTTAGTCACTTCAATCACTTAATGTTTACAGATTCGGGTTGATAATATGGGTGATGAAACTTAACTTATTTAGAAAATCAGTTTTAAAACATTTTTTTTTTAATTTTTTTACTTTATTAAACTCAATATCATGTCGTGGAATGGACTAACTTATTCTAATGTGAGTAACGTTTTGGACCAATTTGAAACTTTTAAAATATAAGGGACCAATTTGAAACTTTTAAAACTTAAGGGACCAACTTGAAAACTAAAATAAACATAAGGGATCAAACATGCAATTAAGCCAAAAATAAAATAAAAAACTTAATTACAGTAGAAACTCTGTAAATTAATACTCGGTAAATTAATAAACTCTCTAAAATAATAAATTTGTCAGGTCCCGACTTGGGCCAATGTAAAAAATTGAAAAACTCGATAAAATAATAAGATAATAAT
>Ga0228710_1006819_pt1 | contig 17136 bp, 19 predicted proteins | sample MedpolnodulmetaG_FD_177995 | JGI IMG/M metagenome (GOLD analysis project Ga0228710, IMG submission 177995) | Root nodule microbial communities from Medicago polymorpha collected in Santa Monica, California, United States - pink nodules | ecosystem: Host-associated > Plants > Roots > Nodule... | reverse complement strand
TATTGCTCACTAATAACATATATTTTGCATTTCAATTTGTTTCATCAAGATGTATTGGTCAAATGGTTAAGTTATTTAATCAAGAGTGTCTGTGCCTTGGTTCGAAGCCTAGGGGAGATATTTTTTATTTTTAATGATTTTGTAAAGCCATTCTTAATTGGAATGAATGCATGTCGTAACAAATCTGTCCCAACCCATATTTTTTTTAAAAAAAAAGGGGGTTTGGATAGTGATTGGATTGAAAGGAAAATCTAATTGATTTGATAGTTTAAATCGTAAAATATCATTAATTTAAAATGGGGTGAATATGTAAATAATAAAATACATGCTAAAATTGTAAAATAAAAAAATAAATGTTTTTTCAAAAAAAAAAAAAGTTATTTTTATAATGGACGACACGTGGCTAATTTTTATTAGTTTGGATAAATTGCCCACCAATTTTTAAAGGCATGTTAGGTCTCACGCTTAATAAATCAATTGCAGCAAAACCAAAAGCCATTTGCTTTTTACTTATTGCCCCTTTTACTCGGAACACAAACTAAACCCGGCGCAACACACGAAGCAAACATGTCGAACTCCGGTGACGCAAATGCAGCAGCACAAGAGCAGGAACAAGAATGGGCAACGATGGCTCAAGCATGGCTGTGCTCCTTCCCTGAACCCAAGGAAGTGACCATGGCGGAGGTTGAAGCTTGGATCGACTCTAACCTCTCTTCTCTCCCAGAGGGTATCCAATCCATGCCTCGCACCGATCTTTGCCATAGACTCATCTCCATTCAGAATTGCATGAGACTCCCCAATCAGGTCACTATTTCATTCTATTTCCAATTCTAATTATTCATACTTGTCTCTCTAGCACCGACACGACACGACACGACACGACACTTCTTATGGAAGACATTTCTTTCAACTAATCATAACTAACTTTATAACATGTGATTAAATTCGATTAATTCACTTTTTCAAGTTTTTGGATTAGTTAACTAACTTTATAATCACTCTTATGCAGGAAAAGGAAGCAAATAATGTTGATGTTCCTCATGCACGATTTCAACGCACTAATCAATGGCTTCCGGTTTATGCTTGGTTAGAAACATTGAATAAGGATGAGGTAGTTAAGTCTAAGGAAATTTCTGAGTGGTTAGAACAGAACCCTGATATCCAAGAACAGTTATGCTCCAGGCATACTCGTTATCATTTGATGCACTATGTCAAAAAATGCCATTTCAAAATATTGAAAAGAAGACAAAAGGGGAAGGTATGATCTTGCATGCCATTGTAAACATATCCATATAAACATCAAAACCATATTTATGATCAGACTGTGCCCTCAACTTGTATCTCACCTGGTATTTAGCAGAATGCTGTGGTGATTTCTCGTTCCCTCTTAGTAGTCTGTTTGGATCGACTTATTTATGCTACTGACACAAGCATCTGTGAGACTATTTGGGAGAACTTATGGAAACAACTTATAGCATCAATAAGCTGATTTCAACTTATTTTCATAAGCTCTCCAGGATAGCTTACGAAAACATCTTACAACAGCTTATACAACAACAACAAAGCCTTATCCCACTAAGTGGGGTCGGCTTACAACAGCTTATACTTATATAAAAACTATTTGACTTTAATTTACTTTTTGTTATAGAAATAGCTTCTGATAAATGCTTATGCTATAGCCTATAAGTGCTTATTAAGTTGTTCATCAAAACATGATCTAAGTTTAAAGCAAACACACACCCATAAAACATCAATGACAGTTTTATATTGTAGATTATCCAAGATATTTGTCTGCTTTACATTGCATTGTATATATTAACATTATTGTTACCCCTTTACCTGGACAGGGTTTAGAGCAGCCTGGCAAAGAGTTGTCATTAAAAGTTCAGAAAGATGTGCCAATGAAACGCCCAGCCCCACTTCCAAGTATGCTTTATTCATCTTACCTTCTAAATTTTACATGGTAGTGTATAGAGGAATGTTTTTTAGTTTCACTTCTCCAAGGTTGCACATTTCTGTGAATTAGCTGGTATGTGGGAGGCTGGGAGCACATTATTTGAAACTATTTTATGGGAAATAGAAGGGAATATAAAGGGATTATACCACTAGAACTTCTTTTAGAATAATAGATTTGTAAATTACCATGTGTAGTCGATCTAATTTTGTGCACGTATTATCAATTTAACTTTCTTTCTAATAACTCGTGGTTTGAGCTACTTTGTCATGTACAAATTCTATGTTTTTGTTACTCTCCTGTGGCATTTCCAGCCTTCTGTTTATGTCTGTTAAGTGCTGTGGGATACTGTTCTTTGGTTTTTGGTTTGTTCCTTGTCTGGGGTAAAATCTGGATGGATTATTTGTTTAAGATTTAGTTATACTTTTGTGATGAGTAATTATTGTTAACATCTCTATCATATGACATATTTTCCCCTTGTTTATGTGCATTGAATTTTTTTCTCAAGTTCCTGTTATTTGGACAGATATGCTGCCTGCAATTTTGCGCTATTCTATGCAAGTAGTTATTTACACATGTCCATATAGTAAATCACTTATGTACAATTTAAGTTTCAGAATTTATTCTTCCGTGCTACTCTTACATTTAGTCTATCTCCGAAGAAGTTGAACAAAAGTTGCTCGTCTCTATTTTCTGGACTGGTGAAGTAAATAGCATATTCCTAAGTTTCTGAGATTCCCATCGGTATCATGATTACTGATGTTATTCCCAAGTGAAATGCTTAGGAAACATGTTTGGTTAGCATTTAATAATTTTGGGGAATGTTATTTCAAATTCAAAAGAGAGAAATAATGTGATTGAAAGAAGTGTATGTTGAAGTTAACGAGTTGCAGGATATTCCTACTTGCTACCATTTACATACCATGTAAAGGAACACATCTATGTCAATTCCTTTAAAATAAAAAAGGCCCAATTTTTTTCTTCTAAACTTGTACCAAACATGGGAATATCATGTATTGCCAATTTCACTTTTCCAGGAATATTTGTTTGGCCAAAAGCATTAACAATTGTTATTTCTATTTTGGTAAACTATATAAAAAAGTTATTACATGTATTTACTTATATTTCATACTTAATGAAAGAAGCAATAAACTATTCAAAAAGTTCAGGAATTTCTGTTATTTTAATCTACTTGTTTCTTAATTTTGATTTCAGTTTCGATCGTTCCACTGTGTTTTGAGTAATATATCTCTTATTCTGTAAATGTAAGCCGTTTAGGAAATTGTGTTGAGTCACACTAGCTCCATGGGTGTTAGGTTAATGTTGTCACTAGTACTTTGTTATAGGTTTAGGTTAATGCTGTTACCAGTACTTCATAATGATATTTTATGTTTTTTCCCCTGTAAAATTTGCAGGTACTCCTGTAATCAATCTTCCCAGAGTTCCCAAAGATAGTGATTTGTTCTTGGCCAAAAAAAATGAAGCCTATCAAAAATATCAGATGTAAGTGAATTAACAGATTATTTCTATATTGCACCTTAGGAACTAGAAGTTCATCAGTTAACATACTTCAGTTTTATTTACATTGATTTGGTTTCAGTTTACTTGAGTTGGAGAAGCTGTTTTCCCCAATATTCTCGAAGCTTCCTATCACAAACCAGTAAGGCGATGTTGAAAACATAAACTATTTCCTGATTCGGCCCCACTCCAGAGGTACCCTTGTGTTGATTCATCTTCTCATGGTTCCTGTTCAATGAAGCGGTGTTGTCTCTCCTAAATGTTCACGTTAGAGGGTAATGATTCTCATTAGGGGGATGTAGCACATAGTTTTTTTTTTTAATCTAGAAAGTAGTGTAGTGAATTACTTTTATGATCATATAGCTATTGAGTTTGATTATGATACACATTCAGTGTATAGAAAGTTTTATACTTTTAGCACATCATAACCAACATATTGTGTGACTTTAGTAGTAGTCAGGATTAAAGTAAGTTTTTAATAATTTGATGCTTATGATTAATTAACAGTGTATAACCCTTTTACACCGTCGATGTGTATGAATTAAACCCAAACGTATTACACCTTCTTCGAAAATCATTAATCTGAGCTGGTCCAAAGATTCCATGTTATGATTAATGAAACATTTTGAATGATTTCTGTAAAGGGATGAATACATGAAACTAGTTAGTTTTAAAGTTATCCTCAACAGCACGTGGTATTATAGTCAATTCTGGAGTCCTACCCTTCGGGTTAGCAAGCATGACTTGAACTACCGATTGAATTATTTCTCGCATCATAATCCTTTTTGTTTTACGCCAATAAATTCATGTCATTCCATCATATATAATGTTACAAATACAAGTCTTGAATTTTGTTTTCTATCGGGGCTCTTCCCCTCCCTTGCATACAAAAAAAAATACAACTAGAAATAAGATGAAATGTAGTGCGAGGAGTATAAGAGTTGGAAGCCTTAGCTAGAACAAGAGCACCACCAGTTTCGCTGAATACCTGGAGAATCAACGCTGAAATTGTTGTTCAATAAAAAATGAACAAGATAATCCTGGATTTCATTGTTGTCTACATTCTGATAATGTTAACTTCCCCAATCCTGGCCTTTGCACGTAAAGTTGATTTTTTTAAAATTTTAAATACACTGACCAAAATATCTTCATATTAATGAGGGTTGTTTTCGTTCCTCTGCAAATCCTCTTAACTGTTAGTCTATTACTCAGTTTCTACCACTGTGAACAACCTAAATCTGCGGACATGGTAGTGATCCCAACAACTCAAATACTCACACTGTAGTGATTAATCAGTCATCTTGATCAATCCAGGTCCATGAAAATAGAATAAATAATACACCGTTAGTATATGTTTAGGGGAATACACCATTATAATTTAAAAATGTGATTAATATCTATGTATTGTTTGAGGTATATTAACAAGGATTTGTCTAATTGCACGTGTTAAAACAACTAATAGTAGTAACTTTTTTTTGGAAAACAACAATTTATATATTCCAAAGTTTTATATTTAATATTAAATGTGCAAGTTCCAATACATAATTTCTATTTTAAACTCTTGAACATGTGCAAAATAGAGATTACTCTTACAATTACGGTGTTATAAAAGAGCTTAAATTACAATTAAAATTTGATAAAGATAAAAAAAACATATTTGCTCGGATTAATTCGTGAGATTACAATAAAATATTTTAAAATCAATTTGGTGCAAGAGGAATCGAATCACTTTTGGCTATGTGATGGAGGTGGCGTAGGAATAACGGAAACTTCTCACACGGACAGAAAGCGCTTAAGAAAGAAAGAAAAAAAACGCGGTTAAGATGCCAGGAATGAATATATTCATTCATTCAGCAAAATAACGAAGAGGCGACTAATTGAAATCGAAAGCAAAATCGAAGTTACATTTTAGATTTGATGGATTCTCAACAAGCTCACACTCTCATTCCGAGAGATCGTAGAATAGATGCTCTTGGCGATCTTCGAGTTCTTCCCGATGAAATCCTCTGCTCAATTCTCGAACGACTCAGTCCTCAAGATGCTGCTCGCGTCGCTTGCGTTAGCAGGTAATTCCTTCAATATCGATTTCATTAGGAATCTGGTTGCACTGTTTCATTCAATTATACTTTGGTGTTTGTTTTGATTCATCGCATTAACCACTGGAACCTGTTTATGGCAATATTATAAATGATTCTGTTTGAATTTTGAATTTCTTATATGAGCGTCATTGATGATTGATTATGGTCCTATTAGGATAAATAGCTTTATTTGCAACTTATAGCATTAACACTTATCACGATATGAGCTTATGTATAAACTATTTCTATTACAAAAGATATCACAATTTTAAATTATTTTTCGTATAATCTATAGTTTGTTTTTATAAGCTATCTTGGATAACTTATGAGAATAACCTGAAAACAGCTTATGAACATGTCATACGCTATTTTCATAAGTTATTCTAAACAGTCTTACAAGTGCTTATGCCATTAGATAAGATCAAATAAGTCAATCCAAACAGGCTCTTAGAAACTTTGCTTTAGCTATTATAATTTTATTAACCGCCACATAGCTCTTGAGCACTTTAGCTGTTATAAATGAAGGTTAATTTTGTTCTTCATTTATTTATTGGCAGTGTGATGTATATACTATCCAACGAAGAACCACTATGGATGACTCTATGCCTAAAAGGAGGAGCATCTGGTTTTCTTCAATACAAAGGCTCTTGGAAGAAAACTGCTCTGCATAAGTATGATGTCGCTCACTCTCTCAATGTACAATTGCCTGTTTTATTCATTTTTATATTTAATGTTAACATATTTGGAATCGGATATTTTGAATGCAGTTTGAATCTTCCAGAGAAGTACAAAGAGTGCCATAGACAGCAGCCTTTACATTTTGATGGTAACAATTTTGATATCATAGGAATATAAACTGTCCTATATTTTTTTTTGGAAACTTTTTGCTGTATGGGGTTAAAAAGTCATATGGTTTTTGAATATACCACTGATGTTAACCTTCCTGTAGGATTCAACTCTTTGTTTTTGTATCGGAGATTATACCGGTGTCATACCACATTGGATACATTTTATACAGAGGGTGGTAATGTGGAAAGAATAAATGACATCTCATTGAAGGACTTCAGCAACAAGTATGACATGAAGAAACCGGTACAGAGATTTAAAGAATTTAGTAGTAAACCCGCATAAATTTTTCCCCTCGTGTTGGTTCTGTTTCAGTGTCAACCATTAATTTGGAGCTGTCTTCCTGACGAAAAGAAAATATCCTGAGCTCTATTTTCCATTGTTTATTTTGCTGGAATTTTTGTGAAAGAAATGAATGCCGTGGCAATACACATTTTTATTTGATAGAAAATATCTCTTTTAAAAGTCAATACACTTAATAAATGACCAGTTTACGAGGCCAGTGTGTTGACTTTTAAAACATGGACGATAATGAAGATTGTGTTCAAAAGCATGTCGTGATAGTATTTCTCTTTTGAAGCATGTCTTGATAGTATTTCTCTTTTAAAACGTGGAATCGTTGTTATTTATTTTTTCTCATTATATATATGTAGTTGTGTACATATTTTGCTCTTGATCTCTGAAGCATTTGGGTAGCTGTAGTGTTTTTTCCCCAGCTTTTTCTTGCAAAGATGGAAAATGAGAGATGAGAATTAATTATTTTTATAACTACAACCGTCCTTTGTGTATTTGGGTTATAGATGATTTTGCGTTTTAGATATCTTGGAATTTATCAATTTTGAACCATCAAACGTTGGTGGTTTTCTTTTTGCTGAAATGTAATTTTGATGAATCACACCTCTCAGGTCATGCTTAATGGACTGGCGGATACATGGCCTGCCAGGCAGAAATGGACAACTGATCAGCTACTACAAAACTATGGAGACGTTGCATTTAAAATTTCTCAAAGGAGTTCCAAAAAGATCTCCATGAAGTTCAAGGATTATGTCTCGTACATGGAAGTTCAACACGATGAAGACCCATTATATATTTTTGACGAAAAGGTGCTTGTGTTGAGATATTCCCGTTTCAATAATGCTCTTCCCAGTCCCCCCGCACTACTCCTTTCACTTTTTCTTGTTTTCGAATTTGAGATTTTTGGAGTTCTTTTAACTTTTAATTTTACAAACAGTTTGGTGAGCATGCCCCTAGCTTATTGAAGGATTACTGTGTGCCTCATCTTTTTCAAGAAGACCTCTTTGATATCTTAGATACAGATAAACGACCATCATATAGGTGGCTTATAATTGGACCACAGAGATCTGGTGCCTCTTGGCATGTTGATCCAGCTCTTACAAGTGCATGGAATACTCTTCTTTCTGGTCGTAAAAGGTAAAAAACTAAGATGCTCAACATGAATTTTTTATCTGCATTATGGTTTTGAATCATGTAGCTTGGACGATGACTGTTTACATGGTATCTGAGGAAACTATGTGCATCGTTGTTTTTAGTTTAAGCTGTAAACATAATTAGTTGGCTACTCGGTTCTTCTAGCTTATTGCTGCTCTTTTATTTTTCTAGTTACAATTAGGCTCCCAAAACTTAATGAAGGAGATAGATAGGGAGGTGGATAAAATATGAGCATTGAGACTCACTAGGGATCTAACTTGGCATCAGGTGTTTTTTTTCCCATTGGGAAGCTAGGTGCCTTTAGGCTGCAAGTCAATTGGCTCGTCCATGCAAAGATGTTCTGTTTACAAGTTTCACTTTTTAATGATTCCAAGCAAAGTTTTCTCTCTGGAATTAGTAAAGATTGTAGGATTGAAATAGTTTTTGCGAAGTAAGATTAGCCACTTTTAGACTGAGAGTGCTAATATCTTGTTAGGACTAGTTTCGTAAAAAATTATATAGACAAATGTTAAAAAGGTTCCCAAAACAATGACTCTTGAATCCTCTGTAGACATTCAACTATTTTCAGGCTTCTGCGTCTTAGATGGCAGTAGATAGGAGTTAGAAATAAAAATGCACAAAGGATAAGAAGTCGCCAAGTATTATCAAACTCAACTAGATACAAACAAGTATGCTTAATTATGCAGTAGTAGTACGGAGTAGTGGCTACAGTTGAACAAAAATAATCTACCACCCGTGAATAGGCTGGGAGGTCATCCTTCACTCTTGTCATGTCAAAAATTATTGTCCAAATCAACACATTCTATTAGCAATTTATTGAAACATTAACACTACGACCAGGTTTGCTTAATTGGAAAAATGAGTGCACTTGATTTAAGCAAGTGAAACTGCATGGACCAAAATTAACGCATTCTTAAAACTACAATGACCAGAAGTGTGTTTAAATATTTAACTTAAATTAGAGTTCTTGTTTTTAATGATTCTACAACTAATAACTTGAATTTTATGTAATTTGGTGCATTGATTTTCTGTGTTGGTGCTTGATTATTTTCCAAATAATTAATGCTCAAGAGGTATGTCTTGCTTAATATTTGATAGGTGGGCATTATATCCTCCTGGAAAAGTGCCTTTAGGTGTGACGGTACATGTTAATGAAGAAGATGGTGATGTCAGTATCGAGACTCCATCATCACTGCAGGTTCTACAATCTTGCAACTTGAGCGATTTACATATCCTCTTTTTGGGTTTAAGTAATTATTGCCATCAGGATGCCAACTTCATTGTGTCTATCTGTTGAATTTTTTATTATTAATTACATATATGTTTGCTTACAGTGGTGGTTAGATTTTTATCCTCTTCTTGCTGACGAAGACAAGCCAATTGAATGTACACAACTACCTGGAGAGACAATTTATGTTCCGAGTGGATGGTGGCACTGTATTTTAAATTTGGAAACAACTATTGCAGTCACACAGAATTTTGTGAATTCTAATAACTTTGAATTTGTATGTTTGGATATGGCACCTGGTTATCGTCATAAAGGAGTCTGCCGTGTAGGTTTGCTTGCTCTTGAAGAAGATGTTTATGAAAATGTCATACAGAATATGTCATGTAATGAAGAAAACTTAAGTTACTCTGATTTGTCAAGGAAACAGAAAAGATCCAAAACTCTGAAAGATGTAGACGATCTATGTTTAGAAAGAGAAATAAGTGGTGCGTCCAGAAGCTATAATTTATGGAAAGGTGGATTTTCTTATGATATAAATTTCTTAACCATGTTTTTGGATAAGGATAGAGACCACTACAATTTTGAGTGGAGCTCGGGCAACAGCATTGGTCAACGGGAACTAAGAGAATGGTTATCCAAGCTTTGGATTCAAAAACCAGATATGAGAGATCTAATATGGAAGGTAATTTTGTTTCTAAAGTAATGCATTCTTTGTGCTCACGAAGTAAGTATATTATCTGATTTTATGACTTTTTTCCATTTATACATGTCCAGGGAGCATGTATTGCACTAAATGCCAGCATGTGGGTAGAATGCCTGTCAAAAATTTGTACCTTCAACAACTTGCCCCCTCCCACAGATGACGAAAGGCTTCCTGTTGGTTCGGGTAGCAATCCTGTGAGTTTTTATTTATGTAGTTAATAATTTTTACTGTTTGTATTTTTGAGAAACTTTCCGTGCATTAACATTTCAAATGCTTCATAAAAAATAATTGGTCCTAGGTGTCCCAAAGAATATTGATGACCGCTTCAAAATTAGAATATAATCCAGTGGATCATTTAGAAAATTAGAAGGATTTTCTGGTTGAATCAAAGTCCCGATGTTTTGCTTAAAGTCTTTCCCTTGTAAGAAACAAATTCTCATCCTCAGCATGTCCTCCCTTATTGTACTTAATCAATATTTTGGACCTGTATTTGGAGACTAATTACAACAGTCTTGGGATCTAAAAACTAGTTTTCGTTTCAAGATACCTTTCCATATTGCATTGAGATTAGAACAGGTTACCTTTGTAGGAAGGCACTTTTGTGGAACTGAAAACCTGTATACTATCTTTATGCCTTTCTAATATTAATCATACAAAGGAGTCGGTTGCAGCAATTAGTAAAACTTGATGGCGTCTTTTTAAATTTCTCTTCAAACAGTAGGATTCATTATGAAATTATCTGTTGGTGCTTACCATAACCTATCTAATTACTTGGCCATGTTTCTTATGATTCTGCTATTGAATTCTGACATGAGAGTGGTGTGTGGTATAGTCATTCATTATCTTGTAGAGTACTTATATAAAGTCTCTAACTAGGAACATTTTCCATTCTGTAAATAGGTTTATCTAGTGGGGAACTATGTTGTTAAGATTTTTGTCGAAGAAGGACTGGAAGCATCGCTTTATGGTTTAGGCGCAGAGGTACTTGATTGGTATTCTATTTTCATTTCATCTTCTGTACATATCTAACTTTCATATTGTATCTCTTACAGTTAGAGTTTTATAGTCTGCTGCTTGAAGCCAATTCCCCTCTCAGGAAACATATTCCTAGTGTTATGGCCAGTGGGGTTGTTTATCTTGAAGGCGGATCCTATACCAATTTAAGTTGGGATGGAAAAGGAGTTCCCAGTGTCATTTTGAAGAGCAATATTATCACAGAGAAATGCAATGTGGATGGTTTCCCGTTTGGGGTATGGGGCAAGCAATTGTTTGAGTATAGGAATACTGGGATTCCAGTGGACGGATCAGTTAGTTTAGCTGGTAACTCAAGTATATGGCCATATTTGATAATTAAGCGATGCGAAGGGAATATGTTTGCAGACTTGTAAGTGTTGTCCTTGTGGTTTAAAAATAATTTCATCATACAGCATAGTAATTCAAATTTCCTACTTCTGATAACTACACAACTCAATATTTTAGAGTTTGTTTTCATTATTTTGCAGAAGAGACAGACTATCATGGGAAGATACAACAAACTTGGCCTCCTTCCTGGGGGAGCAAATGCGCCACCTTCATCTTTTGCCACATCCACCTTTAAACAATTCATTTATATCTGATATTGAACGTGAATTAAACTGGTCTGAGGTGAATGGTTGCATTGCAAATGTTAATTGTAAATCAAACAATGCAGCAGAATGGGGACTCTTCACCAGAATCTTAACAAAGAAGAGGAAGGACGTCTCAAGCCGTTTGACCAAGTGGTACACTTACTTAGTTCTATTGAGCTCTCCAATTTCTTGATAAACAGGATAGTTCCAGAATGAGAGAGGGGTTATCATGCATACAATTTAAAATCTAACGATCTTCTGAGCATTTTAAGTTTAAAATTTTAAAGTTTTATGGCTTTTCCTGATTAAAGGAAGTGGTACTTTTGGTAGTTGTGTTTTCCAATTGTTTATAAACTCTCTTTTGACTTCGGCTCACTTAGATTATATTTTATCCATGCATGATAAGTGTATTCCATTTTTAGTTTTGCCTTGGTGCTTCTGTTGCATGCTAGTTTCTATGGTGAATCTTCACATTAGTCATTTTTATTTGTATGGAGGGCCTCTGATGCTTCGTACTAAAAACTCTGTAGGGGAGATCCAATTCCTAGCAAACTGATTGAGAAAATTGATGAATATCTACCATCTGATTTGTCTAAGCTGCTAAATATAAATGAGGTTTCTTCTAAATTCACTATTTCATCCCAACATAATTTTATTTTTTTTCCATTGGATGGATATGCTAGATTAAGTTTGGTTTTTGTCAACTTCCATTTGACTTCAGAATTTCTCAAGTGGCGCTTCTAAACCCTGCTCTTGGATACACACTGACATTATGGATGATAATATTTACATGGAACCATCATCGATTTGCTCTACCTCCAGTGGGAATACAGAAGATGCTGCCGAGGGAGACAATGGTTTATTGAGTGAGCACGTTGGAGTGAAATCCTGGTGTCCTAGTTACCTCCTTGATTTCAGTGATCTTTCTATGGGTCAGTACCTTTTCTTTTCTACCTGTTTCATAAATTTACATCCAACTTCAGTAATTCCCACCTTTATTAGAAATGGCTTACATTGGAATGTTGTCATGATGTGGTATCATAATTTATCAACAGCTTTCAGTATCTGTAAGATATTTTTAGTTATCCGTAGAGTTGAGCTGTGTTTTCTTTAAAGAAGAGCAAGGCTTGTGTTATTGACCCCGACGTGTAGGGTTTAATTTTCCTATGATCGTCACTTCCTTTCTTCCTCCACCATTTTTATGATTTTCAGCCAAATGATGTTATGCATGTAATTGTAATATCGCAGTTTTATCCTTAACAATTCACTTGCTTACTTTTTGTTATGAAGTCAGTGTTGGCCTTGAGATGCATATTGACAGCAGACCACTCGTTAAGAAAGTGTATGTGAGTAGAAATAAAAAGGGTATTGTAAGTTATAACTACCTCAAGAATACAAATTTAGTTAGTTATAAGAAAATGCTATAAATAGGATAGAAGGGAATTTGTGGGGACAGGTGTTAAGATTGGAAATAACGGTGAATTGAGTAGCTCTCAAATTCCTCAAGATTGTACTTTTGCGTGTCTGTGTCACATTGATCAAGATCTATCAATAAATCATTGTTTTCTCCATGTGAATTCTCTCTTTTCAGCTCCAGTTCTCAACTAGTAATAGTTCATGAAAAGACAGAAATCATAGAAATATTTTGGGAAAAATGAACCACTAATTGACTTCAAAAACTACTGGTTCATTATTATTTTGGGAAAAATGTTTCTGGTTTAGGAATCATCATTAACCCTTTATTTGGCTATGATGTTTAAAGAGTGTTTGATAATTGACTTAAAAAACTACTGGTTCAGTATTCCCAAGTTTGCTAATGATATTTGATAGTAGACCACTCATTAAGAGAGTGTATGTGAGGAGAAATAAAATGGGTATTGTAAGTAATAGCTAGCTAACATGATACAAATTCAGTTTGTTATAAGATGTTATAAATTGATGAAAGGGGAACTAGTGGGGAAAGGTGTTGAGATTGGACATATTGGACCGTGGAGAGTTGAGGAACTCTGGATTCAGCCTCAAGATTTACTTTTTCATCTGTGTCCCATTGACCAAGACCCATTAAGAAAACATTCTTTCTCTATATCTATATCTATGGTGTTTTCATACCCATTTGTTTTAACCTTTTTGAAACGGAGGACTGATTTGTCTGCCTCCTGAGCTTTTAGTCCTTGCTTTACTTCCATCTGTTTATCTCTCAAATCTTTTTATAACTAACTGCACAATAATTCATAAGTGACTCAATTTGGTCTAGAACACCTCTTAGACTCCCACTCAAAGATATTTTTGAAACATATTATTGCCGTGAAAGCAATTTAATGTTTTCCTATTTGGGTGTTATATTAGCTGACTTTTTTCATTTATTTTGCAGGTGATCCTATTTTTGACTTGATACCAATTTATTTGGATGTGTTTAGAGGCGATTCATATCTTCTTAAGCAATTTTTAGAAAGTTACAAACTTCCTTTTTCTGGCAACATATCAAAGTACGAGTCAACAGAGGGTGGTCTAAAGTTTGGTCGCCTATCATATGTTGCTATGTAAGTGACTGTCAATATAGTTCTCTTCATTAACCAAGTATTTCAACTTGAATTTATGGATTTAATTTATATATGAAGTAATATACCTATAACCCTGATAAGGCTGCAGACCAAAACCCACTTAGATCCATTGTCTGGAAAGTCCATTCTAGGAAACTTAGGTCTTAGTTTTATTAATTTTAGAAACTGTTATGTGGCAGCTGATTTGTTTAAATAACTGCAAAGTGACAGTTTATAAAATATTATTATTATTTATTAGTGGGGTACCTTTCGGGGGCAGTTATATGAGGTATTTAGCAGTTTTATGAACAGAGATAATCTCTTAAGGAGTGGCAGAACACTGGGACAGCAAGATATTGCTTTAATAATATGTACTTTGGTGTTGTTTAATGTTATTATCTTCTACTTAATTAGTGTTCTATCATATACCAGGGAAATAGTGATGCTTATTGCTCTCCCACCTAGGTAATAGTAGTTGAGAAGATTGATGCACACCAGGAAATCAGTCATGTTATTATCTTCTCTACTTAAATTAGAGTCCCACCTTGTTTTGTGATTGTTAACTCATAAAATTATTGATTTATAATTGAAACTAAGTTTCTATAGATGCTGGTCAATGTTGTCGAGAATCCGCATCTGCTAGAGATATGGTCAAATTAGTCCTTGTAGCACTTGAGCAATCTTCACCCCTTGAGCTAACTTTTGGGGTTGGTTAAGCCTTAAAGATTAAATTCTAATATGATATTCGAGTTTATTCTAGATCTGTTATTGGGCCAACCATATTTGTCTCCGCTCTTGGCACTCTAGATGTCCAGTTCTAAGTTATAAGCATGATAAGGTATTGTTATTGGACTTTGTCCATATGTCTAATCCTAGGGTAGGCGGTATGTGCATGTTGAGATTCCAAATCAACTAGAGGTATGACCAGAGTACACCTTATAAGGTTGAGCAATACTCTATTGAACTAGCTTTTGGGATTGAGTTTAGGCAGAAAGCTCAAATTCTAAGAAATGGATTCTAATTCTTGTTTACAAATGATTATCACATTTGATTATGCTCAAGCAACAAAGACTTTGGCCAATTTGGTTATTTGTTAATGTTCGGATTAATGTAATGACATTAATTGTTAATTTTTGGGTTGTTTGATAGGATGAAGTAGAATTTAATTGAATACCCTCTATTCCATGCTATTTTACTCATACCTTAAAACCATATCCTTTTATTCAATTCCATTTCACCCGTCATTAAATATCCAATATTGTTTAATGTGAGTTATACATTTTAGTTAGACGAGACAATCTTTTGTGCCCATACAAACAAAAATGTTTTGCCTTGTTCCCCTGACTTTCAGGGATTATGCAGTTATTGATGTAACACATTTTGATTTCTTTATTGTTTTTCATTGTAGGTGTTATTGTATTTTGCATGACGATAATGTCTTGGGAGCTATTTTTAGCATATGGGACGAACTGAGATCATCAGAGTCATGGGAAGAAGTTGAGATGACAGTGTGGGGAGAGTTGAACAATTACAAAGGCTTTCTTTGACCATTTTCTGCATTTAAATATTTCTGGAGCCTGAATGCACGATCGAGCCCAAGTGATAATACATTTTATACATACATGTTTAATTTATCTGATACCAGAAGAAAAAGAGAATATTTATCTAGAAAAGACAGAAGTTTAACATTATTGTTTTTTTAATAATTATATTCTCTTTAGTTTTGTAATAAAGTGTATCTGCTTGCAGTTGTGAAGATATAACATTTTTTTCCTTGGCTTAAATTAACCGTAAATCGCAAAAAAAATCGTGTAATTCAAAATTATATTGTAAAATATATAAATATGTCTTGATAGGTTACCCTATATTGGTTGAGACGGCCTTGGATATGCATTCCTTATTTTCTCGGAGCCTATTATTGGATTAGAAAATGTTGTATAGTATGAGATGAAAAAACAAACAAACATTAGAAATACATGGTTTTTTATGTTAAAGTACATTAGAAATATGTTAGAAATCCAAGCTCGGACATTTACACCTGGTACATGACTTTGTATTAGGTTGAAGTACGTTAGGAATAACACAACACTAAAGTTCACAAAATTTCAAATGTAGGAGTGTTGTTCTTCCTTTTAAAATTTAAGTTCACAGAAGAATTTCAAGGATACAATTGTGTAGAAGGAGTGTTGTTCCTTTTAAAATAGGAGCACTCAAATCCAGGAGCTGCTACTCAAACCTAGTTGTTTTTTTTGAAGAGGTGTGTTTTCAACTAACATAGCAAAACTGTTATGCAAATTTTGTTTGCATGAACTGCGTAGACTTCATGAAGATTATAACTATTGTGATGTGATTTGTGACACTATCTCAATGACATTGCACAACAAGAGGTGTTTCTTGTAACCTACAACCATATTTCCTTTGCTTGGATAATTTTAGATTTTTTTGCTTCCATTGATGGTTTTATATCTTTTAAGCGGCGATACCCCAACAATTTTTCTCCCCAGGTACTAAATCTTAAAAATTTAAGACTCCTTCATTGAGGATGGTTTTATTCCCATCAACTTAGTTTTTTGAATTATATAATATAAAATGCGTAAAAAATCATCATATTACATTATTCGAAGCAAATGTGGAGGATGAAAAAAGAAACTCTTGGAAGACGTGAAATAAATTTGTGGTTTCATAGTTTTGAAATGCTGTTACCAATTGCAGTACAGGTTTGTCAGATTTTTTTTTCAGAATCTACTAGTGCCTGCCTACCTGGTGCGTACTATGACCTACCCTGCCACCCATTTAATTGCTCTTAATTAACTTGGACCAACAAAGAAAAAGAAGACAAGCAAAGTACTGAAAAAGCACTATTAAGGGCCCAAGCAATGGATAGTCGAATCCAATATCCAAATGGCCCCATTAACAACCAACTTAACCCATTCACTTTACTTTTCCAAATTCATCATTATTATTCATTTGATTTGATAACCTTTCTCCACAAAAAGAAAACAAATCAGTAACCTTTTTGGTTCAAATGGTTCATACCCAAAGTTGAAACTTTTCAAACCAACAAAAACGAACCCTATTCCCGGTTCGCGAATGACAGAGAGACACCACATTTTCCGCCACACATATACACAAGAGTATCAAAACCCCGTGTTATACAGCTGTCACCTGTTTACTATTTTTAATTTTTAATTATCACAAATTTCAAATTTCCAA
>Ga0228710_1006815_pt1 | contig 17146 bp, 21 predicted proteins | sample MedpolnodulmetaG_FD_177995 | JGI IMG/M metagenome (GOLD analysis project Ga0228710, IMG submission 177995) | Root nodule microbial communities from Medicago polymorpha collected in Santa Monica, California, United States - pink nodules | ecosystem: Host-associated > Plants > Roots > Nodule... | reverse complement strand
TACCAATTTATGTAAAATCTTTAATATATATCATTAGAGTATAAGTTATCACGACCCTTGTGTATTTATCAATCTTTATGAAAAGTCTTAACCGACATTAATTTTGAAACAAACAGTTAACCCTCATGTATTGCTGTGGAAAAACGATTACTAGCACTCGAATTGTATATTCTTTGTTCATCTTGTGCCACTGACTCACTGAATAGTGGAGGAAGACACGTGATGTATGTAGTCCAACTACAACGTGTAATTATATTTTTTTTTAATCAGTAAAATTTTATTAAAAACCGGATCTCTGCACAAGACGAATAGAGATCGGTGAAACAAAAAGTACAAACAAAAGGCGTCGTATACAAGCGAAACACCCGAAAACAAAACACCAACAAAGACCCCCTACGATCAACACCCATACGAACAACACCCACCAAAATAAACAACCCCACCTAAAATAGACTCTTGTAGAAACCGACCACTGAAAAATGACATCCATAACACCCATCGTCGCTACTCACATGAAAAGAACACCCTTGTAAAAGAAAACCCAATCCTCATCACCAAAACTGAACCACATCCATCTTTTCTGAAGATCAATCAGCCTCCACCACCGCACTAACTCCGGTCCACCGAAAGAACACCAACAAAAGCCCAAAACCAAACTTGGACCAAAGAATTGACTCCCGATCTCGAATCAAAGCGATCGGCCCACCAGTCTTCAGGACCAAATCAGAAGGCCACCTTATCCCCGGTCCACTAGAGAAACACCAAAGCCCGTCAAAACAAATTGCATAAAGACACTGGCTCCCGATCTCGAAGCAAAATAATCGGCCCACCAACATCCAGCACACAAAAACTAAGACAAATGACAAGATTTGCGGTTGTGCAAAACGTCAATCAAATCAAAACAAGGAGACTGCTCAGCTCAAAGGACATAAACAAGAGTAAGCGACAACGAATTAGGATCCAAAAAACATAGTCGGCCTTCACAAGGAATCTCCCACAACAACCACCACAATAACCACCCTCCTCCTAACCAACCAACACCAACCACCCCCCTTAAAAAACTCCCATCCGCCAACCGTTTCAACACCAGATCCGCGACCCCCCATCCAAACCACATCGAGACAGCCCCACGTACACCCACACAAACGGAAACACCACCACGACCACACATCATCGCCACCACCACCTCAAAACGAACCACCACCACCACCACAAAAACTACCCCACCAAACCGCCTCACCAAGAAACAATCGGCCACACAAACACGAATCTAGAGGGAGACGAAACCGAACAACAAAACACGGGCAGCAACGCCGGTTTGAAGCGGAAACACAACCTAGATCGTATAAAGGTGGCCACCGAGAACAAGGAAAAGACACCACCACCACCACACATCACCGCCACCACCAAGACAAAGTCCAAAAAATCGGCCTTTCCCCTAACAGTCACGGCACCAAAACCCAAAACCGACACTAGCGGCTAAACAACCGCAGTTGCTATAACCCACCACCACCGCCGTGACATATCCACCACCAACAACAAAGATGTACCGCAAAAGGATAAAATTCAAGACATTAAGTGTAATTAGTTTAAAAAAAACTATTCATGTAGCCATTAAGCATTTTTTTTATAAGCCATCAAGCATTTGATTGATCCCATCTACAAGTTGGTGTTACTTTAGATTTCTGCTCTTCCCCTACACGTTTCGCTCCCACCCAGCTAAATGGACACTAATGCCCCTGCGTTAGTTAAGTCACGCAGCGTGACTTAACTAACGCACGTTGTAATTGCTGCGTGACTTAAGTAGCGCGGCGTGAGTTAAGTCACGCATCGTGACTTAAGTCATATAACAGCAAAACAGACGCCCAATTCCCTCATTTTCTAAACTTTCCAAAACACGAAAATTTCCCCTCCAAGTGCGATTTTCACCATTCTTGCGCCATTCAAACCCAATTTCTCCCACAATATCCTACTTCATTTCATTTTTTTTGTTGAAATTTTCGAATTTTATAAGAAATTTAACATTTTTAGGTTTATATAAATTTTGCTTGCATGTTAGTTTTTATGATTGTTAGTGATGAATTAAGTTAGGAATAGTATTTTAGATGTTGTTTAGAGCGAAATGTGGTAGTTTTAGGTATTTGAAATTGTTTGATTTTAAGTTGATTGAAAGTTGCATTGTAGGTGTTTGATAAAATGTCTCAATGATTTTTTTTTGTTTTGTTTTTTGGATTGTTAATGATGAAATTAGTTAGAAATATGTTCGTTAATGTTGATTAAAGTTAGTTTCAGGACAATGTGGTAGTTTACAGATTGAATTTTAGTTTACAGATTGAATTGTTGTTGTTGATTATAAGTGTTGCTGTTGTTCAATTGTTGGAAATGCTGTGCAGATATGTCTCGGAGGAATACGTCTCAGAGACGGCCTGAGCCGCCTCAGGATAGGAGTGACAGATTTAGGGCAGGGAGGCCTTCCCCTACTGATAGTTTACGGAGGGAGAAACAAACATTACACCCTCCTATGATTGCTCGAGGGAGAGGTGGGGGAATGAGACTTGCTAGAGTTGATGCTACGGGGGGATCATCGTCCTAGAGGGGCTATACCAGGCATAAGACCCGACGTAGTATCAGCAGGATTATCAGGTGTCTCAGCAGCCGCAAGATCAGGCGTATCATTTTGAGGCACCTCAACCTCACCAGTATCAGTTTGATGCGTATCAGCAGCATCAATATGAGGATCATCATGAGCAGCCTGTTATTGAGCAGGAGCAGCCTGATATTAAGGAGCCTCAGCAGCAGGATGATATTGAGCAGCCTCAGCAGCATGATGGTGGGGGTCGTTTTCAAGGGGTGCCGAGGGTGGTGTACGAGGCCGGACCGGACGGTTATGCAGGGGGGCCTTCTGAGCTCACGCATTTACCTCACTTTGGGGGACATGTGGCATGCATGATTTGGGTCGATGCCGATGTAAGTATATTTTAATGTTTATTTTATTTCTTTTACTATTTATACAACTTATTCTAATTATTATTTTACTTATTTAATGTTAGAATTAAAATTTCTGTTAGAATATATTTAATGTTTATATTACTTATTATTTATTTAACGGTGTTGTTTGTTGTTTTTTGTTTTTGTATTTCAGTTTCGAAAAAAACATAGGGTGAAAGGTATCTCGCACGGGAAGAAGCTGAGCCTTAAAAACCTGACAATCCCTCTGCCGGGTGCACAAAACCAATGGTTTTGGGATGAAGTGAATATGTCCGGTCTTACTCCCCTCCTGACTAGTGGGTACGAGAACATCTCTCATGGGTTCGTTTGTGCGATGACAGAGAGATGACATGAGGAGATCAACAGCTTCCATCTACCTGTTGGAGAGATGACCGTCACACTAGATGATGTGGCGTGTCTCCTAGGCATCCCCATCACTGGGAGGCTCCTTCCTGATAGAGAGTTAACCCGTGACGAGGGGTTAGAGATGATGCAGGTGGACCTACTTTTTACAGCGGAGGCTGCCACTAAGGAGATGAAAAAATAAGGTGCTGCTCACATCAGTTTTGGTGTACTGAAGAGGCACTACGAGGAGCTCTTGAATAGGTGTAATCAGCTGCTTGAGCCTGACACACAGGAGGAGGAAGACGAACGAGCTCAAGTTAGGCTGGCCTGCATTAAGGCGTTTTTGTTGCTCTTGCTTGGCTGGACCATTTTTCCGGCAAGAACAGCAAAAACATTAATCTGTTGTGGCTGCTTGCGCTGCAAGATATGGACGAGTTGGACAGCTGGTCATGGGGTGGGATGGGACTCACTTTCCCATATGAGCAACTATCTCTTGCCTCCAACTCATCTGTGGCCTCCTGTGGTGGTTACATTGACCTTGCTTGTGATAATATTTGTTTTTCTTCTTTTTTACTTATTGGATCGTAAATGTATAGTTGTTTGTATAATATTTGTGCTGATATAAATTTATTTCTTTGTGTTTGCAGAGATGGACTTTGACACACTTAACGAACATCATTCCGAGGATTGAAGATGAGGACTACGACCCTACTATTTCCCCGCATGTCAGTCAATGGAAACCTCCCAGGGGCTTTTCTAATCCTAGACACTACCGAGCTGCCATTGATTTGTTGGATCATTCTCATGTCACCTGGAGGCTGTACGAGAGACGACGACACATCACAACTTTTCAGGACATATGCTAGTACTCCGGATGGATCATGGCCGACAACGACAGGATGGTCCGTCATTTGCCAGAGCGGGTTCTTAGGCAATACGGGTATGTCCAGACTATTCCCAGGGCTCCTACAGACATTGAGCTTTTTGCGGCAGATGACGTGGCCCAGGCCTTCACGGAGTTTTCTCTACATGTCCTCAGTCACCAGCAGAGGGCTCATACTAAGGGGTACATGAGATGGTTCATTAGAGTATCACACCCTATTGTGAACCCCCCTGCGGCCATTCCTGACTACGCAGCTGATGCCCCTCCTCATCTTGTCCCTCCTTACGAGGAAGTTATTGTTGAGCAGCAGTGGGCCAGACATCCTCCCGACCCATACCAGATCATCAACAACATCAGGGCCAGAGTGGACGGTGTAATGGGACATCCTGTTGTGTTTCATAATCCATAGGAGGTTATGCGCCTGATGCAGGGCATACAGTCTGAGTGGAGCATGCTGGAGCAGATGCCGGCTCCGCGGAAGAGGAGTAGGAGTCCACGGGATGGACCAGTATGACTTGTGTAGTTTTTTTTTATGACATTTTGTTGGATTTGGTTGTAATCCTATTACACTTACGCTTTTTGGCGTTTTTTATGACATTATTTGTTATTTTATTCCGTTGTTTTATTCCGTTATTTTTCGTAATATAATTATGAGTTTAATGCTTGATTGAATGAATGCTTGAATGAATGATGAAAAATGTATGCAATTGACTGAATGAATGTATGAATGAATGAAGGACTGAAAAAATGACAAAATTTTGAAAAATAGAGGTTTCTGCCTGTTTTGGCATGTTGCACAGACTGGGCGTGAGTTAACTCACGCATGTGGTAATGGATTCGTGAGTTAACCCACACAGTTGTTTACTCTTGCGTGACTTAAGTAGCGCAACGTTAGTTAACTAACACATAGTTTTACACTTGCGTTAGTTACTAACGCAGGGGCATTTTCGGCAACATTGCAGGGCGCGAGTATTTTGTGCTCGGGGCAGAGCAGAAATCGTTACTTTACTACTAATACATTGCAGTTATCAGATGAAAATTATTAGCCCAGTGGCTCTCTATGAAATACAAGGAAACTGCATGCAATCAATTCATCCAAGTGGATTCTCTCCCATATACGTGACACACTCTGTCCGTAAGTAAAATACTTCATCTGATTATCATATTTTGGTTTTGTGCTATATTTTTTAAGAAGCAAAAGATATAAAACTAATAATAAATACAGAAGCCCAAATTAAGTATAAGATGTATTTTAAAAAGGGCTCAAAACAAAAATTAGGCTATTGTGCTTTCAACCAACATATATAAAAAATAAAGTTTCACCCTATAAGCATCTAGACAATTATTTATTTTGGAAAATATGTATGTTACACTCCTTTTAAATGATCCAATACGTATGAAAAGATAAGCACCCCCAAACTCAATGACATGCATACCAATACGTTAGATGGAAGTACACTAAAAATCTTCAACCACCGTAAAATAGCCGACCAAATACACCCACAAAGATTGCACTCCATAAACAAACAATTAATTGTTTTCTGTTTCCCGCTACCCCAAAACTGACTAAAGACCTAGAATGAAGATATCCACACCGGGCGAAGTTGTCTTTTTTCGGTATCCTTTTATCAAGTAATTGTTGCACAAAGAGAGAGACTTTGAGAAACACCGCTTTATTCCAGACAATGTCCGTGAAAGGAGAATAAACATGTTTCTATTCAGAAGTCAACATATTATATACTCCTTTGACAGTATAACCGTGTTTTGGGTCAATTTTCCAAAGCCAAGTGTCCGCAACCGAGTTCTGGAAAACATCGTTACCACAAAAATTAAAGAACAAAACTCCATTAAAAGATCCTCCTTCTATACAAAAAGTCTTCTCCTTCATCCCTCGCCCTCAACCCCCCAACCTAATCAACTCAACTTCGCAACTGAAATATTGTTGTCTGCATGAATATTAAATAGCCTACTGAACTGAAATCGTAAAAGATCCCCCTCTAAACAAGGATCGTTTCAAAAGGAAGAAGTTTCACCATTACCAACTTGATGTCCCATACCATCTAGAACTAGTCATCTTCAAACTCCCTAACACCCTCTTTCACACTGCATAAAGTTTTCCACCACGTAGACACACTTGAACCGTCCCCTAATGCGCCCACTTTCTACCCCATATTTGGATGTCAAAACTTTATACCATAACTCACCTCTGTTAACAAGAACATGCCGACACCAATTTCGTGGTTGTGCACTATTATTTAAGAAATGTTTGGTTGAATTAATTTGAAGGTTAAAATTAACATAATATTATTCATTAAAATATATATACTCCCTCCGCCCTAAATTACAAATCATTTTGGAAAAAATTTATCTAAAATTATAAGTCGTTTTATATTATCAATGAAGAATTAATGTTTTTTTACTATATCCTTAACTATTTATTACTCCTTATTTTTTCCCATGCTATAAATGAAGGATAATTTTATAAAATAGGAGTAACTCATAATTTCTCTTTCCCCTAATAATTACAAGTTGTCAACAATGTTATACAAAGTGATTAGCCATTACTCAAGCACATGAACGGGTTCGACCACCACCGGTGAAGGCCATAAACAAAATTGGCCCTATTGCCTTTAAGCCACCACAAAGAATAATACTTTACTTTATCCAATAACTGAGGTATAGAATTTTCTATATTTTTAAATAATCTACTATTGCGTTCATTCCAAATAATCCAAACCAAGAGAAGCCAAACGAGCTGTAAAAAGGAGCGTCATGCTTTCAAACCACCAGAAGAATATATAAACTGACTGAGATGGTCTGAAATGCTATGAGGATCTGCTCCTGATATGCCAGTCCAAGATCGCACAGATTACCACCGAGAACCATACATGTTGCAAGACAAAAATAAATGTTGTGTCGTTTCCAAGTGCCTGCAACTTGCTACAAACAGACGCTTCTGCAGAAATAATACCACGATGCAACAAGTTTGACTTAGTAGGTAACCTATCCCGTAGAAGTTGCCAAGCAAAAATTGACACCTTCAAATGCACCTGAGTAGAGTCCTGAGAGGTTAAAAGATGGTATACATCGTGAACTGAATAACCCCCTATAAGACTGAGATGCTACTGTCACGTATCTGAAACATTAGACTGCAAAGAAACACTAGAAAATAAAAGCAAACACTCCCATAACATTTCTTTTTTTTTTTTTAAATGAGAGAACAAAATTGCATTTAAAAAAATAATCCTGATAATTTTGTGCTTAGTAGAATGAAAAAGATCACCAAAAAAGGGGAATGAAAAAGAAACCATGTGTCTCTTCTCTTAAAATATTTTAAAAGATCTTATTAACGAGTGCCTGCAATGCATTCTTTAAATATTTTATCAAAAAAATATTTTTAAGAAAGTTAAATACTACAATTTTCAATAAATTAATTACATAAAATTTTATAAAAACTTATTATTTAAAAACTTTAAAGAGTGTCCACAAACATTTGTTATCATTTCGTAATATTATATATCATATCATACGTCAATAAAACAAAGAATTATTGATATGCGGAAATAATGATTTTCATTTTATATAGAGAAATTGATTGATAACGTCTTAACGTGTGTACAATCACTGCTATATAAGGTCACATTGAGGAGCTTACATTTCACACAACAAACACCAAGACATAGTGAAGCCAATAGCTCACCATGGCTTTTTCCACCACCAAGCAACTTGCTCTTTTCTCTGTACTCACACTCCTCTCATTCCAATCAGTGCTCTCTGTTACACCATTGCATTTTCAACACCCACTTGACCCTTTAACCAAAGAAGAGTTTCTAAGTGTCCAAACCATAGTCCATAACAAATATCCCACCTCAAAGAACACAGTATCTTTCCACTATATTGGTCTAGATGACCCTGAAAAAGATGCTATTCTCAAATGGGAAACTTTGAAACCAAGTGCTATAGCAATCCCTCGCAAAGCCTTTATCATTGCTATCATCAACGGCCAAAGCCATGAGATACTAATAAATTTAAGGCCCAAGAGAATTGTCTCTGACAATGTTTACAAAGGGAATGGTTTCCCTACACTAACCGTTGATGAACAAGCCATTGCAATAGAACTTCCAAAGAAATATCCTCCTTTTATTGCCTCAGTGCAAAAGAGAGGCTTGAACCTCTCTGAAGTGGTGTGTTCTAGTTTCACTATGGGGTGGTTTGGAGAAGAAAAGAGTAGTAGGACTGTGAGAGTAGACTGTTTTATGAAAGAAAGTACTGTTAATATATATGTTAGACCTATTACTGGAATCACCATGGTGGCTGATCTTAGTCTTATGAAAATTGTTGAGTACCATGATAGAGATATTGAAGCAGTACCTACTGCTGAGAACACTGAATATCAGGTTTCAAAACAAAGCCCACCATTTGGACCAAAACAGCATAGTCTTGCTAATCATCAACCTCAAGGTCCTGGCTTCCAGATCAATGGTCACAGTGTTAGGTAATAATATTCTTGTTCCTTTCTACTTTCCTTTTTTGGGTGTCTGTTTCCTTTATTTATTTTTGGACAATGGTTTCTCCTTATTCTTTAATTGGTAAATCTACTAAATAGTATTATCTGGATTTAGATTTTGTGACTTATGAGGATGTGGACCATCTAATCTTTTAATCGAGAACCAGTTTTTCTATCTCTAAATAAAATAAAAAACTTGAAATCAGGACGATTGATTTTTATTAGACGATCTAAATGTGATTTATTGAAAATGTATACAGACAGATTTGTATTACTTCTCCAATGGCATAAGGACATTATTTAACACTTCCTCTTAACCTTTTTATAATTGATAAGCGGGTCAACAAAAATTGATGTATTTAATTCATAGATTAAATATATCATTTTAAATTTATTAGACTAATGGTTATGTCTGCAAAAATTTCAATGATTTAGTCCTTGTGAATGTATCATTTTTTACTTTTAGTTTTTGTAAAATATTTTGCTGGGACTAAATATGTGTTGCATGAAGATTAGAATGAATACTACAAGACCAATTTCAGTGCTACCAAATTTTACAATGATTAAAAGAAAATAATGATCAGACTAAAAAAGGGTGTATTTACAAGGGAGAAAACAAAAAAGATATTTTTATATGACCAAAAGGTATATTTAAATCTATATTTTATATTTTTGAAATTGAATATATTTTTTGTTGGAAATTATTTGATTAAATATCAAATAATTTTTAGATTTTATTAAAATTTATGTAATTAATTTATTTAATAAAATTTTATATACAATTGTATTGGTAGCTATGATTCAATTTGCATATTTTCTAAAAAAAATCAATTTGCATATTTTCTAAAAAAAATCAATTTGCATAGTAAGTTACTAACTTGATTTTTTTTACGGAATAAGTTACTAGCTTGATCCTTGCCCATTTATAATATCGATTTGTATTTCGTCCATTGCTTGAGAAATAATATCTACATATGATTTTTCAGCTGGGCCAACTGGAGGTTTCATATAGGATTTGATGTACGAGCTGGTATAGTGATATCACTTGCATCTATTTACGATCTAGAGAAACACAAGTCTCGTCGTGTACTCTACAAAGGCTACATTTCTGAGCTTTTTGTGCCTTATCAAGACCCAACTGAAGAATTTTACTTTAAGACTTTCTTTGATTCTGGAGAGTTTGGATTTGGTTTGTCAACAGTGTCTTTGATACCTAATCGTGATTGTCCACCACATGCTCAGTTCATTGATACATACATTCACTCAGCTGATGGTACACCAAGCCTATTGAAGAATGCAATTTGTGTGTTTGAACAATATGGTAATATCATGTGGCGTCACACTGAAACTGGCATTCCTAATGAATTCGTAAGAGTTTTTACTGCAACCAACTAATTCAATTATTTAATTAATCTATTTGTAACTAGTTTTGTACATCTTTTGATAGGTTGAAGAATCTAGAACCGAAGTGAATTTGATTGTAAGAACCGTAGTCACCGTGGGAAACTATGACAATGTTTTAGATTGGGAGTTCAAAACAAGTGGTTCTATCAAGCCCGCGGTAAGTATTTAGTTTATTTATTTGTTACTCCAAGTTTACAAAATGTTTTATATAAATAATTATATGTAAATGATATCACAATTAAATGTAAGTGATATGGAGTGTTTATTTACTATATAAACAATTACAAAACAGATTTTGTAATAAATTACTATAATTTGTTAGTCAATTTAAACATATATTATTCACTTAAACGCAATAATATTAAATAATTTTTTAAATTAACTAACACTCATATCAAACTTTTGAAAAGTCAAAATTTACTTTAACAAAATAAGCATTGAACAAATTAAATGTTAAATTAGAATTTTAAATTTGTACTATAGCTGACAAATTTATTTAAAACGATTTGAAGTCTCTTTTGGTTTAATGTCAAAAAAAGGTCCCACTTCACTTTCGTTTACAGGTTACTTACTATTTATTTATTTTTGGTACAAGAAGAGGGACTTACTATTTTTATTTAAACTGAAAGAAAAAAGAAAACATGTGTAGTATTATATTTACTTCACTTGTCAATTGTCATGTCCTTGGACTGAAATAACTCTAATTGATTTTTCAAAATTTATGTATGTATTTATGTACACAGATAGCACTGTCGGGTATATTGGAAATCAAGGGAACAAATATCAAGCACAAGGATGAGATTAAAGAAGATCTACATGGTAAATTGGTATCAGCAAACAGCATTGGTATTTACCATGACCATTTCTACATGTACTATCTTGATTTTGATATCGACGGTGTTGATAACTCATTTGAGAAAACAAGTTTAAAGACAGTAAGGATCACCGATGGAAGTTCAAAGAGAAAGAGTTATTGGACCACTGAGATTCAAATTGCTAAGACTGAATCAAATGCAAAAATTACTCTAGGGCTTGCCCCAGGTGAACTTGCAATTGTCAATCCAAACAAAAAAACTGCTGTTGGAAACGACGTCGGATATCGTTTGATTCCGGCAATTCCAGCTCATCCACTTCTAACAGAAGATGATTATCCACAAATACGTGGTGCATTTACCAATTATAATGTTTGGGTCACACTATAATAGAACTGAAAAATGGGCTGGTGGACTATATGTTGATCATAGCCATGGAGAAGACACATTAGCTGTTTGGACCAAAAAGTATGATTTTTTTATTTTATTTGTAAATTTGCTAATTATTGATCTTGGTAAGTTGATAATTATACTAATTAATTTGGAATTTTTTTTTATGGAAATGTTTGCAGGAATAGAGACATTGTGAACAAGGACATTGTGATGTGGCATGTAGTTGGCATTCATCATGTTCCAGCACAAGAAGACTTCCCAATAATGCCACTATTGAGCACTTCATTTGAGCTGAGACCAACCAATTTCTTTGAGAGGAATCCAGTCCTTAAAACACTTTCTCCAAGAGATGTTGCATGGCCTGGTTGCTCCAATTAAAACTAGCCAGCCTGTGCAATTTATTTGTATTTATTGTGGTACCATGAATAAATGTTGTTTGTTTGTTTCTTTTTGCTTGATACATGTTGAATGAATGAATGAATGGATGGAAGATTTATTTTGCAAGCTGATTTTTGTTGGGTGTGTTATTATTCTTTGATAAACTGCACTATCTGTTTTTATTGTTGGGAGTGATCTACTAAAGTGGAAAGATATGATATTGTCATGATTATCGGTTGAGCAACCATAGGAAAGTTTGTAAATACAACTTACAAATGTTAGAACATGGTGCTTTCAATAGCATATTGATCACACACTCACTCAATTGAATCAATTTATGCGAGAAATATAAAGAGTCTCCTCGAGAAAATTAGATGGAAAAATTATGTTCGAAATTGAATGCATTTACATATACACTTGCTTCTTCACAAGCATCCGCTACACATTGGTTTTTTTTCTAGATCACCCTCTTTTGTTTAGAGGTATTTACCCCCTCATGATATCAACAAATCAAAATGTAATATACATTGGCAACATTAAATGTCAAATAAATGAGTCAATTTTTTCTAAAAAAAAAATCAATTTTAATCATAAAGTAACTTTTAATACTTTTAATTTTTATTTAATTATAGATAAGATTACATTAGAGGTCATTTATCTTATTTATTTGTAACACTTTGGTCCTTTATCTTTATTTTTTTCCGTTTAGGTCTTTTATCTCTCATAAAAGCACATATACATCTTTTTCTCATTTTTTTTATTAAAAAAACATAATTTTATTTTTAAAAATATATTTTTATTAAAAATGAAAAAAAATCCAGAAATATGATGAGTTCCTTTGAATCTTCATCATCTTCATTGAATCAAAAAAATTTCTACACAAATATATCTCCAAATATCATGAATTAATGTTATGTTCACCTCAAATCTTTTAAACACAAAAATCAAAACCCTATAGAAAAAGAGATTTAGTTTCATCACAAAAAAAAAATAGTTATATAAATTGTTACACCATATATTATTATTGTTGTTGTTATCATCATTATTATTATTTCCTAACTCGATATTCAATCCTGGCATAAAAATACCCCCAAAATTGAGAGCAGCTTTGCTCATCAATTTTGTTGTTTTCAGAACAATCTTAACTTTCATAACGCCTAACCCTTCCGCCAGTGACTAAACCTCCACCATCCGCCTTGCAATATTTGTGAAATTAAGATTTTGATTTTTGTGTTTAAAAGAAGATTTGAGGTGAATATAACATTAATTCACGATATTTGGAGATATATTTTAGTAGAATTTTTTTTGATTTAAAGAATATGATGAAGATTCAAAGGAAGAAGATGAAGATGATGAACATATATACCAAGTAATTTCTAGCCTTATATTTGATTAAAATAGATGGTTAAGATTTGGTGTCAAATTTAGTTTGACACCATGGTGTCATTTGATCCTTATAATAGCTATATGACATATTAAATGTTAAATTTAGAATTTAATTTTGTACTACCATGCTAGACTTAATCTTATAGGGTTCTGCTAACCGTTGCTCCTGGGGCACTGGTTAAGCATACCATAAAAAATAATTATTACCATAAAAGAAAACTGTTTTTGACTTTATTATAAATTAATTACACAATTTCAATCCAATAACTACTATATAATTTCTTTTTTCATATCATTAATCAGTGCCCCAAAGACACCGGTTAGTATTTCTCAATCTTATAACTGCTAAGAAATTTATTTAAACAATTTGAATTTAGAAGTCTCTTTTGGTTTAATTTCAAAAAAAAAAAAAAAAGGTCCCACTTCACGTGTATTACTATTTTTATTTAAACTGAAGAAAAACATGTGTATTATCTTTAGCATACGGCCAAGACGACAACTGTCAACTGGCACCCCACTTCACTTGTCCATTGTCATGTCCTTGGACCAAAATAACTTTTATTGATTTTTCAAAATTTATGTATGTATATGCAGATAGCACTATCGGGTATATTGGAAATTAACGGAACACATATTAAGCACAAGGATCAGATTAAGGAAGATCTACATGGTAAATTGGTATCAGCAAACATCATTGGAATTTAACATAACCATTTCTACATGTACTACCTTGATTTTAAATTTTGATATCGACGGTGTTGAAAACTCATTTGAGAAAACAAGTTTAAAGACAATAAAAATCACTGATGGAAGTTTAAAGAGAAAGAGTTATTGGACTATTGAGACTCAAACTGCGCTGAAACTGAATCAGATACAAAAATCACAATTGGGCTTGCCCCAGGTGAACTTGCATTTGTTAATCCAAACAAAAAAAACTGATGTTGGTAATGAAATTGGATACTGTTTGATTCCAGCAATTCCAGCTCATCCACTTTTAACTGAAGATGATTATCCACAAATACGTGGTGCATTTACTAATTATAATGTTTGGGTCACACCTTATAATAGAACTGAAAAATGGGTTGGTGGACTACATGTTGATCATAGCCACGGAGAAGACACATTAGCTGTTTGGACCAAAAAGTATGATTAATTATTTATTTATTTTTTAATTTGAAATTAATTGATCTAAGTTGATTATTATACTAATTAATTTTGAACTTTTGCAGGAATAGAGACATTGTGAACAAGGACATTGTGATGCATGTGGCATGTAGTCACAAGAAGATTTCCCAATAATGCAACTATTGAGCACTTCATTTGAGCTGAGACCAACCAATTTCTTTGAGAGGAATCCAGTCCTTAAAACTCTTTCTCCAAGAGATGTTGCATGGCCTGGTTGCTCCAATTAAAACTAGCTAGCCTGTGCAATTTATTTGTATTTATTGTGGTACCATGAATAAATGTTGTTTGTTTGTTTCTTTTTGTTTGTTACATGTTGAATGAATGAATGAATGGATGGAAGATTTATTTTGCAAGCTGATTTTTGTTGGGTGTGTTATTATTCTTTGATAAACTGCACTATCTGTTTTTATTGTTGGGAGTGATCTACTCAAGTGGAAAGGTATGATATTGTCATGATTATCGGTTGAGCAACCAAAGGAAATTAAAGTTTGTAAATACTACAACTCCACCAGACTTTTGACAATACTGGTGTTTAGGTGCTCGTGTTGTGCTGTGCGCCTGTGCCTGATGCTTGAGCCTGAGTCTCTACAGTAGAAGATCTTTGTAGTTCTCTACTGATGGCGAAGAGCATTCACTGAGTAGTTATATTTTTGAGTATTTTAATAGTGTTTTTATTCATTTAAGTTAAAAAATCCAGTGTTAGAAGTCCATGATAAGATTGTGTTATTAAAAACAACTTTCTCATGGTAGGAAAAAAGGAGCCTTTCCCAGACTAAATGCCACCTATAAAGTGTTAGAACATGGTGCATTCAATTCAATAGTATTGATCTTGGCATCTCGCACTCACTCAATTGGTAGCTAGCATGTGAGACACTCTAGGGTTATGCATAAACCTGCTCACTAGACTGACACTAAAAGGCAAATCAAGTCTTGTATTGCATGCACACGTACCTCAAGCATCCTGTCAACATTCTAATTAAGTATGAATATAATCAGCACAACTCAGTACTTTGCTATTAAATTCAACATCACTGCTCTCTTCGTCTTACAATAACCGTCTCTTTACCCTTTTTTTTCTTAAAATAATTGTCACTTTAGAATACAAATGTAGCATTTATTATTTTTTTCCATCATTATACCCTTATTTATTGAATTTCATCCAACTTAACTACTTCACTAACTACATTTAATAAGGGTGTTTTAGTAAATGATATTAATTTTACCATCAAAATCAACATAATTAATCATTTCCTTAATAATCATGCATAAACCTTAAACGACTATTATTTAAAGACGGAGGGAATACTTGTTTTTCTTAAAAATAAAAATAAAATGCACAACTCGCATGAAAAAATGTAATGAGATCAGGAGAGTAATAAATATTAAAATTATTGGATCCACAATTTTCTATAAAATAAAAGGAATTTATCAAATATAATATTCTTGTTAATTTTTTTTACAGTTAAAATATTCTTATTAAAGTTCACAAAAAAAATAATAGTAATAGTTTGTGAATCTTGAATTGAGATACACTAGTGAGAAAATAATTAATATTTTGTTAGTATTTTAAATTGATAAGTAATACTAGAATAAGACAATGAAATATTTAAAATAAGACATGTAATATGAACTCAAATGTTTGCTCTAGTAGTAAATTAAAAGACAAACTTTAAATCGGAGTTTTTGAGTTCGGACTTGTCAATGAATTTGGAGGAAGATAAATTTATAAACTATAAACTTTATAAATTCTTTGTAGTTTTATACATTTTTAAAGTTTTAAGATGTTGAATGCACATTTTTAAGATAAAATTTTATTTGTGAATTTCTTAACAAATGTTCTTAGAACTTGTTAGTATTTTACAATCTAATGTATGGACCTATTGTTGGAACAAAATGCGTTTAACAAACATTACCCTTAGAGTGGGGAAAATTGTTAGAACAAAGAATGTTTAACATATGTTACCCTTAGAGTTTTGATGATAACAAGGTATTAAAAATTGTCAATTTAACATGCTAATATTTGTTCAAGTGTACAAGACCATGGACAAAATTTCATATCTTTAAAAGGTTCTGAAAGAACAAAAGAGAGCAAAAGTATCAACAAAAAGGAAGCTTGAAGCGTCTGAAGAATAGTGCTCCTGAAGTTCAAAGCGCTCCTGAAGTGATGACGTCATCAGAAGAAACTTCATCAGAAGCACCTCATCATAAGCAAGATCACCAGAAACTGAAGTTCATCAGGAGTTGAAGAACTTAAAGCTTTAAAAGCTGGAATCTCATTTAAATCTTGCCTAAGAGTTGCTAAAGACATAAAGAAGTGTGACAACGGTCTTGAAATGTGATTTGAAGGCAATGAATGCTTATTTTATCAAGAGCGTTGAAAAAGGACAAATGTATGAACTGTACAACCACCTTCTCCACTACTTTGATCGTGCTTTGCAACAAGACAATGATAACAGCTCTGCCTGCAGAAATGTTCCTTCATACAAGGAATGGATTTGAAATTGATCCTTCATAGGACAATAACCATATCAGGCAAAAGATCATTGGTGATCAACAAGTTTCAATCGAGTCTTTGTGTATGTGTACTGACTATTCTCCAACGTCTCTAACACACCACTATATAAAGGAGTGAAGGTTTTCTAGTTGAAGAGACTCAGACTTGAAGAAAAATACAACATACAGAAAGCAATACACACGCATTCAAAAGATAGACTCTCTAAACATCTCAAAGTTCATACTCTGTTTTGTTTGCATTTCAAAGTTACTTAGAATTTCTTAGCAAAGTCCACATTTTAGAAATTCTATAGTCTCAAGAGTCTAAAGAGTCTGTAATTGATTTGTATTGAGAACACCACTGATTGTATA
>Ga0228710_1006812_pt1 | contig 17154 bp, 6 predicted proteins | sample MedpolnodulmetaG_FD_177995 | JGI IMG/M metagenome (GOLD analysis project Ga0228710, IMG submission 177995) | Root nodule microbial communities from Medicago polymorpha collected in Santa Monica, California, United States - pink nodules | ecosystem: Host-associated > Plants > Roots > Nodule... | reverse complement strand
GGCCACACAAGTAACAAGGTCGAGGGCATTCCCAATTTTTAGTATACTTAGGTGTCTCAAATGTTTCAGACTTTGTAACACTTCCTCGGCCTTACAATTGATATTCCAGCGGGAGTGTGGCCAATCTTTCACTTGGAAGTAGATTTCTAGCTTATTCAAATGCCTCAAATGTTGTACGCTTAGCAACATTTTGGGCACATCGCCCTTAAAGTTTGTGGAGATTTGCAAGCGTAATTTTCTTAGTTTGGGGAAACTTCCTTTCTCTACGAGATATGTTGTTCTTTTATCAAGTACAATGGAAGAGATGGTTTGAAGATTCCACATAGCATCACCATTTGATTCCGAACAATCACCACGTAGCTTGATAGGACCACAAGTATACAAATGTCTTAGATGCTTGAGCTTTGTTATTCCACAGGGGAAAGAAATTGTGGTGACTTTGATTGAAGGTCCAAAGTCTAATGTTTGTAGATTTTGAAGGTTGCAAATAGAATCCGGAACACTTCTAATATATTGTGAGTCTATTCTTAAGTACCTCAGGTGGACAAATTTTCCCAAGTTTGAAGGAATCTTAAAACAACACTTTCCCTCGAGATCCAACACACGAACCAATTTGAAGCCTTTGGTAAGCCATCTCCACTCGTCGCTGTACACAAAGCAATTCGGGTCAGAGCAAAACAAAGAACGAACACATGAATGATCGTTGGTGCTTGAAGAAACATAGTGAGACATGGTGGAATGGACCGACAATCTGCGAGGTTTTGTAGGGATTAAAATATTGCTATCTGTACAAATTTGGAAGATCTTGTCCTCTTTGCTCTCTAATATGCAGAGATCTCTGAGAAGATCATGGATGCGACATGTTTTTGCTCCTCCACTATCCTTCACTTGTGCTACTTGGATCAAACTACGATCAATGAGCTCATACAAGTAGTCTTCAGCAACATCAATTGGATCTCTACTTCCTGTTTCTTGTATAAATCCCTCAGCAACCCATAGTTGCAACAATTGCCTTACAGGTATTTCAGAATCTTCAGGGAATATCCCTAGATACAGAAAACATGGTTTCAATCTTGAAGGCAAGTCGTCAAAACTGAGTTTAAGTACTACATCCTTGACTTGAGTCTCGTCTCGAGTAAGATACCAATTGACATGACCCAACAGTTTCGACCATTCCCTATGTGACTTTTCTTTATTTGCCAGAAGCCCTGCTAACACCACGATTGAGAGTGGCAAACCGCCACAACTTTTAACGATTTGTTTACCTAAAGATTCAAGATCACAAGGGTACTCTTCTCCTATAAACACCTTTTTAGAGAAGAGTTCCCAACTCTGTTCTCCATTGAGAAATTCAAGGCTGTAAGGAGGATCGCGACCGGTATGTGAGGCAACTTCTTTCAAACGAGTAGTTATCAATACTCTGCTTCCTCCGTTTTCATCAGGAAAAGCATCTTTTACCTCATTCCAATCTTGTATTTTCCACAAGTCATCAAGAACTAGCAAATACTTTTTCGACTTCAAGCATTCCCAAACTTTTTTCTTCAGCTCATCATTACTTAAGCTAGAGATGTCTTGAGAATTATTCACACCTTCCTTGTGCTTCTTTTTACCCTTCTTTTTGATGTTGCTGCTGCTTGTACAATCATAATTAAAAAGGTTGGGCACCAAATTTTGAAGAAGGCCAAGCAAAAGTTCTCGTGATCTACACTCATTTGAAACGTAAACCCATGCACGGCAATTGAAGTGGTTCTTCACCTCTTCACTGTTGTAGACCTTTTTTGCAAGGGTTGTCTTCCCCAATCCACCCATACCAATGATTGAAACAACTTTGAGACACTGTGAACCACCCTCTATGAGTCTATTGATGACTACCTTAGACTCATGGACAAAGCCAACTACATTTTCCTCCTCCACGTTTCTTCTTAATCTGTGCAGTGACTTTGTTCTCTCTTCCTCTTCTCTTGCTGACGTTGATTGATCAGTACTTTCTTCACAATATTTGATCTTGTTTTCGTGTATCTCTTTGAGTGTTATTTTGATATTGTCAATTTTCTCTGCTACATCATGTAGCAACTTTGCATGATCAACACTGTGAAGCATTCTTCCCAACACGTTTCTCTTCTTGTACATGGCAACGTTGGCAATGAATGTGTCAATGACATCCTCGGCTACATGGGCGACATCTCTGATCTGACTTAGAACCTTTTGTTCTATTTCTTTGTTGTTGTTCTTGTTCCCTTTAGAGGAAGTTTTGAGGTAGACATTTATGATTTCAAGCTCGTTGCGGAGGGATATGATTCTGTCTTCCACTCCACACAGCAAATTAGTTTCGCGTTGCAGCAATTCGGATAAATGTTCCAAAAGGAATGCTACCACGCTATCAGCCATATGTGTAAGAGGAAAAATGATTTTTTGGTGATTGTTTACAATTCTGTTCTGTCTTATTTAAAGGAAAACAGACTTGTTATATTATATAATATGAGTGTGTGTTTTGTACATAGTGTGAAATCAGGAAATAGCAAGGAAAGTATAAAGGAAATTGCGCCTCAATAACTCACAGAGACGTGTGGTAAAGTAGACTTATGTTAATTTCTAGGAAACAACAATAAAGTTGAATTGCACCATCCACTTCATTTGTTTTTACTAAATCTAAATTCAGTCAACTCCCTTTATTTGCTGCCATTGAATTTGAAAGGTAGGTGGCTTCTACAAAGTGCTCTCTTTGGGGTTTCTAGAGTCCAATGACTTACTAAAACCACTTTGCTTCGAGTATCTTGTGCCTGCTCTAAACCGGTGGGCGTTGAAAATTGCAAACCGATACTACTTTAGACCATCTTTAATGACTTGGTATTGGAGAAAAATTATTGGAGTCTTATAAGAAGCGGAATGAGGAAATAGTCATTTTAGTTCCTGACTCTGCACCTCGTTGTTACATAGGTCCCTGACTCTGGATTAAATACAAAGAAGTCCCTGACTCTGCAGTTCCGTTATCACTTCAGTCTCTGACGTTAAATAATTCTGTTAAATGTGTCACAAGGACTAAAGTGAAAGTAGAAAATTGTCACTTTAATCCCTGAACCAAAAATCAATATCCTCAACTTGAATCTAAAATCTCTAAATCCCTAAATCTCAAATCCTTAAATATTATCCTTAAATCCCTTGAATTGAAAATCTCAAATCCATAATTTATTATCTTATTTGACAACATTAATATAACTTCTTTTTTTTGTCAAAATAGTGTTTTTTTATTTAAAATTAAAAAAATAGAGATTAATAATATCAACATAATTTTTTTTTACTCAATTTCTTGTTTAATGCTGTGGACAAAGTTTTACCGTTAAACATAAAAAATATATAAAACTTTCAATACAATTTATAGAACATACAATATTCAATACATCTAAAGAAAAAAAGTCTACAATGTTTAGAAAAAAGTCACTTTTTTTTTGACAAGAGAAAAAAGTCACATATTAGGGTATTTTTCTTTTTTAGGGATTTGAGATTCAAATTGGGGATATTGATTTTTGGTTCAGGGACTAAAGTGACCATTTTCTACTTTCACTTTAGTCCTTGTGACACATTTAACAGAATTATCTAACGTCAGGGACTGAAGTGATAACGGAAGTGCAGAGTCAGGGACTTCTTTGTATTTAATCCGGAGTCAGGGACCTATGTGACAGCGAGGTGTAGAGTCAGGGACTAAAGTGACTATTTGCTCGAAGTGGAATCCATATTTTTTAATATTAAATGAAACTTAAATAAACTTACTAATCAACTATCAATAATTTTATACCATTATATTCTCTCTGGTCCTTATTTTATGAAACAATTGACTTTTTAAGTTCGTTGAATAATTAATATATCTCGTTATAAATATAGAATAGATACATCACTTACACAATAAACTTAAAAAGTCAATTGTTTCTTATAATAGGACGAAATAGAGTATACTATATTATATTCTGCCAACTAAGATAAATACTTATTCAATATAATATTTTATACATAAAACAATTAAGTTAATGTGACAAATATTATTTCAAAATACACGTGTCATGTTTGATGGTGTCTAAAACCATTGATATTGCATGACCCATGCCACTTCAACACATCATCATGAGAACATAGTTTCCTTCAAAGTGGACCCCACATTTGACGTGGGACCATCTTATTAGCCATTCAAGACAACACACACCGTCACTGATGACTACCACTCGTTCTCTGAAAGCACCAACACTCTCTCACACGTTGTCCCCACGTAAGTTATGGGTCCCACTCTTAAACGTGGCCACGTCCAACCGTTTCATTTACACGTGTCTTCACGCGCTTTCCGTTTCATACGTGTCTCCAGATACTACATGGGACCCACTAAGGCAAAATACACTTTTTTTTAGTTCATGTTTTACATTGCTTAGTTTAGTTGTTTAGTCAAGAAAAAGGTTTCGGGAATCTATGAAACCAAATCAAATCTTGGTTTTGGGTACTTCTTACTTGACTTACCATCTCAATATTTAGATTGGATTTTAATTAATTAAAACTATTCAAAACCGAACAAACTCAATAAAAAAAACTACAAATCAAATGAATTTAAACTGAAATCGTAAAAAATTATATTTGTTTAGATATATTTGAATTATTTTTTTACACAGCAATGTATTTGATTCGATTTACGGTTTTTATTTTATCAACCGAAGCAAATCAAATTGCAATATAAACATATGACACCTAGACCAACATTCATAAAAACTCAATATAAAGTTTTATAAAATGACATATTTTATTATTGATCAATAAAAAAAAGCTTTTTGAGGATGATAAAATTTTAGTATTTTGCATTTTTTTTTTATAGAATATGATTACTTTTTTGCCCAAGTTTTTAATTTGGTTTATATTGTTGGAAACATTATTAAATGAAAATGAAATTGTAATGTTTGATGAAATTTAAAACATTGTCCGAAACATTATTTGTTTTTTTCCTTTAAAAATTGTTGTGTTTTAACTTTTTAACTTAATTTTAATGTTGAAAACAAAAAATTGAATTGTCTTGAGAAAAATCGCATTAGCCGATCAAACACAAACTATATTGATTTTGTTTGAATTTTATTTTAAAAGTCAACTGAACCAAACCAAACCATATATTTTTTTATTTTACGGTTCAAATGACTTTAACCCTCAAAACTAAACTAAATCGTACCGCGACACTCCTCTTAATTAAAATAGTAGATTTGTATCCATCTATCAAGCTTATGTAGGACAGGTGTGATATAATTCAGATACATGAAATATGATAAATTTTTGTTTTTGGTGAGTTTATACAAGAAAATTTTGGAATTTAGAAAACAATATGAGGGGTGTTCGCAGATACAAGTCTACTATTTATTTTGCAAAGAGTATTCTCCATTCGATGCTTTTCTTGAAGCTATGTTTTTTAGGATTGAAAAGAGATTCCATCGTCTTTGTCTGTAAAATGTGTATGACTTTAGGGTTTAGTCCATGTGTTGAGTTGTTCAATCCAAACAAGAAACTTATTGGAAGGAACTTGTACGATTATGCTTGGGTAGATGAAACTATTTGGGGACCAATCCATAGATATAAATTTCGTTAAATCCTTTGTCACTAGTCTCCATACCATAGGAATTTTACTCTACCCCTTTGGTTTTTGTTAATTTCACCGGTAAACTTCTAAAAATAACTTCAGCGTGAGTTAGCTCACGCTTGGTACCAAACGTGCGTTAACTACCGTTACGTTATAGGATAGACATCATCTCATTTCTTCTCTTTCACAAAACTCAATCTCTAAAACTTTTTTAAATCATCCAAAACCAAATTTCTTCAAATTCAAACCGGCCACCACTACAATAACAAGTAAGTTTTCATAATCCATTACCATTGACATTTTATGTTTATATGTTAGATTTTTTTCTCTTAAATTAAAAATATTTTAGTTTCAAGGTTTGTGTAAATTAGAATCCTATAAAAAGTTTGTTAAAATACATTGATTTGTGGACCATATTCTCGGGTGGATATCATAGTCCTAACTTCTAAGGTGAACTATGTTCTAGGGTGGACAAATCCCAACAAGATAAATGATGTTATTCTGGAATCATCAAATAAATTAGGGTAGGTGGTGCATTGAATTGGATAGTTAGGGTATTGACTTTTGGGTTGGGAAATTCAAATGTAATCTTAGTGTTTTTAATGTCCATATATGTTTTTAAGGATATAATATACTTTATCTGGTCACATTTATAAGCAAAAAAACGATTTTTGAGTTTTTTTAATAATTAATGTATCTAGTCTATAAATATGACCAAATATGTTAATTATTCAAAGAATCTTAAAAATTGTTTTTTACTTATAAATGTTACCGGATGTATGTTATTTTCATATACGGTTTTAGGGGTGGCTATACATATATGTTGTTTTTAACTGGTGACCTTTGCGTGCATTTTTGTTTGGGTTGAACGCCAACCTTGATCTGTGAAAGACAACGTTTACTAACTGATGCAATTTGATTTGGCGCTGGGTTATGGGTTTCATACCCTTGAAGACTTTTTAGTGGTTGTGTAATTGATCAAATTTTGGGATTCTTGCAAAAGTCTTATAGTACTCTCTCCGTTTTAAAATAAGTGTCGTTTTAGTAAAAAAATATTGTTTTAAAATGAATGTCACTTTCAGTTTCCACTGCAATAATAACTTTTTCTTTTCAATTGTACCCTTCAATTAATATTATGTTGCACTACTTCCAAAACATTATTTTTTCTTTAATGAAAAACAAACCAATAGTTGATTAAAATAATTTGGTAAAATTGCTATGACATTTAACTACTTTATTCCATTCCTTAATCTGTGTGCAATTAGTTAAAACGACACTCATTTTAAAACGGAAGGAGTATATTTATTTTGGGAATTATTTTAAACACCGCCTTTTAAAAATAAGAACTACACCTTGGCAATGAGTTGTATGTGTATGCTGGGAAACATCTGTGTTTAAGTTATGAATTGCGACATTATAACTTATGCATCATGCTTGGACAAACATTAAGAATTACTATGACTTTTGATTTTGAAAACGAGTTTTTTTTTTTACATTTTAGTTATAAGGAGAAATATTTACTTACATTATGTAAAGGTGAAAAAGAGTACAAATCAAAAATTTAGAGGTATTAAATCAAAAATATTTACTTACATTATATACAAGATAACAAATCAAAAATAAAAATTAAAAATAGAAATTAAATCTTAGAAATTGTGTATTTTTAATTTTAAAAGCTTTAAATTTTAACTTTTTAACTTATATTGATTAATTCATTTTTAGATCCTTAACTTGTACCCGCACAATTAACATGACCATTCTTTTAAATCTTCCTTGTATTTAGAGGTATTAAAGCCATCTTTATTACGTCCCGTGAGCATAGCTCAGTTGGTAGGACAATGCATTATTATATGTAGGGGCCGGGGTTCGAACCTCAGACACCCCACTTATTCACCTTATAAGGTGAATTCTAGCCATTAGGCTACCTGACAAAAAAAAAACCATCTTTATTGCTTCAAAAAAGTTGATGTTGCACTATAGGCTCCAATCAATTTGTCATACTCTCAATGATGTATTTTTTGTGTGTTATTCTTTTGATTCTAAGATAGGAGTTTGATAATCCAGATTTCGATCAAAAGGTAAGTAAAACCGAATCTGAATGGACAAAAAAAAAGGGCTAAAGGGTACTTTTGAACCCCTAAATTTTAAAATGTTGCAATTCTAGCCCTTATTAAAAAAATGAAAAATTTAGCCCCCCAAGAATTAACCTCTTTAAAATAATGATCTTTTTTTGACAATTTTGACCAAATCAATGCTTAGTGGCATGCCACGCATGTAATTGCTGAATTAATTATTTTTTTTGCCATCTCATTATTTACTAAATTAAACAAATGAAAAAAATAAAAAAGGTAAAAAAAGAAAAGAAAATTGATGAATCTTCATCATCTACAACAACAACCTCATTCTCCTTCATCTTTTTTCTCGTACTCCTTCATCTCCTTCTTATGAAGTAAACCAACATAAATCAGGTTTACATAGCCTTCATGATCTTCAAAATTACTTAACTATATAATAATAAACCAGCAAATTAATCCCTAAAACACAAAGCATCCACCAATTTAATCTCTAAAACATAATCTGCTTCTACACCAAAACAAACATCAGATTATGCAAAACCATGAAACATAAACAACAAAATCATGAAACTCCCAACAAAATCATGCTTTTCTTCCTCTTCCTCTTTCTTCGACCTTGAACCACTCTTCACCCGAACAAAAAATGAACTCTACTGCTACATGTTCTGATCCAATCCCGAATTCAAATCCAAAACCCTGCAATCCTTTACTTCATGTGAAATTATCTCCTTATTCTTTGACCCAATTGCGTTCAATTTTAAATAGGGTTTGAAATTGGAATTTTCGGAAATTAGGGTTAACGAGCGTTTACTCGGTTAAAATTGCCAAAAAAATCACTATTGCAAATGAACTAATTTTTGAAGGGTATTACATTTTTTTTAATAAAAGAACAAAATCGCAATACTCCATCCGGTCCTATTTATACAAATGAATTTTTTTATACATTGAATAATTTATGTATCTGAATTAAATTCTTGACTAAATACATAAATTATTCTAGTATGTATCTAAAAGTCAACTTTTTCTTATAAATAGGATTGAAGGGAGTATTTTAAAACTTAGAAGTCAAAAGTATCCTTTTCTATTCACAAATGAAAGTCAAATTTTCTCAAACAATTTTTCCTTTGACAAGACATCCTTATTTAAACCACATTTTTTCCTTCTTTTTTTTTGAACAACCTAGTTAATTAATAATTTAAACTTGACGAATCGGTTGTTTTGTTCCCATCAATATTTGGTTATGAACTTATAATAGAGATGGAGAGTATACTAGACGCGCTTGAATGAGAATATGCATCAAATTGTTAATTTAGTAGTAATAAATTTTTATTGGTAGTGTTTCCCAATTCAACAACCAATGAAGGTTTCCTTGTAAAGCACGTTTTACAACTTCCAAAAACCCTATAAATACCCATTTCCCTAATTCCCACATTTCTTTCTTTCTTTCCTTCCGTTTTCTCACCTCTCTCTCTCTCTCTCTCTCTCTCTCTCTCTCTCTCTCTCTCTCTGCGCTTGTTTGGCTGCTAATAATTTCACCCCTAAAACGCATTTTTGTCTTTTCTAGCTTTTCTATTTTTTCTCAACCAAATTAAAAAAAATTACATTTTTCGGTGACCCTTTTTAATAGATTAACCGAACAGAATCTGCATTGTGAAGATTTATGACTAATCTCATTTCCTTCTTCCCTTGGTTTGAGCTCATTTTTTAGGTAAAATTTTGTTCTTTTCCTCTTTTTTTATTTACCCTTTTTCTCTCAATTCAAATGGGTATGTTTAAAACCCTTGTGTTTTGTTTCTTATGAGAAAATTATGTCATTTAATGTTGGATTCATGTTTATTTAATGTTGGTTTCGAAATTGCAACCTGTTATTTAATACCCTCTTGTATTGTTTTGTTTCTTATGAGAAGATTATGTTATTTTGATTCATACAATGTTGTTTTTATGTTTGGTGTTTTTTTTTTGAGGAAGTGTTTGGTGTTGATTGGTTAATTTCTTCAACATTAAAAGGGTCGGTGATTGTTTTGACTTTTGACTTATGAATGTTTCGTGTTATCTTTGCTTTTTAATGATTAGTCAATTTCATATTAAAAGGTTTAAGAAAGGTTAGAATCTTCTTTTTTTTGGTTACAAAAAGGTTAGAATCTATGTTTCATTATTATAAAAAAAAATTAATTTGATTGAAAAAAATTGATATTTTTCCTCTTTTTCTTCATATATTGTGTATAGTTTTTATACTTTGACTAATGGTTGTGTGATTGGTTAATTCTGTTTTTTCTGTTTTTCTGAAATTGGTGAATTCTTCTTGATTCTGATTTGTTTCTGCATAGGAACTGTTTTTGATTAAGCTGATTGTGATGTTATTTGTTTTCACACTTTGATTTTTTTTTAGTCTAACTGTTATGTTAGTTGTCTCAATCACATAATGTAAACTTTTTTGAATCATTTAAATGCAAGTATATGATAGAAAGAAAATTGAGTATAAAGTCAAATTATGAAGTCTGCATCATTGATTGTTCGATTTACCGGTATGCAATTGTTCTTTCTGAGTGTTTTTTCAGATGGCTTATAATTGAATTTTGAAGAATTGATGCTATTCAAAGTTTAGACAGACAAGTGTTTTATTTCACATATATCAATGTTTTATTGTTATTCTATTATCATTTTGTCTATTTCATTAAAGAATCTTTATTTAATTTGTTAAAGGTCCATATCTATTATTAACTTCCATGCTTTGTAGGCCCTTTTTGTATGGTTGTATATGGTACTGTTTTTCTTTTCTGTGTCCACTTGGTGGGGTAGTACTACTTTACATTATGCATGAAATTAACATTTGCTTAATTGTTTTCGATAACTAATTGCAGCTGTTACCTCTGTCGTTTGTTTTTATTTGTGATTCTTTGTCTAGTTTGACGTGTTTTAATATTTATTCTGTATCTTTGTTCAAAACAAAATATTTATGCTGTATCAGGCTATATATCTGATTCGCCGAGTGAGTTTGTTAATGATTAAGGTTATTATGATATCTTTGTAATAGTGAATTCATTGCAACTTTTTAATTTGTATATATGTATGTATGAATAGTTTGTTTCTCTCAAATAAAAATCCGAATCTTTTAGTATTCAAGCTTTGAAGTGTATTTTATGTTTTGATAAATTGGATTTTCATTTTAATCCCTTAATTTGAATTGAATCTTTTAGTGTATCTGAGAAGGGCCTTAGATTTTTTATATTTTACGTGTCTCTGTGTTAACTTGATAATCAAGTGATACATGATGCTTTTTCAAGTACATAATTTGCTAAAGATGCTTTTTCTCTTTCATTCTTTTCTTATACTAGTACCTGAATTTATGTGATTCCGCGACTAGTAAATTACTCAATCATAACACAAGGCAAGCCTCAATAATGCTTAGTTGTCAATTAACGCCAACTTGTACTTTGTGTGTTTCATATCTTTAGGTCACTCCAAGTAGGATAAGACTCTTTATTTGGATTGTAGCAAATCGAATTTTTAGACCAATCATTAATGGGAAGAGTCCTATTGCACATCCTTTCGTTTTTCTTTTTTAAAATTTATTTTGCTTTTATTGTTATAAATGGCTTATAAAAATTCATACTTTGTTATGCTTTTGATAACGGAAGTTCTTAGTGCTGTCTCCCTTACTTCTTCCTCCATGCTCCCTGATTTCGCTTCAGGTTGCTTCATGTGTTTAACAGTGTAATATTTATAGCATCTTTGATTTATTGAATTTATGTTGACCAAGTCATTTTCGTTGCACTGTTTGTTCTCACATCCATCAGACATGCCAACTGTTTTTCCATTTCCATTTAGAACTCAAAACATTTATTTTAAAAAGACATGCTTGCTGATTCATGTCTGCAACTCATTTTTCGTTTTCTTAGTTGTTAAGAAGATGAAATGGTGGACTCAAACTTGATTTGAATTTGTTTCAATTATTCTGTCGCTTGATACTCAGTGACTTAAATTTAATGTTGTCAAATAGCAGCTATTTAGTAGCGAAGTTTGAACCAATTGTTATTGTTCTGCGACACGCTATTTAGTATAAAGTGTTGTCATATAGAGGGTATTACAACGCTGTAGCACTGTAGCGTAGCAGAATTTGAACAAACTGCCTTTTTCTGTGATTCATGACTGGCAACACTGCTTTAATCTAAAATCAGTTATATGATCAATATTTTCAGGAGCTCAACGGTTGATGGACTGCTACCCCAAGAGTAGTGACAAGAAAACATTGAAGAGGTGGTTTTTTATCGACAAAAGAGTAGGGTGAAGTGGAAATCTGATAAAAATATTAGTTTCTTATTAAATTGTTATTGCGTCTGAGTTGGCTTACAAAACCTGGATCCTATGGACATGAATTCAAATCATACTCCTGTTCTCACGGACAGTGCTCCGATAACAAATTCAAGGCTGCATTCCAATTTGTTGCCTTATTCCCATACTGGTGCAACCTTTTCACACGGTATGCTGTTGAATATCCCAAGGAAGAAGACCGGAATTCTTGAAGATGTTTTTTCTTGTGGTTGGTTGGATGCCATGAAATCATCTTCACCTCCACCGAAGTATATAACAAAGGATGTTAATCACGGTTTTTCATCATCTGAATCTGATCCTTACTTTAACTGGCTGGTACTACATACTCCCGTATTTCAATTAGTAACCGAGTTCTGCAGTTTTTATGATGGTGTTGTTTATGTTATTTCCTTCTTCATTTTTGTTAATTTTTTCGTAGCTAAAATATCCATCAGCACTTGCATCTTTTGATCAAATAACAAACTTCGCAAAAGGCAAAAGAATTGCATTATTTTTGGACTACGATGGAACTCTTTCACCAATTGTTGATAATCCTGACTGTGCTTTCATGTCAGACAATGTATGTGTGATATTCTTCTCCCTTTTGCTGTCTAATTTCTATTCTTCCTACTCTGATTCTGATCTGGTAAGCTCTGCAGATGCGTGCTGCTGTTAAAAAGGTGGCAGAGTATTTCCCAACAGCAATAATTAGTGGAAGAAGTCGCGACAAGGTAGCTAAAATAATTCTATCTAACACAATTTTTTTTCTTCGATTTTCTTTTATCTTTTCGCGACAATTTTTTCAAGTGGTTAACACAGTTCGTTTACCACAAATTTTGATGTGGTTAACTATAACTTTCAGGCGTTCAACTACATGTAGAATTGAACACCTTAAAATAGTATTTAATCACATTCAAATTATGAAGTTACGTTGGTGGTTAATGAGTTTTTGACAACTGTTTCATCCATTAACCATCTATTGAACGTACTTAACCACATATTTGAACTGCCTTAATCACTTAGATTGTTATCACCAAAGTTGTCAAATTTCAGTTGTTCAAATAACACAACTGCTATTAAAATGCAATTTCTCGCTACCTGCAAACAACAAGCTTCCTCGCTTGTTCTTGGTTTTGATTCTAACTAACTTTCCCATTGGTTCAGGTGCATGAATTTGTAGGACTAACAGAACTCTATTACGCTGGTAGCCATGGAATGGACATCATTGGCCCTGTTAGACAATCTCAATCTGTATCACATAACCACCCTAATTGCATCATTAAGTCTACAGACAAGCAGGTACTGTGGTCAAAGTCTCTGCCTCTCATCCTATTATGAATATCTCTTCGAGTATCTTAATAAATTGCTGTCTCTCTTATGATCCTTAAAATTACAGGGGAAGAAGGTTAATTTATTCCAACCTGCTGCTGAATTCCTGCCAATGATTAATGAGGTGGATATTTGAGAAATACTACCATGAATCATTGTTCAGTTTTCTTTCTTTATTGTGATGTTATATCCTGATCTACTCATGTTTGTGCAGGTACTTAACTCTCTCATTGAGTGTACAAGAGATATCAAAGGAGCAAAAATTGAGAACAATAAATTTTGTGTATCTGTACATTACCGCAACGTGGATGAGAAGGTATAGGCTTCTGTTCGTATATTTAATTCAATAAATTTTCTGCTACATTGATTATTACCCTTTTCATCTACATTTATAAGTCTGTTCACATTTTTCTTTTATGATTTATTTATTATACAGAGCTGGGATTTGGTGGGGCGTCGAGTTAATGATGTTCTTAAGGGCTTTCCACGTTTGCGGTTAACTCATGGTCGCAAGGTACTATTTTAAGAGCCAACTTTTTTACTCGCTTTGCTAGGAGGATTAACTGTCGCAGTGCATTTAAAGTCTGTTTCCTCTTTTGTAGGTTTTAGAGGTCCGACCTGTGATTAACTGGGATAAGGGAAAAGCGGTCACTTTTTTACTCGAGTCACTTGGTGAGTTCATTTGCCGTTTCTTTAGTATATGGTTCCTTTTTTACTTAAAGATCAGAGTTCTTTGTTTTGCGCAGTAAATGACATCACAAAATATTGTTTTTAGGACTTAATAATTGTGATGATGTGCTTCCTATATATATCGGCGATGATCGCACGGATGAAGATGCATTTAAGGTAATATCTAGCTAGCAGTGAGGATGTTGTGGCTTCCACTTGTTTGCTTGTATTTTAACTTACTGATATGAGACGAAATGTAACAGGTTTTGAGAGAGGGAAATAAAGGTTATGGGATTTTAGTGTCTTCAGCACCAAAGGAAAGCAATGCAAGTTACTCTCTTCGTGATCCATCCGAGGTATTTCCCAATTTTCAACTGAGTTTATACATTATATTTTGGGTTGAATATACTTTTCATCTAGGTAAAATGGATGAAATTTGGGTTTGGTACCATATATGGTCCTTACAGGGTTTTAAATAGCGGGTGGTAACGGTTGCAGTTGCGGCGCTATCTTTGATATTGAGGAGAATCGCAGTCAAATTGCCTGATGGGCCTCAACCGCAAATGCATTGCATTTTCGGCAACATAAAATACCGTTATATTGCTGCCCGGATCGTGGCTGCGGTCCTCTATTTAAGACCCTGGGTCCTTATTGTTACACGACATCCATCGGAATGTAATATGGCGATTCTACGTGGCACCCTGCTATTTTTACATGTTAGCATGTGATTTTCTTAATTTTTGCATTCCAGCCCTAAAATAAATCCTATATATCTGCCCCATCTCTATAAAACATTTTGGGTGCTTAAATGGGCCATGCATGTACACATCATCTATTTTATCATTTTCAATGATATTACTTAATAAGCACCCAATCTCTTCAACCCAGCACCTCAAAAAAAAAAAAAAAAATTTACTAAATAGGTCCTATTAAGAACTTAATGTCATTGTATTTCAACAAAGTTTATTGATTTGTGTACACAATTTATTACGTATGGCCCACGAAAATTAAAGAGAGAGAGGGTGCTTACATAGCCACCCTTCTCTATAAGCACGAAGCATTTTCTCTCCACAATGGGGGTGCTTATTTATTCTGGTGTTAAATAGGTGAAACCCCCACCATTGTGGATGCTCTTACAACAGTTGAATTTTTTTACCCTTTTTTGGAGGAAAAAGAAATTAATGCGAGAATTTTTTTTGGCAAACACGATTAAAAATTTATGAGACCAAAACCCTTATTTGTTTTATAGAGACCAAGATATTTATGTAAGCATTTTATTTTGAGTCTTTCTTGCAGTTATAATAGATAATTTGATCTTGTTGTGCATGTTGCTACTACTTTTGTTCATAAATTGTCATATTTACCTTGATATTGTATCTGCAGGTTATGGAATTTCTCAAGTCACTTGTGGTATGGAAGCAAATCCCCTTAAAAAGCCATATATAGTGTATAGAGGAGAGCATACTCAGCTATAACTATATAATATACAGTTAGTTTTTTGGATTTCAGTTTTTTGGGAAACATTTCAAGAGGTTTCATGGAGCATATTTGCGGACATGAACCCTCTTGTAGTAGCAACATCGTTTTTGCTATCAGCTAGTTTTGTTGAAAGCTCCAGTGGTAACTGTAAATTTGAGGCTCATAATTATTATATGTATATCTAAAAGAATTAAAGGAAATATGTTGATTTTTTTTTTGTTTTCTATCTTCCATTCACAAATGTATTGGGGGTTTAATTGTTGCTTCTTCAGTTACTACGAGTTACATATGAAGTTATTCATTTGTTAATTCTTTATATATGTAATCCGATTTACTATTCGAATCATATAATGTTATGACTTTTTTAGGTGTTAATTGCATAATGTTTGAGTCGAGATAAAACCAAACAAATAATATCACACTCCTAAGGTTTTGGCGTTTTCATGGTTTTTTTCCTCGTTATAATGTCATAGAGTGTGTTTTACAAGGATCGAACCATAATCCTTCTCTACTAATCGTGATTTTTTTTTAACTGCAAACCAATATAATTTTTGAACGATATGCATGAGACAGATAAAGTACAAGGAGTACTATAACCACCATAAGACAAACAATACAAAGTGCACTCCGCCCAAAATGCCTAAAAACCAATATCCTGAAAGGCACATTCTTTTCTCATCCTATTGAGTTTATCGCGCATCTTATATTGTTTGGATTATAACATTCGAACGGCATAAACACCTTAAAAAATCCTCCAAAAACAGTTAAAATATTCCTCCTATTTAACAAGCTTAGTGTTACTTGATCAATATGATTGTTAGAGTTGGATAATATATACCCGTGATAACTCTTGGTACGATGGTATCCATAGAAAAGAAAAATACAAGAAAAATTGGGTGATAGCATAACATTACAATAATAAATTGCAATAAAACTAAAAAGGCAAAGTACAAACTTTGGAGTTTTTTTTTCCTCATGTCTATATCTAAGTCCCCACATATGAAGGACACAATGGCATAGATGTTGAGAGATTTGTCTGTGGCTTTTTAGGGTCGGTCAATTGGAATGGACAGATTGTGTGACAGAAGCCTCAAACCAATGAGTGATAGAGATTAGGTGTGGTGTTGATATTGATATGTTGTGAATGGAAAGGGACTAATAATAATGGGATGTCATAAATAAATTGCAAAAGAGATATGGGTCGTGTGAATAAACATTTGATTAATTAGGTCATGGTGTCAATGTGTTAGAAGGTTTAAGTTTTTTTTTTTGGAAATAAAGGTTTAAGTTCTTGGCAGCTTCTATCATTCATCACAGAAATAGCTTCTCTACATTAATTGCATCACATAATTGTTAATTTTTGACTGTCGAATCTAAATAATGACAATGTTAAAAAATAATTTTGTTCAAAAAAATAATTTTGTTCCTTCAATTTGTTTTTCTTTGTAAAACGTGTAATACTAAGACACTCAATCTTAAATTAACGTATGAAATTGTCTACTATGTGTAAATACATGATTATTTTGGAGTAGGGAATTTAGATGCCATTTACGACATATGGTAGAGTCAGTGTCTCATTATTGGTGTGCACTCTGACATGTTAATGTTGGTTTTCTTATGCTTTTTATCGATCTCTTATAAATAAATTATTTGAAGGGTTTGTTTGGATTGAGAGTTTTAGAGGATGGGATGACT
>Ga0228710_1006806_pt1 | contig 17161 bp, 13 predicted proteins | sample MedpolnodulmetaG_FD_177995 | JGI IMG/M metagenome (GOLD analysis project Ga0228710, IMG submission 177995) | Root nodule microbial communities from Medicago polymorpha collected in Santa Monica, California, United States - pink nodules | ecosystem: Host-associated > Plants > Roots > Nodule... | reverse complement strand
CTTCTGATGTTCTTGCTTCTGATAACTAGCGCTTCTGATGACGTGTCTTCAGGAGCTCTTCTTCAGACTCGTTTCTTCAGACGCAGCACTTCAGAGGCAGTTCTTCAGACGCAGCACTTCAGACGCAATCTTCCAGATGCTTTAAGCTTCAAATAAATTCCTTTGCTCTTGAACTCGTTCAATCAGAATCTCTAAGAATAGTACTTTGATTATGGATCCTGTACACTTGAACAAATTGTTTAGCATATCCAATTGATTATTTTTAATACCTTGTTATTGTCAAAACTCAATAGGTGACTTGTGAAACACCCTTGTTCCAACAAAGACTAATTATCATTCGAAGTCTATTTGCAAGAACCTTTGCCAAAATTTTATACATGCTTCCCACCAACGAAATGGGCCTAAAGTCATTCGGGCGCTGAGGACTATCATCCTTAGGAATAAGAGCAATAAACGTACTATTTATCCCTTTGGTCAACTTGTGCATTAAAGACACAAGTTAAGAAACTAAATAAAGAAATTTAATTTTAAAAATTGTGCATTCACAACTTTAAAAACTTATCTTTTTAACACAATATTAATTGTTTATCTTGTGCCTTAAAGGCACAAGTTAACATTTCCCTTTTAAAAAAAAAGGTTGTTCATGATACTAACTCAAATCTTATATATAAGATATTGTTGATTTAATACAAGTTGATGTATTTAGAAAGAAAGAAAAAATTGTGGATGCAATCATCTCTTATATTTTTTATCAGATGAAGTAAATTTAAATAGAGATGATGGCAAGTTTCTTAATGACAGTAAAAGCTTTGCATCGAAAAGCAGTTTTAAAAATTTAAAATTTTGGATATTCTTACTTTTGAATTTTTATTTTTTAACCAATACCTAAGGGCAGTCATTAACAGTATTACAGTAACTTGACAATAATTTATATCTTTAGTGTATTGTACTTAAAAAACGATAATTGCTAATTATATAGTAATTATTAACTTAACATTATTATACCTATGATGCATGATTGAAATACAACAAAATTTATATAATTTACCATTTTTATCCTTTCAAAACTCTATATTTAAAAAAAAATATCAAATTTCCTTATTGAGATTATCCTTATCATTATAACCCAAGGTTTGCTGCACCTGCAAGATCATAAGATGTGTGCGCCTCATTGCACGGGAGCGCGTCACATTCCATTATAGACTTTTGGATTCAACTCCAACTATCTCCCGCATCTCACGATGGATATCTCAGAGTCAATTACAATGACTCATCTATATAAGTGTGGCCTTAAGTCACACTAAGGTAGGATTCATTCATATTTCACTCATATATCGACTTGAGTGTCAGAATGCTAACTTTTTTTTACATGTACCTTCTACCTCGCAAGAGAACAACTTTCGTCACACTATAGCTCGACCTCTGCTGCACCGAATCCTTGCATCACATGTGTCACTACATTGTCATCCTAGTTCTTCTTCACATCTGAATAGTTACCATATAAATTCTTGAGCATGTAATATCAATTGTTTAATTTGTTTATCAAGAATTGACAATATTCACCTTACTCTCAAAAATGAACTCTTTATTTTCGTCGAGGCTTTGTGCATGCGTGTAGATTTTCCTTACACCTCAAAATATCGAATCAAAATTGTGAGTGTACCAAAAAATGTCGTTGACTTTGACAACTTGTGTAACCAAATAGAGTAGTGTTATTTGAACATCAATTTGTTTGACAACCAAATGGACAACCATGTTTTTACAAAGAAAATGATGTATTGACACGAAAACCAAAGTAATAGAGAGAGAAAGCAAAAATATAATGTGAGTATGATAGAGAAAGTTATTACAAAAAATGATTGTACAAATATCATTTCTCAACCAAAAATTCACCCTATTGCCAATTTGCCACAACTTATTCCTCATCACATGCCACTAAGCTATGTAAAGAAAAAAAAAGGTGAGTTATACATTGAACTTCAATTCACTTATGTGTAATGTAAACTTTCAATCGGGCAATGTTTTTAAAATAAATAAATTTTGGTGCGTACTTGTGTATTTTTAAGTTATGATTTATTTTGGATCATGCATTTTTAAAATTTAGCAAATGAATGCTTTTAAAAAATATAGTGAATGTTTTTTAAAAAATGAACATAATGTATTGTGAATGAATTAATGAACATAACATATTATACAAAATGCATGTTTATGGGCTTAAAAAAATAACATCTCTATTAATAATTGATGATTTGTCAGCTTACCTAAATCCAACTCAAGTTAACTAATGTTGGCTCAACTTGAGTTAACTCACGTTAGTGCTACCAAACGTGAGTTAATCCAGGTTTGAGTTATTTTAGGAAGTTTGAGCTGGGAATGAGCAAAACTGAATGGGTGAAAAGCAATTTTCTAGGCCAAACATCATATTTTGATCCAAAATCACCAATGTGGCCCAAATCCAATGAGAAAGATATAAAAATCCAATTATGTAGCACATTGGACAGGTGACTATGTTGATAGAGTAGAAATTTTGCTCTATACCTTTACATCTATACCTTCACCCCTACAAATTAATAAAAAAAAATAATTTTACCCTTTTTTATTTAACTTTTTTATATTTTTTCCACCCTAACTTTCAACATTTCTAGCCAACATGAGTTCACTCCCGCATAGCATGTCAATATTGGGTCAAATTACTTTTTATAGTTTTTTTTAAAAGGCTAAAATGTATTAATAACGCAACCGACCTCAAGGTGAGAACGGTGCGCAGAACCAACATCTACACACACATCACAAAAAAAAAAAAAAAAAAAACAAAACAAAAAAAAAAAAAAAACCCACAAAAAAAAACAAAAAAAAAAAACAAATACACAAACAACAAAAAAAAAAAAAAAAAAAACACGTCGCCTAAAGTCAAACAACAACCCCAATTGTAGACCGTAAAAAACACTTAAACCCATCAATAGGATAACAACAAAAGTCCTAGCACAACAATGCATCCAAGAGAACATAACTGTTGCAGCCGAGAGACCTAACCCAACCAGAAAATCAGCTCCCAGCACCCCAAAAAACAGCCAACGCTAACTGTTCACCCACCTACACACCGAAAACAGAACAACAACAGAGTAATAACACACTACAACAACTCCTCACCTCCAATACTACCACTGATATTAGCAACCACAACCAATCAACCACTGTTGTCAAAGTTGAGAGACAACAGTCACAACTACTCACAACGATCACGCCTCGTTTGACACAACCTGATGCACAACAATCTACCTGACGAAACAATATTTCGGAATTCCAACGTGATTCATAAAACAAAAAACAAACAAGACGTCGTTTTCCTCCTACTCAAAACCCATCTCCACAATAAAAATCAAACCCTCCAATACGACAACATCACAAACGCTAGACCCCGCAAACACCAAAGCCAACAACAATCATCCCCAAAACGATTTTTAATAAACTTTTTTCTTTAGCAGGGCTAGATCACCCACTTCAAGATCTGATTTTTGTAGAGATACTTTTGGCATCCTTTGTGTTCTTAAAAACAACGCCTCTTGATATAATTTAGATGAAAAGTAAATTAATTGGTTTGAGCTAAGGAATCAAAAAAGTTGATGATATAAAAGTTCACGATTTAAGTCTTGCTGAGGAGAAAAATATTAATATAACAATTAAAATACTAACATTTGTGATTCAGAAAAAAATAGAAAAAAATATATTGTTGTTGTGTGATTAAAAACCATAAATAAACAGTTCATCAACAATATTTTCAATACAAGTCATGTGCAAGGCAAAACATAAAATGATTATTCTAAAATCAAGGTGTAAAACTATAAATTTAAGGTATGTAGACTAAAAGAGTTACAAAATAATATAGTGTACCTTAAGTCAATGTAGATTCGCCTTGGCTGCAAAGAGGGACATAGGTAAAAAAAAACATTCATGGTGGTTGCTAATGTATAAATTTTATCCAGTATTGCCAATTGTTTTGAGCTAGTTAAAACCTCAGCGTTATGATTCAAAAAAGCGCAAGTAACAATACACTTGGTAAAATATAATCAGTCGAGAAAAAAATACACGTGGAGGGTGATCCGAGAAATTAGGTGTATGGAAAGGAAACGAGAGTGAAGATTCTTAACCAAAAATACACTAATATAGTGCAATAAAAGGCGAGGTTATGTGCAAGATCAAGGTAGGGAATGATTGAATAGAATACAATTATGTCATTGGGATTCTCTCTTTCCCTTTGATTTTGTTGTTCACTTGTCCTTGGGTTTATCATTTTATTTCTTTGCACTTGCAAGAAATGGAATAACATTCCATATTTAATCATGCCATTTTCTACTTAAACCCTATGTAATTCAATACAACATTCTTCATTCTCAAAATTTGTTTAATTATCTTATTCAAAATTACAATTCTTTGTGATGGTGTTTTGTTTACCTATCTCATAGCCTATAAAACAATGGAACTGTCAGTGTTTGATGGAAGTTATGACGCTTACTTTAAGGTGCTTTGCGTTGACAAATACTACAAGGTGTAAGGCATACCAAATAAGGAGAAGACAACACTTGTTGCAACGACAATGAATGATTGTACTCTCAAATGGTGGAATTGGTGGTCTCCTCGTCGTTTCAGAGCGAGCTAGAACATATTCACGATTGAGCTTCTACGGTGTTTTAATCTTGAAGATCGCAGAATTATGCGGATCTTTTCAACAAACTACTCGGATCACCGCCCACTCTCAACCAGCCACTCTCAGCTCAACGATTCTTTTCAACCTTGATGTTGCACTTAGCCATCTAGTGATTCATCTATTGCATCCATTAACCTTAGTTCTTGTTTCGCCCCCGCTATTGATGCCACCATGGCTACATAACCTAATTTACCATATGTATGTGTATAAAAAGCAACACTTGTGACCCTTCCAAATTGATCAAGAGGTATTAATCAAAACCCCATCTCAATTTGATAATTCGATTGATCTTAAAATGTTTACCATGATGAGGAAAAATTCAAACAAAAATGCATGAGTTATTGTCCATGCGTTTCTTCTCACATTTTTTTATACTCCTGTTGTGATTTCCACCACTAGTTTTGTTGGATTCCTTTGTTGTGGGACAAAGTCATCAAATGAACATACATTCTCGTTTGACACATACTAACTCTTTATTGAAAGGCCGATCAAAATCACAATCCTCACGATGTTTTTCAGACTGGTTTGATATCCCATGTTTGATGTTGGATTGTTTGGCTGGAAAAGGTCGTTTTGCTTGTTGTTGTTAGTTGCAGTGAGTCGTTGGTTCTTGGACTCATTTCATGTTGACGATAGGTCTATATCCCAATCTTTTAGACCTTTAATCAGTGTTTTAAACACTTGTGTATCATTTCCTTTCTCAACAAATTTAGAAACATAAAAAATTCAAAGAACGAGAACACGAATCGAGTACCAAGCCTATGTTGAAGAACAACCCATGAAAAGTTAAGTAAACAAAAATGCAAGAAGCCAACGACAATCCGTCAAACCCATCACAATGCGTTCAGAGAAAACACCAAATGATTCAAACCAGGACACAAAGCTAAAACTTCGATCATAATTGAACCAAAAGGAAACCAAAAAAGGTGACCGAAATACAAGAACATGAACTAATCTCTGTCTAGAAAATTTTACAAGAAGAATATAAATTCAACTCACGACCACTTATTTAAATAGTCAAATCCATTATCATGAGCATTATCTTAGCTAAAATTCCATCACCATATCCCTAAAAAAAAGAAAAATTACATCATCATAAGATGAATGGTAATGTTAACTTGTGCCCTTAGGGCACATGTTAAAAAGCCCAAAAAAGAAATATTTTCTAAATTTTTGTGCATTTAATTTATTTAAAAGTTAAAGATTAAATACAATGCACACATTCCAATAAATTATTTCTACATTTGAATCATTAACTTGTGCATTGAGGGCACAAATTATTATTTCCTTAAGAGGAATTAGTGGAGTATATAATACAAGAGTAGTGATACATGAACAACCATTGGTGACAATTTTTATGAAAACTTCATTTTCCTCTATCTCTATTGGTAAAAAATAATAGAGAGAAAAAAAAAAGAAAAAGAGAGAATAAAAACATAATATGAGTATGAGAGAGAAAATTGTCATAAAATGATTGTACAAATATCATTTATCATAATACAATGTTCATGACAACTGAAGTACGCTTACCGGACAAATTAATCAGAATTAACTATTAATTTTTTCATTCTACACAAATTTATTTTTATTTTTCTCTGTTGAAAAATTAAATAAATTTGTATTTATCTTTAGAAAATTTGATCTTTTTTACTAATTTTTTGACAAGGGAGCACAGTAGTTATGGAAGAATGATGATGAGTAATTCCAATGTCAAAAACACAACACACGTCTCAAATATTCCTGCATTTATTACATCTTCCACCGCAGAGTAGTGGCCACGCACGCGAAACAAATTTTATTTCAATTTTATCTCATTTTATTTAATTTATTTCTTCTTTCCAAAAAAAAAACCCATCCATCCTAAAGTAGTGTAAAGTAAATCCCTCAGTTTTTGTCCGTTCACCTCCCTTAGCCCACAAAACAAAACAAAACAAAAAAACATCTTGGCACCAAACAACTTGTGTTTGTGTTTTGTGGGTGGAGCTGGTAGTATTATTCTTCATTCACCACCGGCTACCACTGTACATACACCCTCAAATTAAACAATTCTCATTCTCATTCTCATTAAAATCAATTATCACCAATAACATTAAAATAAATAAAATAAAATAAATCAAACAGTTTTCTTCTGGAATATACCCACTAGCATACTACTTGTGCAAACCAATAAACTGTATCATTTCAACTATCAATCTCAATTTCACCAACCTAAATTCATTCCTTCTCATAGATCTACAATTCTTATCCTTTTTAATTCTCATTGCTCTCTCGTCGTTTTGATCTTATACTTGCCGTTTACCTTCAGATCTGAACAAAACAGTCTTCCCATTTTTTTTATTTCGCGTTTTCATTACTGTTATTCTTAATTTTATTGTTAGCGTTTTTCTTCACTTCAGAAAACGAAAGACAGAGAGAGAAAAAAAAAAAACAAAAAAAAAACTCGTTATCTTCAATCTCTTTGATTTCTTCAATCTTCGTAGCAAAATCGAAGTCTCCAATTCATCGAAATTCGTTACGATTTACGATTTTCCGATGGATTTGGACGATTTCCGATCTATATTACACACGGCGGGCGTTGACGTCTGGATGTTCATCGACACGGCGATCTCCGTCGCTTCGCAGGATAACGCCGGTGAGCTAAAGAGGAAAAGAGACGGAATCGTGGAGCGTCTCTACGCTGCCACGACGGAGGGTACTCCGATGTGTCAGAATTGCGACGGAGGTCAACGTCTCGTGACAAACGATAACCAAATCAAGAAAGAGAACAGTCCTAGCCTGAGTCCGGAACGACAACCGCGCCGCGGCGGAGCTTCTTCTCCTCCGACGCCGCAGTCTGAAGGAAACGACGACGGTGAAGATGAGGAGATAGATCCTTACGGTGGTTTGTTTGATGATGAACAGAAGAAGATTCTAGAGATTAAAGAGCTTCTAGAAGATCCTCATCAGGTTTGGTTTTGTTTAATTAATGTTAATTTAAATTCTAGTAAATTTAAGTATTAATTATTAGAAATGAATGAAAATTTTGTTCTAATTTTTTTTGTTTTTAATTTTAATTTTCAGTCTGAAGATACTTTGATGGAGTTGCTACAAAATCTGGTGGATATTGATATTACATTCCAAGAGTTGAAGGTGATTGATTATATAATTTTTTGCTTTGAAGTGGTTATTTTCAACGTCTCTGTGAATTGTTTTTTGTTGATGTTGTGTTTTTGATTCGTGCAGGAAACTGACATCGGGAGGAACGTGAATCAGTTGCGAAAACATCCTTCAAGCGATGTTCGCCGATTGGTGAAGCTACTTGTCAAGTAATTGAAGACACATGCTTATAATTTTTTGAAGAAATTAATGTTGTTTTTTTTTTAGCATTGGTTGAGTTTGTGAATTTTTTTGATTATGTGTAGGAAGTGGAAAGAAATTGTTGATGACTGGGTGAAGCAGAATCCACAAAGAGGGAAAAGCACTCTCATGGGTAATGTTAATATTTTTGGGAGTATTTGTCAAAGAGTTAAAAAGTAGAAGTTAAAGGAGTTGGAATATTCGTGTGAAATTCGTTAATGGTAATTAATAGTATTCAACATTTGCAGCTGATGGAGACTCTCCTTTGCAGAAAACCACCCCAAATGGGCATAATCATCAGGTCAAAGAAATCTTTTATTCTATTTGCTTTTGAAAAGTTGAAGCAATTAAGCTTGCTAATGTTGTGTTTTATTAGTTTATGCAGATTCCTGATTTTGCGTACTCTCCAAATCCACACAGTGAGAATAGCATCTGATTCAAATATTCTTGTAACCTTGTTGATGCCTTTTGTTTGCATTTGGTTTATATGCTTTTTGTTTGCTGACACAGATGGGAGCTCTGGTTCCGACCGTAACACCTCCGAAGCTGAACCAAAACCAAAACCTAAATCAGTTCCTCGCAAAGACCCACCTCCAAAACCAAGGCCATCACCCCCAGTTACCGCCCCTACCTCTGCTCCTCAAAGTGTACGGTTTTGATTTTTTTTGTTAAAGTTTGTTGTTGGAATGTTTATGCATGTGAATGTCCCCTAGTGTTAACTTTGTGAAGTGATGTCTGACATAAAATGCTGAATGATTGCAGAGACAGAGAGAACAGAAAGAGAGCAATTTTGATGCAGAGAGGCTTGCTGCTGCAAGAAAACGGCTTCAAGCAAACTACAAAGAGGCTGATAATGGTTGAAATTTTGTTTCTAAAAGTTTCATTTTCATGCTAGTTTTCTCTGTATATATAAAACTGACCTAAATTTTTGTGTGTTGTTTATAGCAAAAAAGCAAAGAACAATTCAGGTGATGGACATACATGAGTTACCTAAGTCAAAAGCAAAGAGTGGTTACTTTGCAAAGCACAAAGGTGGTGGCAGTTCTCAAGGAAGGCAGCACTGGTGATACAATGAATCCATTGTTCATGCAATTTCTCAAGTGTAGAAAAAGCTTGTGCTGTGCTGTGCTGTGGGGGATTGGGATAATATATGTCCTCAAACGTGTTCATCCCTCTGGATTTTTTTCCCTCGCTATAAACATATTTTTTTCTTGTGGTTTTTATTTACTTAAATTAAATAATCACTGAAGAAAAAAATTCTCCTCAACTTGTTCGTTTTTGAAAGGGGGACTTATCGAACCATATTTTGTTGGTTTGTTGAGGAACACGTGATTTCTTTTCAGGAAACAAGATAGGGATGGAATGGGGATGACAAATGTTTTTCGTTTATTAAGATATGAAAATGGCAATTTGATTTCAGCCTTTTTCATTTTTTGAAAGATAACAAAGTCAAGAAATAATCATATTTTCTTTCTGTCAAAAAAAAAAGAAAACGAAATAATCACATTTGACCATTTTACTAATAATGGATGGCGGGAAGTACATGTTTGCACTTTGCAATTAATGATATTTTGGGTTCCGAGGTCGATGCCGCGTAAGTTTACACTTACGAAAGACATTGTCTCGTTGTCTTGCACGAGTCCCTATGACTCTTTTTTCTTATTTTTGATTTACCTCCTCTTTCGGATTGGTATTTCATTTTGAAAAAAATTAGAGATTGGGGATTAATAAAAATAAAAATCAAGCTAAAGTTGGTTTTTTTTAAAATAATTTTAAAATGGTCGCTGAATATATTTTTGTTGGAAACAATCAAATTTTTTGACAGGTTGAATAGGTGAATTTGCCTAGTTGCTCAATTAAAAAACAAAACGTGCTGCATTCTGCTTCTGCATGTGATAATCTAAAGCAGCTATCGTCTTGTCCTTGAGCTAGTGAACTAACCTGTGTGATGCAAAGTTAAGTTTATCTCGGATTGATTGTTAAAAATTATGTAACGATTAAGTATATTTATCAAATGTAATTGTTTCTTTTTTTGTTTATTAAGATACAATGGCGTTATGGTATATTTTTTGTTTAGAGGAAAATGAAATATCACAAAAAATATAACAATGGCGTTCCAGTATATTATAAATAAATTTGTGTAAAATATAACAATAATATCCAATGGAGTATTTATTTTTGTTGAGTTTAGACTAAAATTTTCACGAACAAAGCTAGCTAGCATGATAATAAGAGTTGAGTAACCAAAAAAAAAAAAAGTTGCATGATAATGCTAAATAAATTGGTGTCAAACACCTGGATGTTCTAAATATATAATCCAATATTGGCCATTGCAAAGTATTTAGTCGGTTACTTTTTTCAACTCAAAAACATTAGATTGTAAAAAAAAAGTTTAATTCACTACACACTGGACCTGAATAGTTAAACCTTACGTATTATTTATTGTTATAATAAAAGCAAACCATAAATGTTTCTTTTTGTCCATTTATTCATGTCTCACTTGGATATTTGAATGATTTTACATGAACTAAGAAGAAACCATAAATGATTTTCATATTTAGATTAAAGTTTTAAGGGGTTTAGCTGAAATTTCATAGATGTTTATCATTTCACATCATTAACTTGTACAACACATTTATAGTACGTCCCATTGCCATTTTTTAGTCCAAAAATACAAGAGAGGGACCAAAGTTGTATGATTTTAAAGTTCAATAACTATTATATTAGCTCTTTTTTATTAGATGGTTTAGTGGTTAGAAATTCAATTACTATATGTGAATAGTACATATAGTCAAACTCCGACATGTAATTTAAAATAGATATAATATTAATTACAGAGTAAAAACAATAAAATAGAGTTCATTACAGTTTTCATCCTCATATTTTCACTGATTTAATGAACTTTACCAAAGAACGAATGATTCGGGAGAACCCAAGTTCCAATCATGGGTGGAACAATTATTCGTTAGACTTTACTTACCTTTCAACTGAACTCCAAATTACCAAACCCTCTTCCCCTAAGAATTGACAGGTTAACACAAAATAAAATAAAATCGTACATATATACATGTGATCATACTATTAGGCAAGTAAGTGTCGGAGCCTAAAGGGAGGGTCTCGAATACATGGGTGCCCTTTATGGATCCATCTTTGATTTATGATGATGATAGATACACAAATATTTGATAAAGATAATATAGTAAAAGTGATATTCTCTCTTTGTTATTCATATTCTTTTAATTTTGTTTGATATTAAATTAAAGATTAAAATGAAACTTATTAGTTATAATAGGATTGAGAGTTAAAAATTGCCTAAATCATATAGTTTGATCCTTGAAAGTGAAACACATTGTTATACCAATCATTGACTCATACGGAAACATAAATTAATTTTCTACTTTACAATCAATTAGTCATTTTCGTCTCTGAAATTAAACAAAGATGTTAACCCTTTAAAAACTCTGGATGTGAACATTCTGAAAGATAATTGGCTTGCCGATATGTCGTCGGTGGATAAAAGTAAAAAATAAATAATTTTTTCCTCTTTAAAAACCCCAAATTTGATAAAGAGGAACTCCGTTTTTTTTATTTGTTATGTTCCTTCATTTACTCCAAAAACATTTAGCATTACACTTTCAATGATAAAAATGGTGGTTTACCTTGTTATAAATCATAACTGAAATAAATATTGAAGGCTAACTGAATTATTGAGTGAATTTATTCTCGATTTTCTATTTTGGGGATTGGGATGCATGGAATATTTGTGATTTGTAATTTGAGAAGGAACAAAAATGCTGAGTAAGAACTAAGAAGAATGCACTGCACTTCTAAGTTTTACGTTGACTTTTTTGGGAAAATCAAGTATTTTCGTTTTATTTTTATTTGTCAATGGGAAATAAAAAGCAACAAGGAAAAAAAATTACAAATGACCCGAATATCAGCCAAACAATAGCTTGATAAAGAAGACATAATATCTTAGGATTATCCGGAGTCAATGAGAAAGTGAAGCATCCAATTTAGCGATCTAATCAACTGAAGAGTTTCCTTCACCCAAGGTATAAAGCAACACAATATCCCAATCTCTCAGTATAAAAGTACAAATCTTATCAATATGAAGAGAGTAAGGATGAGTACGTTGAGCCCCGTCCTTGATAAATGTTAATAGAGTTTGACAATTTAACTCACACATGATGTTCGTAAAACCAAGATCTCAAGTGATCTACGACCCAAAAAAAATAGCACGATGTTAATCACTAATATTAGTAATATGACCACAACTCCCTGCAAAACCAGAAATTGAACCACCAACCAAGTTTTTGAAATGACCCCCAAAGACTGATATGTCAGAGTTATATTTAGATATACCATCAACAATAACTTTCATCACATTATCTGGAGAGGGTGCTAAGAAACCAACCTAGGAGAACGAATAGAAGTAGGGCCACCCAAAACCTTGGTGGAATTATAGAAAGAGTAGATTTGGCTAAGAGTATACTTCCGAGAGTGACTAATGTCGAAGAAAGCTTCATCATTTCTAGATTTTCAAATAAACCAACATCCAATGAGCAAGCAAGAACTTTTTTTAGATGGTTACATAAATCTTAAACAATAAATGAAGATCATCTTCATAAGGACCACTTTGGAAATCAAACCCGAGATTGTGCCAAACCTGCCTAGCCTTTGGAAAATAACACAACAAATGTAAAATAGTTTCCGATGAAGCACCACATCTATAACAAGAAGAATCCAATGATATATAACTTGAACTTACAAATCCAAGACCAACTCATAACCTCCTTCGGATCAGGTCATGGTAAAAGGATTTGCCAATAATATGTTGATTCGGTGTTATTGGCACCCGAATTAGATGGATCCCACACAACGGTGTCATCAGATTCATCATCAGTGAAAACACTCTCCATCTCCATTTTAACATCATAAAAAAAGAGGCTTGGATATTTGATCAGAATTCCACACCCTCCGGATAAATTTTGAGCAAGATAAGAAATTTGTTCCCAAAGACGACCATAACGATGCCATTTATCATACAAAATGGAGATATCACCTATTCCCACACACATAATAAATCCCAGACTAAGAATAATTTCCATGTTAACAATAAAACTCCAGGAATATGAGTCTCCATTACCATCCATTGCCTGAAGGAGGTGGTAATAATTCCTCGTGAGTAGCATAGCCATATTCACAGACCTTGCTCTTCTAGTACCAATAATGCCTCCTCTTAGAGGAGATTGGGTAAATAGTATTCCAATTAATCCAATGACTTCTATTACCACCCCCAAACAAATTTTCTAATGCTAGACTCAATTTTGTGGCATATATTTTCTAAGAGTATCCACAATAGAAGAGTCTCAAACATTTAAGACACAATACCTATTTAGGTACCTCTATCAGAGAGAAAGTTTTTGGGAGTCCTATAAAACTCATAGTCTCAAGCAAGCATCTCATTCTTAAGTGAGACCCACATTATTTTCTATTAAATAATCATGCTTGCACACATTTTTTTAATAATAAGTGGGACACATATTTTTCTAATATTAAAAAATTGAAATGTAATGATATAAAGTTATTGAAAGTTGATTGGTGTGTACCTATTTAGGTACCTCTATCAGAGAGAAAGTTTTTGGGAGAGACTCATAGTCTCAAGCAAACATATCATTCTTAAGTGAGACCCACATTATTTTCTATTAAATAATCATGCTTGCACACATTTTTTTAATAATAAGTGGGACGCATATTTTTTTAATATTAAAAAATTGAAATGTAATGATATAAAGTTATTGAAAGTTGATTGGTGTGTCCTATCAAAGAAATTTGTGTGAGATACTGACTTGGAGGAATTGCGTGCTTATTATGTATTATCATTAAATAATTATAAATGAGTTATATACGTGTACATATCAGATTTGTTAAATATCCTAAAATGGATATCTTTACTGTGGATGGTCTATCAGCCAAAGGTTATGCATAATTAGATGAACAAAGTTCAAAGAATGGTTTCACACGAGGTTCTTAACCTTCTAAGGCTTTTAGTGTTCCCACTAATGTCCACTTTGTTTGTTTTTTCCTTTTTAACTCCTCTACCAAATAGTTCACCATTCTATTATATCAAAGTCCTCTCCTCCAAGGTAAGTGCCTCCGGCAGTGTCTTTACCTTCAAAGATTTCAACTTTAATTATGAGCATAGTTAGTTCATTGATTATCCAAATTACATTAAGGTTGGCAATTGCTCCAGCAAATGCATTCTTGACAGATGATTCCAAAACTGCCTCTTCAATCTCTCAAATCTTTATGAAGACCTTAGACTGAAATAGTTGGATCATTCTGAATAAGTTTAAAGGGCCATAACATTAGATCATTTTGGATAATTGGATCACTATAGTTCCTTGACATCGAAGACATGTCCAATGTCTGAAATGTGTTATTGTTCGCCACCGACATGATAGCGATACATGCGGCTATACTTTTAATCACTTTTTTTTTCAGTGTCAGGGTTGTGTCAAATGTCTATTAGTTAATTGTGCATGATGATCTCATTCAGATTAGTTTGACCCTACCAAATAGCTACACGAGTAGGTTGTGCCAAGGTCAATTCCAATTGCAGGCCCCTCGTATTTTTTGGCCATTCACTTCAGAAGAAGAAGAGAAAGAGAGACATATCATTGTTGAATGATTCAGGTTTGTTTTAATTTCCATGAAATGGATTATGAAAGTTATCTGAACGTGTCGATGTTAATATTAAAGGTTTTGTGACTTCTTATACTGTCATAATTGCCACATTAGATCAAGCGTTTGAATTAAGATTACTGTTAATGAGAATATTCACACATCTTGGCAGCCCTGCTACTTACGGTCAATGTTTTATATTTGATGTTCAGTTTCTATATAATTAAGAGAATGAATTAATGTCACTTCCCTGTAATCAAGCATATAAACATGATGTGGCAAGTCAATTCATAAAGCTCTAGAAAGGTTTCAAGTTTCAACCACATATCAACAAAAAATCACAAAGATTATTTAGTCAACACTAGAATAGAGTCTGAGAAGGATTAGATCATAAAGTATGCTTTGAAGGATGCTACTAAAACTAGAATAGAGTTAGCATGGTTTATAATACAGAAACCAGAAGGAAAAAAAAAGTTGCATGTGAAACACAAACATTAACATAAACTTCAATGCTATTAGATAATGATAATAAAACTAAAGGTCTGCATTCAGCACTTTCAAAAGCAAGACATCACTTTAAATCTTATCCAAGAAAAATAAAATTATTAGCCTTGGATATAAGGTGTTTCGACATGCTCTCCAGCTCCTCCAGATGACCCTCAAGAACATCTATTTCTTTCTCTTTGTTATTCTTATCAAGCATTCTTCATGCTGTAAACACATGAATCTAATGCACACATTACCTTGGCCCTTATTAAAAATTGTATATCTTCCACACAGTATTTCTCAGCTTCTTTAGTCATTTTTTCAATGTCGAACATTGACAACCTGTCTTTGTTGTTAGTAATGGTGATTGCGTTCATATTGCCTGTAGATATTTCCCTAGCAGTAACAGTTAGGATGCCATTTTCATCAATCGAAAAGCATACCTCACAGGGCTTGCCACGGGGACCTGGAATACAAGGAAGTGTAAATGAACCAAGCAGATTATTGTCAGTAGCTCGTGGTCTCTCACCCTCATAAACAGGAATAAAGACAATGCGCTGGTTATCATCGATTTGTCTTTGTGACAGGTATGGAACTGTTTCTTGGAATCACCACACTCATGATACTTTCAAATGTTATTGCAATGCCAAGTGACAATGGGGTAACATCTCGTAGCACCAAGTTGGGGACATTCTTAAATCCTTTGCTCAAAATAGCAGCCTGAACAGCTGCACCATAAGCAACAGCTTCATCTGGGCTGATACCCATGAACAATTCCTTCCCCTTGAAAAATTCTAGCAGTAAATCCTGCACTTTTGGAATCCTAGATGACCCACCTACAAGAACAATATATCAGCAATATCACTCGTGTATATCTTTGAATCCCTGAGACAATTGTCAACAATATTCATACACTCATTGAAAAAATCCATGTTAAGTTCCTCAAATTTGGCACGAGTGATTGATGAAGAAAAGTCGATTCCCATAAATAAAGCATCTACTTCAACAGTACCGCCACCCAAGGTGGCTTATAATTCGAATATATCACCTTTAATTGTGAGGATAGACACATCAAAAGTACCGCCACCCAGATCAAAGACAAAAATATTTCGGTTACCATCACAGTCATTTCTCTTGTCAAGGCCATATGCAATAGCTGCAGCAGTAGGTTCATTGATTATCCGAATGACATTAAGACCAGCAATAGTACCAGCATCTATGGTGGCCTTTCGCTGAGAATCATTGAAGTAAGCTGACACAGTAACAACGGCATTCTTGACCGGCGACCCCAGATATGCCTCCGCAACCTCTCGCATCTTTGCAAGCACCATAGAAGATATTTCCTCAGCACAAAAGTGCTTCTCTTGACCCTTGTACTTAACAGTAATCATAGTTTGTCATTAACACCAGAAACAACCTTGAATGGCCACAACAATATATCTCTTTGAACAACCGGATCACTAAACTTCCTACCAATTAACCTCTTAGCATCTGCAAAAATAACATTAATTGTAAATTCCCATCATTCATTTATCCAGCTAAAATAGCAATTGTATACTAGTAATGAGGGTTTTAAAAAAGTGTTTTGGATCATGTAATCAAGAATCTTTATACAACTGCATTTGAGTAGTTTCTTTAAAAACCATCTTCAATACATGATTTTAACCATGATAAACAAACATTGATATACATTATTTTTAAAAGAAATCTCTAAATCATTTACATCAAAAGCAATTTTTTTCAAACCAACAACAAAAGAAACCTAAATACATTCATGAAGCAGTAGATAATAGAAATAGAAATTTACCAAAGATAGTGTTTTCAGGGTTAGTAGCAGATTGATTCTTAGCAGCATCACCAATCAACCTTTGCTCATTGTTGAAAGCAACAAAAGAAGGTGTTGTTCGGTTTCCTTGATCATTGTGAATAATCTCAACTCTTTGGTGT
>Ga0228710_1006804_pt1 | contig 17162 bp, 7 predicted proteins | sample MedpolnodulmetaG_FD_177995 | JGI IMG/M metagenome (GOLD analysis project Ga0228710, IMG submission 177995) | Root nodule microbial communities from Medicago polymorpha collected in Santa Monica, California, United States - pink nodules | ecosystem: Host-associated > Plants > Roots > Nodule... | reverse complement strand
AATCCCACAAAAAAAAAAAAAAAAAGTTAAAAATTCCTCAAAAAAAAAAACAAAAAAAAGTTAATAATAAATAGAATCCGCCGACTGTGGGGATCGAACCCACGACCACGTGGTTAAAAGCCACGCGCTCTACCACTGAGCTAAGTCGGCTTGTGTTGTAATAGTCGCATAGACTTAATTTAAATTCATTTAATAAGAAATCAACGTTGTTCAACAACTCGGTGGACCACCCAGTCGAAACAAAAATGTTAATTAACACTAACCTCTTACACTGTACCAAAAAAATAAATAAATCTCACAATGAGTAATAGTGCCTATTTAAAATCAAATTACATTTACCTTAGTAATTGGTAGGTAATCTTAAATAACGTCTAAATTCACATCTACAGAAATAATACCTACTTAATCTAAATTCACGTGTACCTTATATGTCGCACGCACAAACAATCTCATAACAAAACATGAAAACACACATCGAACATGAAATAAATAGAAACTTTTCGATAACGAAATTCATGAAATTCACGAACCTTTACAAATAAAGAACCGATCAATAAAAAAAATGTTGATACAATCTTTGATTTTGGTTTCACATCTATAACGATTTGTGGATGAAAGGGTTGAAGATTTAGAATGATCATGAAAAAAAAATAGTTTTTTTGAATTTTACAAAGATAGAGCAATTTCGATATTATTGTAAAATTTAGAGTAAACTTAGATGTAACTAAAATTATATGAGATAAGACTAAACGAGTCGAACTTGAATTCTTTTTCTTGTTTTCCATTTAGTTGGGCGAACATGATTTTTTCTCTTCTTTTTCTTTCGTTTTTTTTATTGATAGTATTTTATATTTTATTATTTACACTCCTATAACTTTATGCATCATTTGTTAATCACAAATCACAATCATTCAAATTTATCATAACATTTATCTCATCATTTTCTCTACTATAGATACCCGTGCTACAGCACGGGTAGCGCGGCTCGGTTGCGCTTGGCATGGTGATTTTTTTTTTTGTCCATAGTGAAAATATGTAAAGTATTTAAAGCATAATAATGTATATATTGGTCGGTAGTAATAAAAAATGACAAAATAATTAAATTTTGATATGAACATAGATTTTAGTATTGACGATATTAAAAAAGTTAATAAATAAAAATAATCATAGATTTTATTTACTAATATGTTTTAGTGTGAAAATACTAATATGCATCACGTGAAAAAACATAATTAATGTATTATATAATATTGTTATCGTAAAATACATTTCATAAATAAATATATACTAACATATTCCCGTAAAAAAAATACAGTGAGATATATTTTTGTTAATATATAGTCCATACACTCATATATATTTTATCAATATATAGCTCCCATTAGATTTCAGAAATAAGAATATACTAATATATTCCCGTAAAACAAACATATACTCATATATATTTTTTATTAATATATAGTCCATACACCCACATATACTTTATTAATATATTAATAAAACTTAGGCAGTCGCGGTGTTTAAATAGAGATATTAAAAAATACTATTTTTTTTTGAAAGATTAAAAATACTAATTAAAACTGATCACTGGTTGTAGTTACTAAAATGGGTCCCGTGGTACAATTGTACATTCCAACAGATTTTTTAGTGATACATTTTCAAGAAAAATACAACGGAAAAAATTGAAGTATGATTAATCATAGTATATTATATTATAATTTTTTTTGTTTGTTTTAGTATTGACGATATTAAAAAAGATAATAAATGAAAATACATTTCATAAATAAACATATAATAACATATTCCCGTATAAAAACATACAGTGAGATATATTTTTATTAATATATAGTCCATACACTCATATATATTTTATCAATATATAGTTCCCATTAGATTTCAGAAATAAGAATATACTAATACATTCCCGTAAAACAAACATATACTCATATATATTTTTTATTAATTTTTTTTTGTTGAGAGAATATATTTTTTATTAATATATAGTCCATACACCCACGTATACTTTATTAATATATTAATAAAACTCAGGCAGTCGCGGTGTTTAAATAGAGATATTAAAAATACTAATTTTTTTTGAAAGATTAAAAATACTAATTAAAACTGATCACTGGTTGTAGTTACTAAAATGGGTCCCACGGTACAATTGTACATTCCAACGGATTTTTTAGTGATATATTTTCAAAAAAAAACAACGGAAAAAATTGAAGTATGATTAATCATAGTATATTATAATTTTTTTGTTTGTTTTAGTATTGACGATAATAAAAAAGATAATAAATGAAAATACATTTCATAAATAAACATATACTAACATATTCCCATATAAAAACATATAGTGAGATATATTTTTATTAATATATAGTCCATACACTCATATATATTTTATCAATATATAGTTCCCATTATATTTCAAAAGTAAGAATATACTAATATATTCCCGTAAAACACATATACTCATATATATTTTTATTAATATATAATCCATACACCTACATATAGTTTTTGAATATATTCATTCAAAAAAATATTTTTTGAATATATTAATAAAACTTAGGTAGTCGGATGTTTAAATAGAGATGTTAAAAAAATACTAATTATAACTGATCACTCGTTGTAGTTACTAAAATGGATCCCGTGTTACAATTGTATACTCCAATGAGTTTTTTAGGGATACATCAAAAAAAAATAAAAAATTGAAGTATGATTAATCATAGTATATTATAATATTGTTCTTGTTTTAGTATTGACGAAATTAAAAAAGCTAATAAATGAAAATACATTTTATAAATAAATATATACTAACATATTCCCGTAAAAAAACATACAGTGAGATATATTTTTGTTAATATATAGTCCATACATTCATATATATTTTATCAATATATAGTTCCCATTAGATTTCAGAAATAAGAATATACTAATATATTCCCGTAAAACAAACATATACTCATATATATTTTTATTAATATATAGTCCATACATCCACATATACTTTGTTAATATATTAATAAAACTTAGGCAATCGCGGTGTTTAAATAGAGATATTAAAAAATACTAATTTTTTTTGAAAGATTAAAAAATACTAATTAAAATTGATCATTCGTTGTAGTTACTAAAATGGGTTCCGTGGTACAATTGTACATTCCAACAGATTTTTTAGTGATAGATTTTCAAAAAAAAAAACAAGGGAAAAAATTGAAGTATGATTAATAATAGTATATTATGATATTGTTCTTGTTTTAATATTAATAAAACTTAGGCAGTCGCGGTGTTTAAATATAGATATTAAAAAAATACTAATTAAAACTGACCACTCGTTATAGTTATTAAAATGGATCCCGTGTTACAATTGTACACTCCAACGAGTTTTTTAGTGATACATTTTTTTTATAAAAAAAACAATAGAAAAAATTGAAGTATGGTTAATCATAGTATATTATAATATTGTTCTTGTTTTAGTATTGACGATATTAAAAAAGCTAATAAATAAAAATAATCATCGATTTTATTTACTAATATGTTTGAGTGTGAAAAATATTAATATGCGTCCCGTGAAAAATCATAATTAATGTATTATATAATAGTGTTATCGTAAAATACAAAATCATATTATGCTATAACAACAACACTTGTTAGTTTCCTCCAAAAAAAGAAAACTTGTTAGTAAAACCGAATTGAAAATTAGTAGAGAAAATGAAGTTGAAAATAATGAGAGAAAATGAAAATGAAGAAAGGTGGTAAGAAAAAGATAAGAGAGGAGAGTGAGATTAAGAGAGAAAAATTTATTATTAAAAAAGAAAGGTGGGAGAAAACTGAAAAGTTTATTATTATAAATAAAAAAAGATGAGAGAGAAAAAATTATTATTAAATAAAGAAAGGTGAGAAAATGAGTTTTTGAAATTTGAAATAAAGTGGATAAAGTGAATTTGACAAAAATAATCATAAAGTTGTAAAGGAAAAGTTCAGAAAAAAATTAGATATGAGTACTTAAGTAAATCGAATTTCTTGGAACCCCAATTAAATAAGGACAAATTGAAGACGTGACATCAAAAACGATACTTGATTAAAAAAGAACCACGACAATGGTTGAAACTTGACAAACACGCCAAGTCCCATCCTTCCAAACTGTTAGAAATTACAAGCTCTTCTTCCTATTCCTATTCATATTTTCCTCTAGAAATTGACTAGTATGTATTTATCTATACTTAATACTTTGACATTAATGTTAATGTAAACGAATTAATAGCCCATTAAGAACATAATACATCACTATACTCTATAAGATGAATTTATCATTTTCCACAATAACTTCAAAGAAATAATATATACCCAAAGAAAAAATTGAATAAAAGAATTGAATTTGATTGAATCGAATAATACAAAAAACAACAAGCATCATAGAGGTTGCATGTAACAACATACATTTATGCCTTTAATACTTGCTAGAAAGAATAAAAGAATACAAACTAATGAATCAACATGTTATATAATGAAATTTCAAGACTACTTTTAGTTTAAAAATAGGCCATGCATAGTCTAATTAAGATATATAGTAACTACTTTCTTTCCATCCTCCTATGTCTTCTTCAATTAATTCCTCTTCCACCTATGAATGAATTCCAACAAAGAAAAATAATCAACTAAACATGAAACAAAAATTCAATTACCATAACTATATACTGTTACATGCCTTAACAAAAAATGAGATGTGAAGAATATATTAATTACCTTTGGAGTAAAAGTTATAGAAACATCAATTTCTCCACGATAAGATTGGTCTGCACGAACAACTCTATACTTGAGAGGTGGTAGCTTAGCAACTCCATTTTGGACACCTTGAGCTAATAAATCCTTTACATAGATTCTGTTTAAGGAATAATCAATATTTTAATTAATCAACTAATTACCATATGCATTAACAAAAATGAGACATTGTTAGGAGTATATATGTGGAAGGAAGGCATTAGTCTTACGTGGCTTGTCCAATGAAATCATCAGCAGAAAAGCTATCTTTGTCCATTATTTTGAGAATGACTTTATTTTTATCGTTTGATCCATTGTTTTCTACTTTGAACATAAATATCTCATCCCATACATGATTTCTGCCTCTACCTTTAGCAACACGGCTCCTATGCTCTTGGCCTTGATATTGTATCAAAACATAGGGATCTTCCATTCCACCTATATATGATATGATACAAAACCTTGTTAGAATTGGATCAACAAGGAGTTATGAACTTGAACATGTGTAAGATTTTTTTATACCAATAATCATTTTTTTAAAAGAAAAATAAAACCAAGAAAAAAAGATGAATGTAAGGACAAAGGAATTTGCTATATACCAAAGAAACAAGTGCTATTGAGTCCTTTTGCTTTCACAAGATGTACTTCCATTATCCCAATTGCCATATCTTTAAGTGTACGAGAACTGTTTATAATCTAACCCTAAAGATTCAAATTCAAAAAATAATATTGTTGTTTGTGAAGTATAACAAGTATATGTTTTAGGATTTAAGTGGACCTTTATAACTTAAGAAGGAGTTGAACCTTGTTTATATAGAGCCCTCATCATGAGAAACACCTATAATAAGATGAAGACTTGGTATAGCCGTATGGTATTGTACAGAAAAATCAAAGAAACGATGTGGACCACACACGGTGAATTATTGCAATCTTAGTCTTCTTAGTTCCAAAACTAAAATAATGAATTGTCAAATTGGTGTTGGTAATTAATTCAAACAGCAAATTTAAATAAAGTTTACTAGGTATTAATTATAATAAAAGTTCAACATGTGTATTAGTTTTTACACCATCATTATCAGAAAATAGTAACACAGTGAGTAAAAAATAAAATTGATTAGTAACAAAAATCCATAATCCCGTCTCACATATACATATATGACTCGGTAAACAATCTTTACTCAGTTGGGGCTGCTACTTTAAAATAATTCATTCAAAAGGCTAACTATTGGATAAGTTTGTGGAACTGTCATCAAATTAAAAAATAAAATTGATTGAAAATACATTAAGGACGAGTAATCCTCCTTTATTATTTTTTTGGTTTTAAGCTTTAAGTAATTCAGAGTTCAACCGAAAGGTAAATATAGTCAGACTATAAATTGTTTCACGCAAAAATCGAATTCGATTTCTTCCAATCGCTTTGTTCTCGATGGAGTTCCTGAATGACTTAAACCTAATCATTTAGTTTTCTCTTCATTTTTTTTAAAGGTCCTCCTTCCTTCTTTGCCTCTAGTCGAGTTTGCAAGAATGCAACGTGAGTCTTAAGTAAAGTAATCATATACTAAGTTTAAGATATCACACTTACTAGTTGAGCTATTAATTCTTTTACGTTATATATTTTTTTTTTACAGAAAGGATTCTTTTACATTGATATTAATGTCAAAAATTCAAAATCTAGACAAAGACATAATTGTATTTCTTAAGAGTTAAGACTATTTGTAATTTACGATTGATCAAAGAAAAAAGACTAGTCAATTTCTAGAGGGAAATATGAATAGAAATAGGAAGGAGAGAGTGTAATATCTAATGTGGAATCGCAAGTCTTGTAATGAGACATTGACACATGAACTAGAATTTTTATCCGTGCTATCATCCGGTCATAAATAATGGAGAAGTTAATATGTTGCAATATGACGCCCATTTGTTTTGGATTTTTTTGAAATAAAATCTATTCTTTTAACCGAAAAATCACTTTTTTATTTTATTTTTGTAGTGTTTGTTTTTTATTTTTAAAAAATCCTTCTTGCTAAAAAAGTCATTTTTAGCCACAAAATGACAAGCTAATTAAAGTAGCTTTTTCTAAATCTATTTATTTTATAAATGCAATGAAATCAAGTGTAAGAGTTTCAAAACAAAATAAAAATGATTTTTATGATAATAAGCAAATAGAAATAGCTGTAGATAATTTTAACTTAAAATATATATTCTTTAAAGCTGAAACAAACACATCCATGATCAATTACATAGATAAAAAACAACTCAACATACATAAACAATAATCATTGCAGTTAGAATCCACCAAACTTGCATAGCGTTCAATTTGGTCTCCAAAGTCATGACCAAACATTCTTGGCAAAACAACCATGCCCTAATGGTAAAAAAAAAATACAAAACAACATGTTAATATATAGATGAATGCAGATGGAAAAGATGATCTGAACGAATGCAAGCAGAAAGAAAGCCTCACGTTTAGAATATCAAGCTCAACGACATGTACTTAGTACAGAGATCATTGACAACCCTCTCAAGTTCGGAAGTGGGATCTGGGTTCAACGGGGCTGGCAACAAAACACCAACAAAAATGTCAGTATTACGATAACATGATTTATATTGTAGCATGTATAAAAAAAATGGCAAACCCTAAACCTGTCAAAGCATGATAAGATAGCAAAGCTTTTATGTCATTGTTGGCTATGCTTCTGTGAATGCGATGGGATTTGAAAGGATGAGGTCCAAGTAGAGTGAATCAAGCATATATATACACTTTCAGATACCTATCTCATAATAATCATTTAGCATTGGTAAAGTAACATGCGCATGGTAAAGTATAACAGACTTGAATGTAATCAGGAAAGATGGAAATCCAATCAAGAGTGCATTAAGTGTCATAAACGCATGAGGGAAATGAGTATTTGAATTCCTTTATGTTATGGAAAGTCAATCAACAACGCATTAAGTGTCATAAACGCATGGGTGAAAAATTCAACTTTGCATTGAGTGTCATAAACGGATGGGGGGAAATGAGTATTTGAATTCCTTGATGTTATGTGTGCAACCCAGATTAAAGATTAGATCAAGAGCTGGTAATACATTCGCGCCAAAGGTTAAAGATCCAATGGTTATCATAGTTTGGCGCCTAGCAATTAGGTTTATGGTTTGATTAAGTCATTACAATGTTAATTAGGACTAGAATTCGACCCGTGTGATGCTCGTTTTTTTAAAAGTGTCATATATAAGTATTAAATTGAATGTATTTTTAGACTGTCATATATACGTATCAAATTGACTATCTTTTGAGCTCTTTGATAACATCCCTACACAAACATCATGTCTTTGATGGTATCTCTTATATCAGTAAATCATGTCTTTCCAGTCCAATATAAAGTTTAACCTTGCATATTTCCCTAGTCATGGATGTTACCAAATGTGAGCACCTTTCAAAAGTGCACTGTCTACAAAAAGAATGCAAGAAAATTAATGAAAACAAAGAAAAAAAATTAACAAAACAAAAAGCAAATACATGGTTCAAAAATAAAATAGAATAGAAAAATCTAAAAGAAAAATTAACATAAATTACTATTTCATTGCACTTATTGTTTATTTCCTGCTCATCCTTTCTGCTCCAAGAGTTAGCATTTAAGGGGATTAGTTTTATTTAGTTATCAATTAGAATGCGATTAAATTTTTCAACAAAAAAACAACAACAGTAGAATACGATTAACAAAAAAGATACATAATATAGAATCCATTGACTACCTTCATTCCAATTTTGATGTTGAGTCTCTTAAATAATGGGCATTGCTACTTTGCTGTAAAAGGAAGACCGCCAAAATTGGTGTAAACATCTCAAACTAAAAACAAAAAACGCAAAAAGGGTATTCCATTTCTCAAAAAAATATGCATATCGATAAAATGCATGTTAAATTAGAATATCTGTAAAACAGTGGTATGATAGGAAGGTTGTAAGGTCACGTCCTTCCATTTGCAAAAATCAAAATATATGATTCTTCTGCTGTCTGAGTAATTTACCACGGTTTGGTTTTTTTTTTGTTGAGAGAAACACGGTTTAGGGTTTGCTATATATAGCCGAGTTTGATTGGAAATTAGGGTAGCCGAGTTTGCATGGAAATTAGGGTATTCTGTTTGTAAACGTATTAAATAAGTGTACAACAACTTGCAAAAAAAAAAAGTCTACAGAAACAATAGATATATGCAAACGATGACACAACAGGATAGGAATGAAAAATTCATCAATGAGGAGAAATAATAGAGATTGCTGCATTTTAGAGGGAATTTGTTAGGTTAAATTGGTGCACTGCATTTTAGATGGAATTTGTTTGGTTAAATTGCTGCTAACCTAATGCAACATTTTAGAGGGAAATTATTAGGTTAAGTTGCTGCAGACCTAATAAAATTAATAAATAAGGATAAATATATTGTCAAGTTTACATGGAAATTAGGGTAGCCGAGTTTGCATGGAAATTAAGGTATTCTGTTTGTAAACGTATTAAATAAGTATACAAAATATTGTCAAAGAAAAAAAGGCAACATAATATGAATGAAATTGGTGCAATGCATTTTTTTAGTATTAAATAAGTGTACATAATATTGTCAAAAAAAAGGCATAAGTGTACAAAATATTGTAAAAAAAAGGCAACATGATAGCGATGCATTTTTTTAGTATTAAATAAGTGTACAAAATATTGTCAAAAATTTTTTTTTATAAAAAAAGGCAAGAGAATAGAAATGAAACTGGTGCGATGCATTTTTTTAGATAGAATTTGTTAGATTAAATTACTGTTAACCTAATGCAGCATTTTAGAGGGAAATTATTAGGTTACGTTGTTGTAGACCTAATAAAATTAATAAATAATGATTAGAAATAAGAAGATATGAATAATATATAATTGCATTATTTTTTTTAACTATTTGATTTACAAGGAAAGATGACCTTGACAAGTTAGTACGATTTTTTTGTTTAACTTTTTGATTTCTAGAGAAAGGAGACTATAGTAATTAATATGATTATTATAAACAAATGAATTTTGATAATTTTTTTATGAAATGATAATTTTTAAAATATAAAAGTCGACAAACTCTTTATTTGATAAAAATGATTGTTAATGTTTTGATTTAAAAAAATGTGCCAATACATTTCAATTTATAAGTGTATCGCGCCGTGTTGGCTGAGGGAAATGCTAACATAAAATGAAAAGTTTATCTTAAAAATTGTGTATCTTTTTTTAAGTAGCTTAAAATTTGTGTATCTAACACATTGAAATATTAAAAAATAATTTTTTTTTTCATAAAATTTGTCAATAGTTTTCTCTTTCAAATCTTTAACAATTTTTAAGATATTACACTCGAACTATTAATTCCTTTACATTAATATTAATGTGAAAATATAGATAAATACATACTAGTCATTTTAGCTTAATAAAAAAACAAAGAAAGACAAGTCAATTTATAGAGGAAAATATGAATAAGAATAGGAAGAAGGGCTTGTAATTTCTAACGTCGAATCACAAGTCTTGTAATGAATTGATCAAAAAAGTTTGGAAGATTGAGAAAAGAAAAGGAAAGAGATGAGGTCGTCGTTCTAATGTTCCGTCTTCAATTTGTCCTTATTTAATTGGACGTTCCCAGAAATTCAATTTTATAGTTGACGGTTGACACTGAATCTTTGTACAGTTCTACCCATCTTCAACACTAATTAAATAAAATAAAAACAATAATAAAATCATTCTTGGAATTGTATACTTCCTCCGGAACTTTTTTTTATAAGAAACAAAATCGTCAATTTTTTTTGTCCTTTTTATAAGAAACTTTGACCAATTTTATAATGTATTAGAAGTTAAATTTCATTTTTTTCCTTATTTGTTACTCCCTCCGTCCCGCAATAGATGATCCATTTGAAAATGTGTAATTTTGACCTAACTTACTTTGACCATATTTTTCTACTAATATACAAAGATAAATAATATGATATAAGATGTCGTTAGATTTGTCTCGATGATTATTTTTAAAATATAAAATTTTCATAATTTTTTCTAATATACTCCCTCCATTCCTTTCCTTTTGATGTTTTAGAACTTAAACTTTATTCCAAAATTTCTGATGTTTTAGAATTTTTAATACTTTTTATCAAATTTTACCCTAGTTGAAAAACACATTTTAATAATTAAATAAGTCGGGACTATTGACTTATCACAATTGAATTAAAAAATGGGTTAAAAAATTTAGAAGGAGTACAACTGCCGAGGAGTAGTAATCTGAAATAATAAGAATTACTTCAACTATTGCAGAGCTCCCACGTTCAATTTAAAGTCATGTGATAAGTTTGGGAAAATTGAAAGTTTAAATAATAAATGCAATTTGTGTGGTGAGTGTCAATAATTAAGGAGATTAGAATTTTGAGAAAAAAAATCAAGGAGTAAGTATGTGTATTTTAGTATAAACCATACAATTATTCCTATAATTTAATGATTCCTTAATATTTGTGCAATCACCTAAAACATCAAAAGAAAAGGAATGGAGGGAGTATTATTCAAGATATTTAAGCTCAAAATTATGCATTGACATGCGTAATAAGGTCAACTGTGTCAAGTATTAAGGGACGGAGGGAGTATGAAATAGAATATTAAAAGAAAGAAGGTTGTTGTAATCAAGATAATTAATATAGGGGCACTCATGGAATAAATTAAAATTTATATGAATGTTAAATGAAAATAAATTAATACTTTCAAAGTGTTTCTTTGGTCTATGGATTTTGTTTCTTATAAAAAGGACATGATGGAGTACATTTTTTTAATAAGTGTAAAACGAACAAAATACTCACTTAGATTAAGACGGATGGAGTAGTGGAGAAAATGATTAGAGAAATGTTATGATGAATATAAATGATTGTGATTTATTATCAAAAGATGAAGCATATATTTATAATTGTAGGAGTGTAAATAATATACTTCCTCCATCCTATAATAAATGATCCTTTTGTAAAAAAATATTGTGCCAAAATAATTGATCTATTTAACTTTTCAATGCAATATTAATTTTTTTTTCAATTATAACTACTATAATTAACATTACTTTCACCACTCCAATTTAATATATTACATTTTGCATTTATGATAATGGTAAATGAACCAATACTTGACAAGAGACTTAAAACCATTTTTCTCACTTCTTCACTTATGTAATATACATTTTTTTCATAATAAATATAAAATGAACAAATGACTCACTTAATTTAGAACAGAAGCAGCATAAAATATCAATTATAAAAACTAAAGAAGAGAAGAGAAAAAACCATGTTCACCCAACTAAATGTAAATCATGAACAAGAATTCAAGTTCGCCAAATTCAACATCAAACAAAGGGTATTCATAAAAAAAATAAAAATCCAATGAAGGCATATACAATTTTTTTTATTTATATGGAGGGTAGGAAAAATAATTCTAAAAGGCAACTGCATATTCCTTAATTAAAAAAAAAAATTAGGGTGAAAAGATGATCTCTCCGTTTAAGACAGAGAAAAAATCTTAAAGTTCAAAAAGTATTTATAAATATATTTGTATTTAATTTATCTTTCTTAAAAAACAATGTGTTTACCTTAGACTGGTAATTAAAATTGTAATTTTTTTAGGCAAAATTATACCACAAGTCCTTTATCTTATTTGTTTGTAACACTTAGTCCTTTATCTTTTTATTTTCCCATTTAAGTCCTTTATCTTTAAAAAAATGCACACATCAATCCTTTTTCTCATTTTCTTATTAAAAAAGGCTGAGGTGGATTGCCACATAAAATTATTAATAATAATTGTATTTTTAAATAATTTTTCATTGAAAAAAAAACAAAAATTCAACATTCTTTAAATCTTCAACATATCTTTTTTTTCTCAAAACCCATAAAAATAAAAATAAAAATAAAAAGAAAAACATAAACTAAATCTCCAAATTGCAGCGGTTTAAATCAACATCCAGAAAACGAAAAAAAACCTAAATAAATAAGAGATTATGATGGAAGTAAAACTCCATTTCAGTAACGGGCTTTGCAGGCGATGTCTTGTGTTTTGCCTGGTAGGCTTGGTGCGTGTTGCTGTTGTTATTTTAGAGGTAGTTTTGTTTTGTTGTTAGGGATTTGTTCTAGTACTGTGCCGTGTATATATGTACGTCAATGACGATGAGGTATATAGAAACTCATTACATTTTCATATAACAGTTCAGATTAATACAAGTTACATAAAACATCTACTTGGTTAACCAAGATATAGATAAGGTTGAAGTTACAAATAAAAAGAACATAATAAATCACTATACTCTAAAGATAAATTTCTCATTTTCAACAATAACTTCAAAGAAATAATATATCTCCAAAAAAAAAATTTAATGAAAAAATTGAATATGATTGAATTGAAGAATACAAAAAACAACAAGCATCATATAGGTTCCATGTAACAACATAAATGTATGCCTTTAATACTTGCTAGAAAGAATAAAAGAATACAAACTAATGAATCAACATTTAATTACATAATGAAACTTCAAAACTACTTTTAGTTTACAAATAGGCCATGCATAGTCTAATTAAGATATATAGTAACTACTTTCTTTCCATCCTCCTATGTCTTCTTCAATTAATTCCTCTTCCACCTATGAATGAATTCCAACAAAGAAAAATAATCAACTAAACATGAAACAAAAATTCAATTACCATAACTATATACTGTTACATGCCTTAACAAAAAATGAGATGTGAAGAATATATTAATTACCTTTGGAGTAAAAGTTATAGAAACATCAATTTCTCCACGATAAGATTGGTCTGCACGAACAACTCTATACTTGAGAGGTGGTAGCTTAGCAACTCCATTTTGGACACCTTGAGCTAATAAATCCTTTACATAGATTCTGTTTAAGGAATAATCAATATTTTAATTAATCAACTAATTACCATATGCATTAACAAAAATGAGACATTGTTAGGAGTATATATGTGGAAGGAAGGCATTAGTCTTACGTGGCTTGTCCAATGAAATCATCAGCAGAAAAGCTATCTTTGTCCATTATTTTGAGAATGACTTTATTTTTATCGTTTGATCCATTGTTTTCTACTTTGAACATAAATATCTCATCCCATACATGATTTCTGCCTCTACCTTTAGCAACACGGCTCCTATGCTCTTGGCCTTGATATTGTATCAAAACATAGGGATCTTCCATTCCACCTATATATGATATGATACAAAACCTTGTTAGAATTGGATCAACAAGGAGTTATGAACTTGAACATGTGTAAGATTTTTTTATACCAATAATCATTTTTTTAAAAGAAAAATAAAACCAAGAAAAAAAGATGAATGTAAGGACAAAGGAATTTGCTATATACCAAAGAAACAAGTGCTATTGAGTCCTTTTGCTTTCACAAGATGTACTTCCATTATCCCAATTGCCATATCTTTAAGTGTACGAGAACTGTTTATAATCTAACCCTAAAGATTCAAATTCAAAAAATAATATTGTTGTTTGTGAAGTATAACAAGTATATGTTTTAGGATTTAAGTGGACCTTTATAACTTAAGAAGGAGTTGAACCTTGTTTATATAGAGCCCTCATCATGAGAAACACCTATAATAAGATGAAGACTTGGTATAGCCGTATGGTATTGTACAGAAAAATCAAAGAAACGATGTGGACCACACACGGTGAATTATTGCAATCTTAGTCTTCTTAGTTCCAAAACTAAAATAATGAATTGTCAAATTGGTGTTGGTAATTAATTCAAACAGCAAATTTAAATAAAGTTTACTAGGTATTAATTATAATAAAAGTTCAACATGTGTATTAGTTTTTACACCATCATTATCAGAAAATAGTAACACAGTGAGTAAAAAATAAAATTGATTAGTAACAAAAATCCATAATCCCGTCTCACATATACATATATGACTCGGTAAACAATCTTTACTCAGTTGGGGCTGCTACTTTAAAATAATTCATTCAAAAGGCTAACTATTGGATAAGTTTGTGGAACTGTCATCAAATTAAAAAATAAAATTGATTGAAAATACATTAAGGACGAGTAATCCTCCTTTATTATTTTTTTGGTTTTAAGCTTTAAGTAATTCAGAGTTCAACCGAAAGGTAAATATAGTCAGACTATAAATTGTTTCACGCAAAAATCGAATTCGATTTCTTCCAATCGCTTTGTTCTCGATGGAGTTCCTGAATGACTTAAACCTAATCATTTAGTTTTCTCTTCATTTTTTTTAAAGGTCCTCCTTCCTTCTTTGCCTCTAGTCGAGTTTGCAAGAATGCAACGTGAGTCTTAAGTAAAGTAATCATATACTAAGTTTAAGATATCACACTTACTAGTTGAGCTATTAATTCTTTTACGTTATATATTTTTTTTTTACAGAAAGGATTCTTTTACATTGATATTAATGTCAAAAATTCAAAATCTAGACAAAGACATAATTGTATTTCTTAAGAGTTAAGACTATTTGTAATTTACGATTGATCAAAGAAAAAAGACTAGTCAATTTCTAGAGGGAAATATGAATAGAAATAGGAAGGAGAGAGTGTAATATCTAATGTGGAATCGCAAGTCTTGTAATGAGACATTGACACATGAACTAGAATTTTTATCCGTGCTATCATCCGGTCATAAATAATGGAGAAGTTAATATGTTGCAATATGACGCCCATTTGTTTTGGATTTTTTTGAAATAAAATCTATTCTTTTAACCGAAAAATCACTTTTTTATTTTATTTTTGTAGTGTTTGTTTTTTATTTTTAAAAAATCCTTCTTGCTAAAAAAGTCATTTTTAGCCACAAAATGACAAGCTAATTAAAGTAGCTTTTTCTAAATCTATTTATTTTATAAATGCAATGAAATCAAGTGTAAGAGTTTCAAAACAAAATAAAAATGATTTTTATGATAATAAGCAAATAGAAATAGCTGTAGATAATTTTAACTTAAAATATATATTCTTTAAAGCTGAAACAAACACATCCATGATCAATTACATAGATAAAAAACAACTCAACATACATAAACAATAATCATTGCAGTTAGAATCCACCAAACTTGCATAGCGTTCAATTTGGTCTCCAAAGTCATGACCAAACATTCTTGGCAAAACAACCATGCCCTAATGGTAAAAAAAAAATACAAAACAACATGTTAATATATAGATGAATGCAGATGGAAAAGATGATCTGAACGAATGCAAGCAGAAAGAAAGCCTCACGTTTAGAATATCAAGCTCAACGACATGTACTTAGTACAGAGATCATTGACAACCCTCTCAAGTTCGGAAGTGGGATCTGGGTTCAACGGGGCTGGCAACAAAACACCAACAAAAATGTCAGTATTACGATAACATGATTTATATTGTAGCATGTATAAAAAAAATGGCAAACCCTAAACCTGTCAAAGCATGATAAGATAGCAAAGCTTTTATGTCATTGTTGGCTATGCTTCTGTGAATGCGATGGGATTTGAAAGGATGAGGTCCAAGTAGAGTGAATCAAGCATATATATACACTTTCAGATACCTATCTCATAATAATCATTTAGCATTGGTAAAGTAACATGCGCATGGTAAAGTATAACAGACTTGAATGTAATCAGGAAAGATGGAAATCCAATCAAGAGTGCATTAAGTGTCATAAACGCATGAGGGAAATGAGTATTTGAATTCCTTTATGTTATGGAAAGTCAATCAACAACGCATTAAGTGTCATAAACGCATGGGTGAAAAATTCAACTTTGCATTGAGTGTCATAAACGGATGGGGGGAAATGAGTATTTGAATTCCTTGATGTTATGTGTGCAACCCAGATTAAAGATTAGATCAAGAGCTGGTAATACATTCGCGCCAAAGGTTAAAGATCCAATGGTTATCATAGTTTGGCGCCTAGCAATTAGGTTTATGGTTTGATTAAGTCATTACAATGTTAATTAGGACTAGAATTCGACCCGTGTGATGCTCGTTTTTTTAAAAGTGTCATATATAAGTATTAAATTGAATGTATTTTTAGACTGTCATATATACGTATCAAATTGACTATCTTTTGAGCTCTTTGATAACATCCCTACACAAACATCATGTCTTTGATGGTATCTCTTATATCAGTAAATCATGTCTTTCCAGTCCAATATAAAGTTTAACCTTGCATATTTCCCTAGTCATGGATGTTACCAAATGTGAGCACCTTTCAAAAGTGCACTGTCTACAAAAAGAATGCAAGAAAATTAATGAAAACAAAGAAAAAAAATTAACAAAACAAAAAGCAAATACATGGTTCAAAAATAAAATAGAATAGAAAAATCTAAAAGAAAAATTAACATAAATTACTATTTCATTGCACTTATTGTTTATTTCCTGCTCATCCT
>Ga0228710_1006803_pt1 | contig 17164 bp, 15 predicted proteins | sample MedpolnodulmetaG_FD_177995 | JGI IMG/M metagenome (GOLD analysis project Ga0228710, IMG submission 177995) | Root nodule microbial communities from Medicago polymorpha collected in Santa Monica, California, United States - pink nodules | ecosystem: Host-associated > Plants > Roots > Nodule... | reverse complement strand
TAGTAAGAATATATATATATATATATATATATATATATATATATATATATATATATATATATATATATATGGGTTACACTGTGACAGTTATTTTATCAGGTAGCTAGGATAAGAAGACAGTTATGTGTGTTTTATATTTTAATTTCTATATGTATGGGCGTCGGTTATTTTTATTAGTAGGCAGTTTTATGAGTTATGATTGTATGTTTGAGAGAGAACTCTCTGTTAGGGCATAGGCCTGTGACTTGTGTTGCTGAACTCTAAATCTGGTTTAATCCACACTTGCTATCAATAAAACTGTCTTATTTATCTGCACAATCTCTCATGGTATAATAGTTATGGAATTTTGTTTGTATGATTGTGTTCTTTACTTTGATTTTTAAATTTATTGACGGTTTAGGGCTCTTGAACCCTTGCTTAATAAACTCTGCTTGATCAGATCTCTTATGCATCCTTGTAGGTTGTCAATGATGGAGACATGTACTTTTGGCGGAAATTAGGCATAAATTCATGGCCAACGTTTGCTATCATTGGCCCCAACGGTAAGCTCCTTGCCCAACTTGCTGGAGAAGGTCACAAGAAGGTACTGATGACAACCTTTAGTATCATCTGCATGTTTCTTATTTTAAAAATCATTGTGATATTATAAAATTAATTCAAGACTATTCTGGGATTATATGCATTAATTGTCATGTATATTATAGCATTTACACTGTCTTTATATTTTTTCTAAAAATTTAAAACCAACACTGTGAGGCATTAGAGATACGGTGTGGATGAAAAGGAACATGCTCCATAGCCATATGATGAATATTTCCAATTCTCCTAAAAGTGAGCAAGGTTTATGGGCCTACAAAACTGTCTTTGGGAGTGATAATTTTGGGCACATGAAATCATCTTCAACAGAATAATACCCACTACCATATTTGAATTTGTGTTGGACCTAACTCAAAGTTTTCAGGCATATCACATTCAATTCAATGTGGATCTCTCAAAATCCCCTCATGCTCAAAACTTTATATCTGGAGCATGACCTGAATGACCATATAGTGGGTGCCCAACAGATCTTTGATAGGCTCATGTTTGGCACATTTCTTATTCACGAAGATATATAGCATGACCCGAATGACCATATAGTGGGTGCCCAAGAGATCTTTGATAGGCTCATGTTTGGCACATTTCTTATTCACGAAGATATATAAAAGGGCTAAACTATATTTATGTGATTATGATTATTCATGTTTTGATCTTTGTCAACTTAAAAAATAGTTGTTCTTCTTAGAATGTATTTGATAAGTGCATAATAAATATATTTTCAATTTTTGTTGCTTCATTTTTTCTATCTAATTTGATTATAATTTGATTTTTGAATGATGGCCAATTATGTTTTTTGATGTATGTAACCATAAATGATGCCCAATTATGCCATATTCATTGTAGCCATAAATTAGTGTGGTGATTAAATTTTAAACAAGACTTTTATTGTTCCTGTTTTTATAAGGATCTTGATGATTTCGTGGCGGCGGCACTTCAATTTTATGGAAAACAGAACATGCTGGACAATACACCGATTACATTAAATTTAGAGAAAGATAATGATCCTCGCCTATTGACATCACCATTGAAGTTTCCTGGAAAGCTAGCTATTGATGTCCTCAATAATAGGCTTTTTATTTCTGATAGCAATCACAACCGCATAGTGAGTGCTCTCTCTCTCTCTCTCTTCATGATCATGAGCACATGGTGCATAACTGTACAGGTTTTACCTAATACAATAATGAATCAATTAGGCTATGAAGTTTCTAGATTACATCTCATTTTAACTATCTGGACATGAATGCTGGAATCATTGACCAATAACCAAAATATTCTTATCTGAATTAGATGACTCAAAGAACTCTACCAGCACAAACAATTAATCCTAATCCATAATGGGAAATGAAATCCTGACAGAACTATTAACAATTGATACAATATTCCAAGAGCTGATAAACTAAACCCAACTTTACCGCATTGCTGGCAATTAAAACTTGAATTCCCAAACAAAACCAATTTAAATCTAAAGCTCTAAATCCCAAGTTGCCATGTATTATAGTTCTAATTTCATTCACCACACTTCATTTTGACAATACATGCATAATTTATTTTTCCTTTTGATTATAAAAGTAAGTTGCATTTGTTTACGCTGGCCATGTTTGGTATTCAGGTGGTCACCAACCTTGATGGGAATTTTATTTTACAAATTGGGAGCAGTGGGGAGGAAGGTTTGCAAGATGGTTCCTTTGATGAAGCCACCTTTAATCGCCCTCAGGTACAACATAAATAAGATCGCGTTTGAGCTTCTAGTGTACTTCGTTTGTGCCTAATTGTGGCATTCATCATATGAGGATTGCAATCACTTTAACACACTCTATACTTATTTGTGGTTCTTGGTTCTCCAGGGCCTTGCTTATAATGCAAAGAAAAATATCCTTTATGTTGCAGACACCGAAAACCATGCTTTGAGGTACAGGACAGCTTCAATCAGTAGTCTGATTTTCATTGTTGTGATCTATGTGACAGCATAGATGTTTCATTGGTAGGTTTAATTAATCATGGAAAATTTTGCAAGTTCCACATCAACTAGAGCTATGAGCTAAGTAGTGCTTAGAGCTTGGACCTTTAAATCTCAGTTTTGTGGGGATGCGTTCGGCCCTAAATCCATATTCTAAGATAAAACAGTTAAGTTTCCTTTTATGTGAACTGTATGCTTTGTCCTGTGAGGCTTCGGGATTTAGTTGGTCCATTCCAACTTTGCATGGGCCTTGGGTCTGGAAGACCTATAGTAGAAGAAATGGAAAAGGGTTGTGTAGAGGGGCAAAAATGGGAATAAGAAGTAAGATTTAGAGATCCCACACATTTTTTCATTATAGGGAAAAAAAACTAGTAAATTAGTGGCGGAGGAAGGGTAAGTTTTTTTGACATTTTATTAGTTGTGGAAAAGGAGCTTTGCTATGGGGTATTACATATTCCATCTTATGTAATACATTTTCTTTCTTCAATAATACACCATTTTTGAGTTCCTTATGTTAGCGACCAACACTTGAGGGGATTTAGTCCCACATCGGATAGATAGGATTCTTGAGAAGAGTTTATAAGGAGGAGGCACTCCTCACCGTACAAGCTGGTTTTGTACGGATGAGTTAGGCCTCGATATTTGTTACATGGTATCAAAGCCTATCGGGTCCATCGTTGGGCTTGCATCGTCCTTGCTTCAGGCCCATTGGGCCGGACTGAAGCATGAGGAGGTGTGTTAGCAATCAACACTTGAGGGGATTTAGTCCCACATCGGATAGATAGGATTCTTGAGAAGAGTTTATAAGGAGGAGGCACTCCTCACCGTACAAGCCGGTTTTGTACGGTTTATAAGGAGGAGGCACTCCTCACCGTAGAAAGTCAAAAATCCTGCTTGATTTGATAAAAGCAGAATTTTGGTGCAGTAGTCATTAACTATGTGACAAACTGTTCTACATATGAGAAATGGATCAAATCATCAACCTATTTATTTATGTTCTGAAGGGAAATTGATTTTGCTAATGAGAAAGTGCGCACTCTTGCTGGAAATGGGACCAAGGGCTCTGATTATATTGGAGGAGGAAAAGGAGACACTCAGGTAATTAAATTAATTTGTAAGTTTTGAGGATGAGTGACATTCGTATACTATATAGCTACAATCTAAGATGGACCACAATTTTTTTTTTAATCATGGTCTTCACATCATATATGATCTCGTTAGGCTCCTTAATGGACCACAAAGTTAAACTCCTCGATTTTCTCCCTTTTTCAGCTCCTGAATTCACCTTGGGATGTGTGTTTTCATCCATCCAAAGAAAATATTTATATTGCCATGGCTGGCCAACATCAGATTTGGGAGCACAATATATTGAGTGGAGTTACGAGAGCATTTAGTGGTGATGGCTATGAAAGAAATTTAAACGGATCAAGGTATCACTTCAAGTGACGATACACCCAACTGTTGTCAAACTTCATTTACATTTCAAGTGTTCTTTTGTGGAGTGTATTCAGACCTTTGACTACCATGTTGCTCAGGATATATCTTACTATTTTACAATCCTTATGTATCTATAATGCTATATCATTATCAACACTGACAGATTTGAAATTGAACTCAAAGTATTCAAACTGATGAAAATGCTAGGAATACACTCTCTTTGATGTATTCTTGAATGCATTCTTTATTATTATTATTATTATTATTATTATTATTATTATTTCTTTACAAGTCAGCTCATTTTTTTGAAAAGAGATCAGTTAAAAAATAAACAATTCATAGACTGTTTTCAAGAGTGTGTCAAACAAGCATGTCACCGGTATTCCTTTTTTCACATTCAATTTTATCGTGTATTGTCTTTTACTGCTTCTCTTATGCTTCCATGTTTATCTCTGCTCTTGGCTACAGATACGATTCAACATTTTTCACTGTGATTGTATGATCTTTATTTTGAACATTCCTTATTTTATAGAGGTATCTGGAATGAATCTGAGAGATAGTGTCATGGTTATCTATGCTGACAATGTCATAATTTACTTGCTCTTGAATTTCATTTGATTGTTCTCTAATATGTTGGGGATGTTGGCTTGGCATACTTCTTTTCTTGATGAACTTTCAGTAACTATAGATTTTGAAACTCTCGCTCTAAGGAATTTCTGTTGCTGATCTTAAATATGGCAGTTAATAATGTGATTTAAATAGTTCTCTTTTTTTCTAAATTTCTAAGAAAAATAAAAATGTTGAGTTTAAGCATTACATTTTGAAGTAATAAAATACAAATGTGTTTATTTGTGTTTGGTTGCACTATGGTTTGGAAATAACAAGTCCAGTTTACTCCATGTGTTTTATTTGTTGACTTTTTAACTAGAATATCTGAAAAACTTCTGATTATTTATTTTTATCATTTTTTATTTGAGATAGTTCTACAAGCACATCCTTTGCACAACCTTCTGGTCTTTCACTGTCTCAAGGTAATACACGGTGATACTTCTCTTGAACTTTGATTTAAATCAATTTCCATTCATACTGATAAATGTTTCACATGATTTTGCATGATAAGATCTAATGGAGATATACGTCGCTGATAGTGAGAGTAGTTCAATTCGAGCTGTTGATCTGAAAACTGGAGGATCTCGTTTGCTAGCTGGTGGTGATTCCATCTTCTCAGATAATTTGTTTAAGGTAGTTTTAATACAATTTGGGAAGCCTTTTTATGCATTTTCTTGGTTCATCTTGTAGTACTATTTTTCTTCTAATAATTAAATTTCGTTATCATCGTCAACAAGAAAACCGTTTAGTACAAGATGGGGTTGACTGCATACTCTATAGCTCAATTTGTACCAATTAAGTCTTGTTATGTATTAGGTCCAAATTAAATCTCTCTTAAAGGTTTGAGTTTTCTTTGGTCTCCATCTACCTCTAACTATTGACCATCCTCTATTTGGTCAACCCTCCTTACCTGTGCTTTTATAGGTCTTATCCATACATGCCATAACCACTTAAGAGGGGATTCAATCATCTTTTTCACAATTGGGGGTTACCCCATTTTTCTCTCTAATAACCAATTTTATCTTGTGTAACTACTCATGAATCGTTAAGAATTTGTCATATATTTATAACCCTTCTCTTTAGAACTCCTTTTTCCTGATAATGTAACTCTGCTCTCAAACTTCTGCAGTTTGGTGATCAAGATGGAATAGGCTCTGAAGTACTTCTTCAACATCCACTAGGGGTTGTGTGTGGAAAGGATGGCATAATCTATATCACGGATAGCTACAATCACAAGGTAGACAATTCAGACCAAATTACCTTTGGAATCATTATAGCCTTTGCATCTTGTATATCTTTAGAGAGAACATCAATTGATTGTGTGTAGCATGCATACAACCTTACTACTTAAAAGGGGAATTATTTGTTATAATAATCTATATGTTCCTTTTGTCTTTATGTGCATTTTCCACGCTGTCATTGCTGAAATTTCTGAAAATTCTCTCCTCATTCTTATTTATGTATGGTTCTTGTGACATTAAGATTGACTGGTCAACCTGTCAGTTTCTGTTAGGACTCAATATTTAAGGTTTAAACTTTTGTATATATATCAGATACTGTAGTTAATTTGCCTTTCAAAAAAACAGGAGAATGCTAACGAGTGCCCCCGGGCACTCTTTAAGGACCTTAAATGGTAAGTTTTTTTTTATGAAAATTTGTGTATTCAATTCATTGGTAATTGAAGTATTCGATTTTTTTAAAGAATAATTTTTTAATATCCTGCCCCGGGGGCGCTCATTAGCAAGACCAAAAAAAAGAAAGATACAGCAGTTACCCTTTTCTGTGAAATCTTGCAAAGAATATAATTCTTTTTCCATTTACCTGGTTAGGACTTGTACTGGAAATTTTATTTTTTGCACAGTTAGATTTTGTCTTCAAACTTGTCTAATGAATGTTTGGATGCATGCATGATACGACCAACTTAGAAAGTAACAAGTTAATTGGACAGCCAGGCCTTAGCTCCAATATTTGCAGTAACTGAGTTTCCTAGTCTTCTTCTCATGTTTTATAATATATTTCAGATCAAGAAGTTAGATCCGACCAGTAAAAGAGTTAGCACTGTTGCAGGAACAGGAAAAGCTGGTTTTGGGGATGGAAATTCCGTAACAGCTCAGGTTGGTCGCCTCTTGCCAAAATCATCTCCACATTGTAAACGTAGGAATTTAAGTTTATATATTCTTTGGAAATGTTGAATCATCTATTCAAGACACTCTGTTGTTGATTCCATTTCACTTTCCCATTAGTGCTGTAAGTGTGGAACTATCATTTATTTTAAAGGTAGAACAATTTTTATGGGATACTTTTGGTGTTACAAGTTATAGTCCATAGGTTTGCATGGGCTCAGGCTGATGAAGCGCTTTAAATGGAAATTCTCTAAAACCGGCTATAAAATTTTCTTTGTTTTGAAAATCAGGTGTACCTCTCTTGTTATTCTTCTTCAAGTTGTTTGATGACCATAGGAATGTGCAAGAGAAGCACTGCAGATGTATTCATGCTGTGTAACTATAGTTATGTTGATTGGTTTACTTGCTTTTTTTTGTTCCATTTCCTATTGCTTCCTTCTAGAATATTTCCCCCCTAAAAGGTGGAAGTGGCGAAAGCTATGCTTTTTAAGATTGTAAATCTGACCCAGTCTTATTTCTTGTTCTTATATTCTTGGACACCCATTATTTATTTGATAGAAAGCCTTCACACATTTGCATGCTTCTGTTTTCTCACACAAATTTTTTTTTTGGTAGAAGTTTTCTCACACATTTGAAGAAATGTTTCGTATGCTCTTAATTTAAATGCTCATGCAAATTAATATCAACATAACCAAGTAAAACAAATGAAGTCTTGCTTACCTAATAGCCACAGATATATGTTAACATATTTATCAATGTTTTTGCAGCTTTCTGAACCATCTGGAATTGTTGAAGGGAGCAACGGTAATGCTCTTTTTGCTTCAATCTATTTCATTATTTTTAAAATGTTTTCATACTACATCGATCTTGATGAATTTAAGAGAGGATCACATACATATAATACTTGTGTGCGCCACACACATGTAGACCACGTGTGTGTTGTGTGTGTTGATACATATAAACACTCACACATGCAGGCACACATAATAGGCAGTCAAATAGACACAAGTAGGTGTGTGTGTGCGCCCGCGCAAGAAGCATATCAAATGAGAGCACCATATTATTATAACTTTTCTTTTACAGTTAATATTATTATGACGCACTTGTTAGAATATAAGAAAATATCTTAACTTTTGTAATATTCATGTATGTATGGTCAAGAATATAGCTCAAAATCATGACTTTAAAATAATCATCTGACTTATAAGTAACTTTTGATCTTGATCATCCACGCAAAACCAAATTGTCAAGATATTCTCTTCTTACGTCTCACAAGATAATCCATTCATCAAACTTGTTTCCTCTAGAATGCCCATGGCATACATTCTTTGAGAAATGACAATGCCATCCTTGGATTGACCTCTATCCCCAATGACTACGAAGCCTGCCAATATCTTTTGTTTGAAAGTGGTGACAAAGATGTGCAATATCCCTTCAGAACTACTTGTGATGTAAGAATTGGAAGCAAAACCTGGAACCTTATCCAGAAACACAATTTTTTAATCAAATTCAGTAGCAAGATTGAGAACCCTTAGATTACAGAATTTTTCTTACTCGAGTAAACATATTCCTTAATAAACTATTCTAACAAGATTGCTGAGACCCTAAAACTAGACCACAAATCAAATTACTCAACAATAAACCCTGACACCCCGTTAAAATCCTACAACTTACACACATCAACTGCAACTGATAAAAGAAAATGATAAGAACACGTTCTCTTCTATCGGTTGAAATTTATATGGGTCATACTAAATTTATGTGGGACCCATATAATTTAGCGAGACTCATTTGAATTTCAACCAATAAGGATGAGTGTGTTTGAAAGAGTATGTTGCTAGCGCTCTTCTTGATATAATTGTCATCACAATCTACATTTTGTCTTACAAGAATACATCTTATACATAGAATTTAGGGATGTTTATTCCTTGATCCAATTACTTGGTCTAGAATGAAATAAATTTGAAGTAAGCTCAGTCTTAGAATTATTGTTTATTCTTTTTACAGGGAGATTATTCATAGCCGATACAAACAACAGCCTAATTCGATATCTAGATTTGAACACGAATGAATTTGAACTTTGTACCTTGGAGCTTAAAGGATTTCAGCCTCCTAAACCAAAATCAAGATCTTTCAAACGTCTTCGGAGACGGCCAACAGCTGACACAGTACCAATTACCGTCGACGCCATTTCCTCAGAGGAAGGAAACTTATCTATTGAAATATCATTACCAAATGAGTATCATTTCTCTAAGGTTCTCATCATTGTCCTCTCTTTCAAGCGCTCACTGTAATTCAATTATTTACATACACATGAGACTATTTCATCGACTGCCACCCTTATACCCTTAAAATTCCTTGCAGGAGGCTCGCAGTAGATTCAGTGTTGATATTGAACCTGAAGACGCTGTGAATATCAATCCTCTAGACGGACTGCTTAGTCCAGAAGGGTCTGCAACACTTCACTTTAAGAGATCCTCTAACTCTGCTTCAATGGGAAGAATTAGTTGCAAGGTACGCCACATTATGTAACACAAGACTTGGTTGAATTCTGAACGAAAATAGTCTGCTCCTTCAATGAAAACAAACAAGGACGTGTTAATCAATGTCAAAATATTGATAGCTGCTTTATCCTTTGTTAATTCTGATATAGGAAGTGGCCCCATTCTAGTGAATTTACTCTATTTTGCCATAATTTGACATCCATGTCATACAGGCGGTAAAAAATCCAACAAGAATCATTGAAAAAGTAAACAATGTTTTTGCTCTTTGCAGATTTACTATTGCAAGGAAGATGAGGTTTGTTTATACAAATCCTTGCTGTTTGAGGTCCCCTTCCGAGAGGGAGTTTTTGACACTGCAAAAGCAGACGTCACTCTTGCCCATTTTGTGAAGCCCAAAAATCCGACTAACAGCTTACTGCAGCCTATTGCCCCGTAGCATGTTAAACCAGGTTTATTAGCACTCTTGGCAATTCTTTGTTTGCAATATATTTTAACATTCGATTGGCAATTCTTTGTTTGCATATATTAACATTCGAAAGCTTCATGATCTTTTTTCTCATATAATCCATCATACTCCCTCCGTTTCTTTTTTCTAAAATAAACCATCATACTCCCTCCGTCTCAAAATGAGTTTACTTTAACCAAAAAAAAAAAATTTGTTTCAAAATGGACGTATGTGTATATTTTTCCATCATACTCCCTCCGTCTCACTTTTCAATGTGGTATTGATTATATTTTTCCAGTAGTACACCTAATTATTACTATGCACACTCCTTCCAAAGCATCATATTCTACTTTAATTAATAATGATAGAAAATGTACCAATAGTTAACAAAACTATTTTAGTAAAGGGTCATGTATTTGGACAACATTATTGCATTTCTTACTCCGGCCACATTTATAAACAATTATTTCTTTTTCAGGTTCATTACATAACTAGCGTATCTGGATTATATTATAGTCAAGATACACCAATTATTCAATGAATCTAAAAAAGAAATATTTGTTTGTAAATGTGACAAGAGCTGAAAAAGAAATATTTGCTTATAAATGTGACAAAAGGGAGTATGTGTATAGAAACCTTAAACGACACTCACTTTGAAATAGAATGAGTAATAATTAACACATGTCAAGGTTTTTGTCCGACCTTCCTCTCTGCTGTGAAGACAATTTTAATTGTGTAATCATGTTAAATAGTTTATTGCTATTGCCACATAGATGTAATCATTATTATCATGGTTGTTTTAAGCAAGGAACGGATTGGCTACCAAGTCAGATACTCATGCACAATTGCGTTTTACCTTGTTATGATGGTCAATAATTGGACTTTTTATTTTTTTTATAAACAATACTAAATGGTTGAAATGTATTCTGGAAACATGATCAACTATATTTTGTGTTTTGTCAATTATTTATATATTTTTCAGGCATTTTTTGCTCTTTTATATATTCTGGTTGAAGTATTTGTTCCTGTGAAACTTTTGTATCAAATAGCGTTGGTGATGTTTTTTATGCATTCGTTGATGCAAAGAGTCTAGGCCCTCGCGCAGCTAGCAAAGCAACTCGGATGGAACAACCTTGTTTGGTAGCTCAAGGATGATATTAAAGATAAGGCAGGCTAATAAATGTCTAGTATCAGTGCAACTGCAAGTGGGTTTATTATATTCTAAAAGGCTTGCTCATCTTCTCTATTGAGTTTTGTGGATAAATCTCACAATGACACATTTTTGCTGGATTTGTTGGTGAATGTTCAGCTGAATCAGATTTTCAGATAAAATACATCACAATAATACATAGTTGCTTGTAAAATATGTTCATAGAATAAAATATATTGTTTTTTTTTAGGGAGAATAAAATATATTGTTGTAAAGAAAGAAAAAAATATTTTTGTATCAAATGAATATTCTATAAAATTTATTGTTGATTCAAAAGTTTCACTACAAGAATTTGTACAAATTATAACTTGGATTTGAAAGGATTCATATCATAAGATTTTAAAGGACTTCGAAACGATTACGTGGATTTGTAAGATTTCGAAGGACTATGAATTTTAATACTCTCTTTCATAATATTCTTCATACACACTCTTTTATATGTTTTTTTTTTTTTGAGAATGCTAACCGCTACCTCAAGGGCATTGGTTAAGCATCCAAAACAAGCAAGCTTTTACAAAAAAGTGGTGTAATAATTACTTGATTAAAAGTAACATAATTTCTATTTGTAGAATCCTATTGGTTAGCAAGACCTTTTTTTTGTTGAGAAAGCAGGCAAAATCTTAAAAGAAATAAGAATTAATAGAAATCTAATGTTTTCATGCTAAAATTTCACAAAATCCAATTGAACAATTCCTCAATATTTTTTTGACAAAAACACCACATCTTTTTTTAACCACAAATAGTCTCGATTGAATACCCAAAAAAAAAATTAAATCCTTTAAAATCCTAATTGAATAAAAAAAAAATTGTTGAAAAGAAATTCCATGACGTTTTTTAAAATTTCTACCTGTGCATTTCCCGTTAGATAAACCCAGCCCTAGAGTCTACTTAAAACGTCCTCCATCTACTCTCACGCCGAGAATCAATTTTTCCTTTTTGACTTATTCTTCCGATTCCAACGTTCTCCACCTGTCTTCTTCTCTCTCTACATATGAGCAGAACTTTTCGTGGATTTTTCCACTCCAATCCCGTTTGTGACGGGTTTAATGACCTTAGTTCAAACGTGGCTTAACGTCTTTGAAAATAAAACGGGAATGTTGTTAAAATGGCGCCAATGCAAGCACTTGTTAAAATAGAAGAAGAGAGAAAAAAAACACTCATTCATTGACTTTGTTATATCTTCTTCACTGAAACTCGAATTCCACGTCTTCTTCTCTAATTCTCTGTTAAGAAATGTCTCTCCGACCTGATACTTGGCCATCCTGGTCATCTCAAAGGAAGAAAGAGCATAAGAGTGCTATCAGAGTTGAGGTGGAATGCGGTGGTCGGAGGAGGAAAGAGGACGGTGTTTTTTTGATACGTAAGAATAAACGCCCCGATTCTCTCTCCAAGAGGCGAAAGTTTTTTCGAGAACAAACTTTTTCTCCAATGCTCAATGAGGATCCTCCTTTTCCCGTCTATGTCTCAGATGCAGTACGTACTTGTTGTATTCCCTCCATCTTTTTTTAGTTTCTACAAATAATTATTTATTTTACCATATATTCTCAAATTTAATGATTTAACCTTTTTCTCGCCTGTCCATGGATTTGAACGTGTAGGAATATGATGTTATAATGGCCAAGGTAAAATGTTTTTTCATTAGTTATGTTTTATGCATACTTCTTAACAAAATCATTCACTATACTAAATTACTCTTTTTTATATATATAGTAGTAGTTAGGTAAATTTTGATATAAATATAATAAATTGAGATATTAACGAAAAAAGAGTAATTAATGCTCCATTAGTAATTTAAAATGGCAGATAATATGATTTGACACGAACGAATTATTCTAAACTTCAAATTAAATGTGATGGAGGGGTAGAAGAACTAACTACTCTGTGATATGTTGAGATACAAAAAATTTGGTGTATTATTGGAAAACAATAATGAATACTTTCATGTTTTAGAATTTAGAGTAACAGTGATATTTCTTCCATTTCAAGAGCATGGCCAAGATTTATGAGAGATACCAATTACCAAAATAACACGCTTTAGCAGATTTCTGTGGAAAAGAAGGTCCATTTTAGAGCTAAAGCTACATATAATGCATCCGAAGATAGAGATTTGTGTGTGATTTTAAACTGCAGAAATAAATGCTTTTCATCTTTTACTCTTAATGTTGTTTAACAGGTGCAAACCATTCCTGCAATGACACTGGCATTATTGTCTGACGACTCTGCTGCACAACTTGAAGCAACTACTCAGTTTGGAAAGCTACTATCAGGGGGTATGAATGTAATCATTATAGTTTATTTGGGATGTAATACTCTTCTCTTAATGTTATGCCTAAATTATATGATATCACTGTGTAATGTCCTCCTCAAGTAGTGTATGTGTGTTTTCCTAAATCATGATGTAGTTCTCATGAGTTCTTAATTGTTAACCAAATTTGCACATTTACTAACACATCTCTGTTCAGGCTACATCCCGCTAATTGATAAGGTGAAGCGGGCTGGTGTTGTCCCGCGGTTTGTGCAGTTTTTGACAAGGGATGATATGCCCCAACTGCAGGTATAAATTTTTTTCTATCAAGTGATTCCTGAATGTAATGATTTTGACCTCACTCACAAAATATGTTGTACAATATTATATCTGCAGTCCATGGCAGCATGGACTCTGATCAATGTCACTGCGGGATTGTCTGAGCATACCAATACTGTGATTGAACATGGTGCTGTTCCTCTGCTTGTGAAGCTTCTGAGCTCTGGTAGTGATGACGGCAAAGAACAGGTGATGTCTTCCTCAATCTCGTGGCATAATTGCATTGAGAAAACCATTGTGTATGCATGTATCTATGTATGTGTTGATCGCTTACACAATTTCAATGTCTCATGTATTGAACAGGCATTATGGGCATTAGGTAATATTGCTGGCAATTCCCTGACCGCAAGGGACCTTGTTTTAAATCATGGTGCACTTTCTCCACTATTGTCTTTGATGTGGAATCCTTCTTCAACAAAAAAATCTACATGGAATATTGCTACATGGGCTTTTTTCAACTTCACTCGCGGAAAGCCTCTTCTAACTCTTCAGGATCAGGTTGGAATTTTTTTGCAAGGATAGCATGTGCAGTAAATTTAGCATATCCTATATAAATAAATTAATAAATATAATGAATTTACACATTGTTTGTTATCTTCTCTTCTCCAACAGCATGCTCTCCTGTTATCTTTTTCAGATGCTACCAGCATTGTCTGGCCTCCGGGAACTCTTATTGATGCCTGATGAAGAAGTTATACTATATGCATGCCATCTCCTCTCCTGGTTTACTCAGAAAGGTTCAGACAAAATGGTTCAAGCTATCGTTGAGGCAAAATTTTGCCCACGACTTGTAGAGTTACTACTGTATGTCCTTGACTGATTACATTACTTTTTTGTGTCTTTTTTCCGTAGCACTGATATTCTTGGGATGACTTCATCCATGTTTTCATTTTTTTTTCTTGTGCGCTGATACAGGTATCCGGAGTCAAAAGTTGTTGCGCCTGCTCTGGAGATTCTAGGAGATATTGCTTCTGGTGATGATGCTCAGACTCAGGTAAAAATAAAGATGCGTTACTTTCTAATGATTTTAGGAACCTCTAATTATTTTGTCATTAAGGTTGTTGAACATGTCACACTGGTGAGAGTTATGTAGACTACCGAGAGAGCATAATTTTGTTGTCACATTGTTCCTTTTTGGCATTCTGAATCAAACTGATTTATTTTATCGCATATTTCTACTATTTTAACTACGTCTTTTCAGTTTCTAATTAACAGTGGAGCTCTCCTTTGTCTTAAAGCTCTTCTTACACAAAGTGATAAAATCATCCTTGAAGAAGCGTGTTCGGTAATTGCAAATATCGCAGGTGGGAATAATGCACAAAAACAGGTAAGCAATGATTTGGCCCTGCTTTATTTAGTAATGATTTCCTACGGACACTTTACAAACAGGTAAGCCTGCGTATACTATACACACATACTTACAAACAACAAAGGACACTTTACAAATAGTTATGAATTAGAGACTAGATTTATTGAATAAAGGGTAGAGGCTAGGCATTGGGCTGTTTGCACATTTCTAAAATTAAAACTGGATTTGCTTGAAAAAATCTCGAGTTATGCTAACTAATTACCTCATCCAACGGAGTTATATATGCTAATCTGGAAAGACTAGCTAAACCTTTTAAATATACAATATTGTTGCAACTAACATTATTATGATCATTTCTGCAGGATGTCATTGACGCCGATCTTATTAGTTCTCTTGTCCGTCTCACAAAGGCCGACTTCGACATTAGGAAGGAGGCTGTGTGGGTTATTTCTAATGTCACTCACGGAACTCTTGAGCATATTCGGTAAGTTTTACCATTGCATTTTAATTTCCTTTATCATGATTTTTTTTGCCATTATCATTCTTCCAGTGTAAAAAGAATTAAGAAAAATCAGCATAAATAATAAACAGATACCTAAAAAAGAAGTGGAATTGTGGAAAATATTTTATACTTGCATCTTAGACACTTGGGAGTTGGGATTGTGATTTATTCATAAGTTGGTTTGTATTACAATGTTATTCTTTAGTCTTTTTGCATTTTTTCTTGTGATGAAAACTTATGTCTTAAGTGTACAATTGACATTGCTTTAGGTACTTGGCATGTAATGGTTGCGTCGAGGCACTCTGTGATCAATTGACCGGCACAGACGCGACTATGCTGACACTTTGTCTGACTGGGCTGAAAAACATTTTAAAGGCAGGAGAAATTAACAAGGACAAGGGATTATATAAGGGGGTGAATGTTTATGCTCAAATGATTGAAGAGTGTGCAGGATTGGATAAGATTGCAAGATTGCAAAGCTATGACAACAATAACATTTATAAAAAGGCTCTGGAGATTTTGGAGAAATATTTTCCTGAGGACCTTGAAGTTGTTGATGAAGAGAATCTTCCATAGATGATTAGGACCTTCATAAATAGTCCAGGATTATTGAAACGGCTTTATAATGTAAATATTTAGGTTAGCTTGTCACGTGTGTTCATCTTCTTTACTCAACTAACCTTCATGTACAAACTTTTGCAAATACTAATTTGGAGTTTCATATGGTTGTTGTTAACATAATTTGGAGTTTGATTTTGTTATTGATTATGCTGCAAAACCTTTAACCCTATTTGCTGTGAACTATTGAGATTTTTTGTTGTTGCTATGTTGTGTAGAATGAGGGGGGAAACAAAGAAAGATGAAATCCACACAAAAATAGCGTAAAACATTAGTAAAAAGAGTTATCATTTGTGTGTTAAAGGAGTTTGATAAAAGGTGCAGCTCTAACATTTTTCTATGCAATAATAGTGTAAAGTAAATTACCGTTTACAAAAAAAAATAGTGTAAAATAAACTACAGTGAGATCCTTTGAAGGTCTTGTATTTTCCTGTGCTAAACCATGGTAACTAAAAAATGCAGTTACAAAAGTGAACTTTTATTAGAAGCGAATATAAAACTTACTAGTTGAAGGAGTAACTACTTATACCACCTGGTTCTAAGATCTTTGAATTTTTAGGTGAAAGGATGTTTACTGCAATTAGGTTGTTTAGTCTATACAATTGATAACAATAGACACATTTGAAGATTTGTTTTTAATTTTGATAATTAAATATTATATTGACAACACATTATATATTTAGAGGAAAAACTTTTAAATTTCTTAGTAGTATACATGTCACAACAAGTGACAACACTTGAAAGTTATATATGATGCCTTAGAGCTAAGTATCAGTTGAAAATTACCGTGTCTTTACTAAACCATAAGAAATATATGGTATTTGGCTTTGAAAAGCAACTTTAATTATGTCATCGTTTCCCAACAGGACTACCGTGGTTTAAATTTATGTTATGTTGTATATTGGCTTTAAATTGGATTTGCAGGAAACCTAAAATCGCGGCACGATTTGAGGCACCGTGGCACGATTTTGTTGGCAGGGAGCAAGGATCCATGAGATGGAAAATCGTGGCACGATTTGGGAAATCGTGACACGATTAGGCTACTTCCTCACCAAGTTTCCCTTGAAAGCGACTATTCACAACGGTTACCTAGAGAAAATCGCGGCACGGTTGGTCAAAATTGTGACGCGATTTTGGACAGTTGTGACTAGTATTTAAGTGGTTCTGCAGAATTTTTTGAAGTGAGCTGAAGCTAGAGGCCTAGGGTTCACAAAGGGGGGAACTTGAGAGTTGAGTACCTTTGTAGGGAGGGTCTCTAGGGTTGGGATA
>Ga0228710_1006800_pt1 | contig 17171 bp, 11 predicted proteins | sample MedpolnodulmetaG_FD_177995 | JGI IMG/M metagenome (GOLD analysis project Ga0228710, IMG submission 177995) | Root nodule microbial communities from Medicago polymorpha collected in Santa Monica, California, United States - pink nodules | ecosystem: Host-associated > Plants > Roots > Nodule... | reverse complement strand
CAAATTTCCCACGTGGTTGCAAACCAGATAGCATGTAAAATTGCACCACGGGCCTTCACGTTACCACCATCTAAGAAAAACTGATTAAAATGGTCGACCACACCAAGGGGAATGGCTGTTGAGACGCCGAGCCACCTGAATAATAAATACCAAACCACACCAAACATAAGACAATGTAAAAACAAATGACTGCTAGTTTCGACTGTGTTACAACCAGCTATATTCAGGTATGCTTAGATTATATCTAAACGACTAATCTCTATTGCACTTGTTTCACTTATACATATCATTTATGTATCTTCATGAGTTTCTCAAATTTTCTGTCAATAATATAATTAAATAATAATTCACAATAAAATAAAAATACTCAAACCATGCTCTAATATATACACACAACAAAACAAATTCCTACAGTATAAATATTACAGGCCTCACATTGAAATATATTTCATTCAAATTAAAATCAACATTTCAATTTAATTTATATCCACATTTTCAATTTACGACAAACACCTCTTAACTCAATTAATTTTTTTTTTTATAGAAAATAAAACTAAAACTACTCTATTAAAGATTATCAATGAAAGTCCTCGTGAGCTTAACTCAGTTAGTATGGACAATACATAATATATGCAAGGTTCGAGATTCGAACCCAACCACCACCAAAAAAGATTATCAATGAAAATTAATCCCAATAATACAACCTCATATATCCAACATGTGCAAACACTAAACTTCATAGATCTAATAGAATACACAAAGTATCCAGAAGTCCTAGCTCAACTGACAAAAATGCCGAAATTGTTAGGTCGGATGCCATGACCGGGGTTCAAACCCCGGTGCCTCCACTTGTGTGTGTGAGTTTATAATGGCTTTGCCATTTCGTCTATCTATAAAAAAAAAAAAAGAATACACAAAGTAAACACAACATGTCCCAGCAAAAATTTCTCAACCACAACGTGGAAACAATAACAATACTATACAAACCTAGCATCATCAAACATTCAACACTATTAAATCGACATATATCAATGTTATATTTTAATACATGCTTACAAAAACATTCATATTAGCAAGCATCTCACAACTCTACTCATGCTTGCATCCATTCTATTAAGCAAAGCATCATATAGATTCAATCATTCTCTGTGAGGGAGGTAAATAAATTAAGATAATCTGTTATTAAAATCAGTTTAAAACCCCCACACTTTGAGAAATACCAGTTTGGTTTTAAGATAATCTATTAAGAAGAATTTCTCAGCAATGATAAATATTTGTAATCAAATTTCAGCATATCAGTTTCATCAAAATTAAGTAACTCCCAACCACCAAATCATAACATGCATAAACCACACCCAATATTTTAGCTACACATATTTTGGCACAAATAAATCTTACTTTAACCAAAATAAGGTGGAAAAGATAGAACCTGGCTGAAATGTATCTAATATAGGCATTGTTCCCCACTTTCGTGTACATCGATCAGTTCACCAAGTACCGTTGGGAATTCATATTTAACAAGCATCTTCCAATTCACCAAAACAAAACATAGTTACATATTGACGGTAAAAAAGAGCAATGATACATAATCATCCTTAGGTGACAATATATCCTTTAACATCCGCATAAAAATCTGACACGTGGTTATATGGACCCCACAAAACACAATTTCTCTTTCATCTCCTATTCTCTCTTCCTAATATATGGGGGGTACAAGAGTGTATGGAAATAAAATGTATCTATGTAACATTTCCCCTAAAAAAAATAGCAAAACTTTGTTAAAAGAATAGTGGTTTTATAAGTAAACAGAACAAAGCCAAAACATGTCACAACATAGTAATTTCCCATTCACAATATTAAACAAATCAGAAAAGAATTTGTGACAATTGGACTATATAATAATAATTCTATGCCAAAAGATACTCTTAAGATTGTTGTAAAAACTAGACATAAAATTATTATAAAATGGTAAACAATAAGAAATATTATATCAAATTAATAGAAATTTAAATAACATAAAATTAAGGAGTAAGTAAACTTATCGAATTTAAGAGTATTTTGCCAGCACAGGTGGATCATCCGATGCAGTTGGTCTCATAGGGTACAACAGCCAGTCACTTCATGTTAACACCGCACGTGAATTAGAAAGGTCTCAGAAATCACTTTTGTATGCTCATGAGAACTTGATTTATCTTTGTCATTAAAACCAAAATGAAAAGAAGAGATGACAGCGCATAGTATGTTTGTTCTCTCACGGGCTTCGTTCTCTCTCCTCAACCTCATGACCTCGTTTCCCTTCTATATGAAAACAATTGGTAACGTACAGTGTATCAACATGATTAACTAATTTCTATTAATTAGGATTAAATTAGTAAAAGGTACCGTGTAGTGTTAGACTAGGCAAACAAAACGTGTTGATAGACTTAGTCACTAGCAAAACTAATTGATATAATTATTAATTACTATAATAATTAAATTTAAAATAAATTACTCTAATTCTCTGCTAAACCAAACTGAACAAATATCACATTTCTCTTGTATCTCTCTCAGCTATCCCCCCCTCTCTCTCTCTCTCATAAATCACCTCTACCAAACACACCGTTAATCATGGCAACGGTCCTTCACATGAAGGGTGGCGTGGGAGAAACAAGCTATCTCAATAACTCCTCACTTCAGGTATTATCTTCTTATGTAGAAATGATTTTTTTATTTTTTTTTGGATCAGTAATAACTTAGTCAACAAAAAGAGAAAGATAGCAAAATGACATATATATTTGATAGTCGGTGAATTTTTTAAATTCCATTTTATTTTAATCTTGTTTATACGTTTTAAAAGGAGTCTAAGAGATAAAAATGAATTCCTACATATAGCTATAGCTGATTTAGAGTCTATATTTTGAGTAAACATGTTTTATTTCTTTTTCTTAAAAAAGAAAAAACTAAGGAGTGAAACTTAAACAAACTAAAATTAGAGATGAGGGGTATAAGGTGTTCAAACCTGAAACCCAACATATCAAATACCATAACCTTTACGATTAATAAGTTTTTCTTCCTTATAAATATATTAAATTTTGATTTTGATTACTTAAAAATTAATTAAATGTTTTCATCTTTACAATTTTTTTTTGTTTTGTTTGGTCCCCAATGAATATAATTTTGACATTTTTTGAACATGTAAGGGTTGTACATAATAAATGAACATAATATGGATACAATTTGAACATAAAAGAGTTATAATCTTGACATTCACATGTACAGAAAATGACCATTAAGGACAAATAGCAAAATGAATTTTTTTGTGAGGATAAAAACATTCAATTTAATTTTTTAGAGACTAAAATTAAAATTCGTTATATTTATAAGGACGAAAAACCTATTTAACCCTAACCTTAGTCGTCCCAGCTATACTTTTGAGACAATAGCATGTATTTTTCCTTTTGATCATCATGTCTATTAAATACTATGTATATGTAATATTCCCCACTAATCAATTTTGTGCAGAGGAAAGTGATAATGCAAGTTCATACCATACTTGAAGAAAATATGATATCGATAGTGTCCAAAAAAAGTTTAACCAAGAGTTGTTGGAAAATAGCCGATTTAGGTTGCTCTTCAGGACCAAATACACTAATGTCCATCTCTAATATCTTGAACGTCATCAATAAAACTAGTTTGAAGTTAAATAATGGGATATCACCTGTATTTCAAATTTATCTCAATGATCTATTCGAAAATGATTTCAATACCATCTTCAAGTTACTTCCTGATTTCTACCAACAAAAAAAAGGAGAGAATCTTGGAGAATGCTTCATAAGTGCAACACCAGGAAGCTTTTATGGAAGGCTCTTTTCAAATAATTACATCGACTTTTTTCATTCCTCTTATAGTCTCCATTGGCTATCTCAGGTTAGCAGCCTCAAACCCAATTCGAAACCTGTAAATCATATTATGATACTCCCTCTATTCCGTATTAGTGACTTAGTTTGATCTTATGTACTATACATATAACATACTTTAATAATATTTTACTATTAATCCAATTTGGATGAGGTAGTTTAACTTCTTCAAAAAAATATTTTACTACTAATATATAAAAACAAATGATAACATATAAGATATTATTGGATTTGTCACGATGACTATTTAGAAAATTATAATTTATATTTAGAAAATAGCTTATAACATATGCAAAAAAATTAATTTTATTTGATAATTTTTTATGCTATATGCTGCAAATAAGTTGTTTATCCAAACCAGGGACGGATCCATTCAAAGGCTATGTGTGGCTAAAGCCACACGTCCAACTTCCATATTTTTATTTTTATTTTATAAATATGGGTAATAGTTATTTTGGTCCCTAAATGTGTAATGAGTAGTCATAATAATCTCTCAATGTATTAAAATTTTAAAATAGTCTCTGATTTCGCACTTTGTTAGTCAAAATAATCTGTGATAATAAGAAAGTATATTGAAGGACTAATATGCCAATATTAAAAGAGTATTTTAGTCCTTCAATGTGAGGATGAATGTAAGGTAGATTCACATGTACAGAAAATGACCATTAGATAGTTAAGTCTAATTGCTTTAGTTCTTTTGAACCATGAACTGTGTTGGAACTTTTATGCAATTTTATTTGAAATTTAACTTTACATGTACGGAAGAAAAACACTCATGCACTCCAATATTTCTAAGTATATTCCATTTAATAAGTGGATGAACGTAAGGTAGATTCTTATTTTTGTTAGCAACATAGAAGAGCTGGGATTGGTTTCTGTTTTAGATGCAGTCATGGTTACATTGTAGAGGCAGGTATAGAAAATTTCATTAATCTTTTTCCTATTTGAGAGGGGGAGAGCTTAATTAAATGGGGACCCTCCTTTTAGCATTAAAGTGGAGTGCTGAGTCAAAACATATTTATGTTATCTTTGAGTTAGATTGCAAGGGGTTAGAGACATATCCTTAAATCAAGGACATATGTCTTCGAAAGGTCTCTTAAAAAAACATATGCAATAGGTCTCTTTGCATGTACATATAATTTTATCTAAAAGAAAAATGTACAAACAATTTAACTATATTAAAGTTAATTCCTTTATGACATTTAGGCCCCGAAAGGTTTGGCCAAGAATGGAGAACCACTAAACAAGGGAAACATTTACATATCAAGAACAAGTCCTCCATCAGTTTATGAAGCATATTTTAAGCAATTTGAAAGAGATTTCAAGTCTTTTCTAAAGTCACGTTCCGAGGAATTAACATCGGATGGAATGATGGCATTAACATTTGTTGGCAGAGAAACAACTAGCACTTCTGCTCAAGGGGTAATTGCCATGGTACTCAATGAGATGGTCCAAGAGGTAATGGTTTGTGGGGTTTGATAATAAATGAGAAATAATTATAATACTACCACTCAACAGTTCAAAATAAAAATCTTAACTGTCATAGATTTCTATCAATATTTCTAGGGTTATTAACGAGTACTACTACCTCTGTCTTTAATTATAGAGTTTTTTTTGAAAAAATAACAGGAATTAAGAGAATTGAAAGGGGTGATGAATTTATTTGTAATTATTATTCCATCCGTTTTAAAATGAATGTCTCTTTATCAAAATAAATTTGTTTTAAAACGAATGTCATATTCACTTTTCAACGCATACTTTTACAATTATGCCCTCTAATTAATGATGTGTATACTATTTTCAAAGTAATATATTCTACTTTATGGGAAACACACCAATAGTTATCAAGGGCAGTTTAGTAAAAGGATTATATCTTTAGACAATTTTATTGCATTTCTTAATATGTGTGCAGAAACCTTAAACGACACTCATTTTGAAACGAAAAGAATATTATTTTTACAGTTTTATCCTTTAAAAGAGAGTTAGTGTATGTTTTCAACAAGTATTTAATGCTGATTGATGAAAAAGATATAAAATAAATAGGGATATGTTGATAAAAAAATTAATTAATGTACTTGGAAATACCAAAGAAGTCTTATAAAAAGAGACAAATTATTTTCTTAAAAATAGAAACGGTTGATAAATTTTATGTAAAATAAATTGATTTTTAAAGTTATAATGTGTTGATTATACAATTCTCGATATAAAGTTTACTATAATGGCTGCAATGCACACATTTCAATAAACTATTTCTATATTTATTTCATTAATTTGTGTCTTAACGACACAAGTTAATATTTCCCATAAAAAAAAAAAGCCTTGGCTTTAGCTTGTGATTTGCCTTTTGTATTAAGATTCCTTATAATTTGTAGGGTTTGGTTGAAGAAGTAAAGTTGGACTTGTTTAATTTGCCTGTATATCATCCGACTATAGAGGAAGTGAAACAAGTGATCGAGGCAGAAGGATCTTTTACCCTTCAAACATTGAAGACTTTTAAAATCGGTTGGGATGCAAACCTACAAGAAGATATTGTTGATTATGTTGTTGATAGCAAAATGAGAGGAGAGTTCATAGCCAAGTATCATAAAGCTGTTTATGAACCTCTTTTTATAGCCGGGTTTGGAGAAAACAACATGGATGAATTGTTCTCAAGGTTTGCAAAGCTGGTTGCACAACTCATTGAGATAGAGACATTGGAGTTTACTAATTTTGTATTGTTCATGACCAAGAATCCTTGAAGATGGTAAGGTGAAGGTTGTATTTATCCAAAAAGAGTATCATTAATATGAATAAAATTTAGAATAAGATGGTAAAATAAGGCTGCCATAGTTTGATGTTTGTCCTTTTGATTCTAGTATTGTCTTATTACATGGTTTGATTGTTTTCTCTATCTTATTTTGTATTATTTGGCTTCTGTTATGCTGTACTAAATTACTAATAGACATTTCTTTGACTACATAAATCCTACTCTTACCTTGTGTTTGGGGTTCAGCCCATCGCTAATACATGCTATGAAGCACGATTCTCGTAAATGATTAAATATTTTTGTAAAGTGGCAACTACGAAATATAGGCTTTGTCTAACATGCAAAAGTAAAATAGTCTTCTATCATACACAAGTGTCTTTTTCATTATTGGATCAATAAATTACAACATATCTCATTTGATTTAATCGTGAAATTTATTGATCCAACGGTGAAAACTAACTTATGTCAGAAACAAGACTTATCTACTTTATGCATTATAGAAATGACGAGAAATATAAACACTGTATAACATAGAGTAACGTAATAGAATTCCACTATCATAATTACTTATGGCTGAAACATGCAGTGAGCCAGTGTCGGTTTCAAAGACAGACAAGGCAAGACCATTCCAAAATTTGAGTGTTTGCACCAATTCTGAAGTTACAATGATGCCCCTATACTGCGAGTGAATTTATGATGTTTTTTTTTACAAAATCACAAATCAAGGTTTAAAAAAAATTTAACAATAAAGAATGTGAATAGAAAAGTGAAAATGGAGATTCAAAATAGGAGAGAGAAAGAGGTGAAGAAGTGATGAGAGTAAAAAGGTGAGAAAGAAAGTGAAAGTATTTTGGGTGAGGACGACGGTTCTCACAAAATGTTTGTACAAATATCATCATTCTTCTCCTCTGAAGCCCGATACTTTAAAAATGGTGAAGAATCGTGTCCGACATGTATCCGATACCGATACGTCTCGATAAGTCATGATACGCGTATCAGAGAAGTATCAGCGAATTAATATTTATTTCTTTTTGAAAAAATGACCAATACGTGTCGGATACGACTAACTTATACTCCGAGACAACTAACTTATACTCTGACACCAATACTTATGTTTTACATATTTTCTTTTAAAAAATGATAAAAAAATAAGAAATAAAAATACATAAAGACCGATGGTGCTATCAAAAACACATTGTCTCTTCTAACCCAAAAAAATAGGGTTCCTCGTCACCACTAAGCGATAGTTATTCCCTCTTCTAACCATTACCATGGATTAACGCAATCTCAACAGCAACATCACTGATTGCCTCCATCAACACCTCTGGTGAGTTCTACTATGTTTCTCTTCTCTGTGATGCTATGTTACTTCTGTTCATCACTCTAATTGGGTAAAAAATTGTTTTATAGCACTAATGATGTTCTCTTTAGATGGTACTATTAAGAAGTCAACATTCGACAATGGTGTGCTTTCTTTTTTTATAGTACTAAAATCTCAATTAGTGTTAACTATTAAGAAGTCAACATTCGACAATGGTGTGCTTTTTTATTTATTTTTATTTTTTATAGTACTAATGATGTTCTCTTTGGATGGTATTGATGATGTTTAGCTATGATCTAATTTGTGCAGAAAAAATATGTAATTGTCAGTTGTTTTGATCATTTTCATTAATTTGAATGTTTGTTTATTATCATTTTTAGTTATGTTTATACATTGTGCACTTATACTATTAATTTTAAATTTAATTTTTTAATAACGTATCAAGCCCGTATCGTATCGGGAGTTTTGAACCATAGACCCTCCAAGCTTAGACCACCAGAAGGGAAAAAAAATAATAGTTTGTGAGTTTGGACGGAAAAGGAAGGGAGGACTTGAAGAAAAAAAAAAGGAAGAAAGAAGTGGAAATAATAAAAAGTTTTGGGAGAGGAGGGCTTTGAATAGCTTAGTTTTCTTCCTGATACAAATTAAACCCCTTGTTTGAGGAACTAAAACTTTCTACTAAATTATGGGGAACATACACTTAAGATCTCCCCTCCCCAAATTAGTCAAGCTCTGGTTTTTGGTCCAAAAAAAAGAGTATGTGTTCCTCCTGGGGAGTTCTTCGTGATTCTTTTGTTCGCGATATTTAACATTTCTCTTTGTAAAACTAAACACAAGTACACAGTTAGTGCATATTAGGTACAAATCCTAATTCCAAAACACGAAAAACTAAAACATAAAATGCTAAATTAGATCTCTTACTATATTTAAATAAATAGTCAACAATAAATGTAAAAACGAACAAACGGTCTCAAGACACAAGTAAATTACCAAATAGATTCATGTAGTTGGACTTGTGGGGGTGTGTCAAATAGTATCTTTATCACTTAGAAAGGGTTGAAGAGGAAACTCATCATTAAGGTGGCTTTACATTTAATTTTCATTAAATGCTTTAATTTAATTGATCTTGTTTTATTCTTTAATATGGCATTAGGCACCAACATATTCGACCAAGAAAGGAGAACCACTCATCAAAGGAAATATTTACTTAACAAGAATGAGCCCTCCATCAGTGTATGAGGTTTATGTTGAGCAATTTGGAAGAGATTTCAAGATTTTTCTAAAGTCGCGCTCTGATGAACTAGCATTGGATGGTGTGATGGTACTAACTTTAATTGGGAGAGAAAAAAATGGTGAAATTACTTCTTATGAAGCACTAGGCATGCATGGTACTCAACGAGATGGTCAAAGAGGTAAAAATACAACTATAACTTAACAATGGAAAATACTTAATTCGGCACAAGGGTTTGAACACTAGGTTTGAACACATATACATAATTGAAAAAATGTATAGAGAAAATAATTAAATAATATTTCTTTTTTAAATAATTAAATGAAATATACTTTTGTGTGTGAGTGCCTAAGTGATGTGTTTAAAAGCTTGTGCCTAAGTAAGTCTTTCTCCTTGACAATTTGTATCGTATATACGAAGAGATTAATTACCGGTAATAAATAATCATTTTACACATGCATAAGATGCAAATAATTGTTTTTTAATTGTCTTTTCTATCTTTGTTAATATAGTATTCATGTTATCTATTGATCATTATTTGATACCAGCATAAAAATATTTTTTGTTTTAACCATCGTTTTTTCTTTTATATAAAATTCCCTTGTAATTATTTGTAGGGTTTAGTTGAAGAAGAAAAAGTGGACTGGTTTAATTTGCCCCTATATCATCCAACTATAGAGGAAATTAAACAAGTGATTGAGGCAGAAGGATCTTTTACCCTTCAAACATTGAAGGCTTTTAAAATCGGTTTGGATGCAAACCTACAAGAAGATATTGTTGATAACGTCGTTGATAGCAAAATGAGAGGAGAGTTCATAGCCAAGTATCACAGAGCTTTTTTGGAATCTATTTTAATAGCTCAGTTTGGTGAAGATATCATGGATGAATTGTTCACAAGGTTTGCAAAGCAAATTGCACAATTCATGGAGTTAAAGTCACCAGATATTTTCAATATTACGTTGCTTATGACCAAGTGTCCTTAAAGAAGGTTGATGAATGTTGCAACATTAATAATATGATATTAGAATAAGGGATAAAGATATTTCCCAGGCATCAAAGAATAATAAGAAATAAAAATACTACATGGTTACAAGTGTTGGTCCAAGTGAAAATTCTCTCATTGTCGGAGAATATCTTATTTAATAAGATTTCAATGTGAAATCATTAGAATGTTAATGTCAACGTGAAATCTCTTGCACTTAATATAATATATCAATTATTGGTTTAATTATATTTTTTTCTTGTAAATATATGTTCCAATTTGATCTTTCACTTTAAAAATGTTTTTCCAATTAGATCATTTCCATCAAGTGATCACCATAGGTTTCACCACTATATATCAATGTAAAACGGAAGAGAGAAACATCTTCATCGAGGTTGGGATGCTTAGATTATTACCTACACACCCTCCGTAAAGAAAACAATTGTGCCGACTTTTTAGCTAATCTCGGAGTTTCTTCGAGCAATGACTTCATAGTCCACCCATCCCCTCCGACCTGCCTCTTGGAACTCTCTCAGACCCTATGGGAGCTTGGTTCCAAAGAGCTTAGTTTATTATCTTCTGTGCTTTCTGTTTTTTTTTTTCTTTTTTCCCTTTTTAGCTTTGTAAAAAAAATATATTGTTATAGTTACCCTACCACAACACCTCCACAGTATATGTTGTTGTTGTATGGTTTAACTGTAATAGTACTCAATGTCTTAAAAGATTTCTCATGACATTAATATATCCCGTGAGGCCGTGGGTTTCCTTCGTTGTATTGTACAGTACATGACAAAATGCAGCACGTGCATGGTTGAATTTTGAGAAAATAATTCTATAATAAGATTGGTAAAGAAATATGCACCATGCTAGAAAACTTATATCGGGACATTTGATTTAGAGACCACATAACAAATAATATATTTTGAGCTCATCACTTCCCATCTTTGTATGTTAACTAGTATTTGCCCCAGGCAAAAACCGGTTAATATAGTTAATTGAATTATGGGTTCTTAAGAAAATAATAAAGTAAATAAGCTAAATTGTTATTCATATGAATTAAATTATATAGTTACTATATAACAACTAATAAATAAATCAATTGTCTAAGCCATCTCAACTTTTAGCGTGTGTCCTACATTGTTGTATTTTAATCATAAAATGACCACAAAAAAGTCTCAAAACAATTAAATAGCTTATTAGCAAAGATAACAATCAAAAGATGCCTTTGTGGACAATGAACATAGTAAGATGAGAGAGAATGTGATTGAAATAAAAAACATAATAACTAATTAAAGACATAAACTAAATACCTATACCCCCATGGTAAGATGAGAGAGAAAATGATTAAAATAAAAAACATAAACTAAATACCTATATCCCCATGTTCGAAGAAAATGAAAAATTAGACTTAAATCAAATACTTATAGCCCCCCATATATAAGAAATATTAATTTGTTTGAGGTTAGAATTGAAATATATATATATATATATATATATATATATATATATATATATATATTTTATGTCATATGCAGAGAGAGAAGAAGAAGAGAGTGAGAGATTGAAAGTGTGGATATTTGAATTTGAGTTTTAATTGTGGGTGAAGTTTGTCAAGTATGTTAATTGAATTATGAACAAAAGACATGTTTATAACTACTATCTTGTTGGATTAATGGACTAACAAAATAGGGAGTGTTTGTATGTTATTGAGAGAGTGGGAAACTTAAAATACACCATCCAGAGGAAGATTTTGTAAGTCTCTTGTGTAGTGTTTTACATCTTTTTTTTTTTTATACAGGGCTAGAATTTACCCAGAGGAAGGTTTTGCATATTTTCTTCAATATTTAGTTAACTCAATCATATAACTGAAGAAGAGACTTATAGATTGATAGGAATATGAAACACAATCAATTTTACAGTTATAAAGAAGATGATTCTTTAAGCCTCTTGTGTTCTTTGGGGACATATTTTTAAAACTATCCAAACAAATGGGTAAACAAAAAATTGAGTCTTAAAATTTTGTCTACGTTTATAAAGATAAATTATATAAAATAATTTTGTCTAAGATTACAAAGATAAATTAAAACAAATGAAGTAAATATTTATTCAAATTGAGGTCACTCTACTTTTGTTTCTATAATAGTTGTTTCTCTATTAAGTAAATTGTGTAGTCGTGTAGAATAAGTAGGTAGGTGTGTGAGTATATAATTGAGATTCCTGAATCAAATATTCAAATCTTAAATCTTATTTTTATAGGTGACATTTTTTGCAAACAACTTGCGGGCACAAACATTGAGTGACAAGTTGAGAATTGAGATCCTCTCATATTTTTAAAAGAATGAAAAACCCTATTTAGAAAGGATTTGTTCTGGACTGCTGAATGCCTCAAATACCATCCTTTCAACTCTGATGCATGTTGTTCGTAACCATTTCTCAACGACACTTCCTACAACTCTTTCTCCAGTTGTATAAATAATATCGCAATTCAATTTAAGGTACATAATTTCTATCCTTTCAATAGCATTTTTACTCTCAAGAGACTTGAGCAACAAAGTGCTTGCATGTACCATCAACTTGTACCTTCATAGTTGTTGTTCGACACAAGCCAATTAGCCAACATTATGATCAACGCATATCATGATTTGATAAAAGAAATCATATATAAAAAGAATTTAAAACTAGTTCTCACCAATCTCAAAGGCCAACCCAAGAACCAAGTGGTCCAATCCAAACTATGGCTTTAGGTCTCAAAATTTTAGGCTAAAAAAGGTGTAAAAAAAATTAATTGTGTTGAAATATTTTATTATTTAATTATATTTTAATATCATTATGTGGGTAAATATCGTAATAATAATTATATTAGCTATTTATCGGTTGTGAGCCTTAATTGATTAGTGATCAAATTAAGTAATAAGGCTATTTTCTAATTAGATAATTAATTAAATATTTAATTAATTGATATGGACTCAATGAGTGGATGTCTGGATAACCCATTAACGGAATAATGGGAAACTCTAATGGTCATCAAATATAAAAGAGGCTATGGTTCCCAATACACCATACATGGCAAACTCTCTCTTCTCCTCATCTGAAGAGAACTAGAGGCATAAATGTACCGGTTGAAGAAGAACCAAATCAGTCGTCGCTAACTCTATTGTGTGTTTCAGATCATCTCCTCTCTTTGGTTATCATTGTTGATGAGATGTCTGTCATCAAAGATTTATCTAGGTATTCCTAATATCCTAATTCTTAACATCCTTCATAAATCAAACATGTCGTAGATCCGATCATAACCATGCTCAATATTTTGTTTGTTTCTGCTATTGATTCATAATGATTGAACATATTTTATGAGATATATTTTTATTTAGACCTAAAGTTATAACAAATTGTAGATAACTTTCTAGCTTAATGGTCAAGATGTATGCCTCTTATCTTCCCTATCTAGGTTCAAGTTTTAGTCTCAAGTTCAACAAGCTTTGGTTTTCTTTGTTTAATTTTTTTAATTTCAAAGGCATCAACCGCATATTTACTTTAGGCCGCTAAATATATTGGATCGGCCCTTGCCAATCTCATATTTGTGTCTATTTCTCCCGTTAGTAATTTGTTTTTGAAAAATAGAAATCATCTTGATTTAGGATTGGCCTCTGCTTTGAAACTTGTACCCACGCCATACCCTGCTATGCTGGTTGGGACAGACCCCTTCGACTCATTTTTTGCAAATTGCGTAGTGTTATGCTCAATTTTTTTAGTTTATATAAAAGAAAAAAAATATTATCTCTGTTTTTGGGGCTCTTCCAAATGCGAAGGCAAAGAAAGACACGGAAGAACGTTGGATAATGGATATAAAATGGGTAGCTTTTATTCTTAGTCTTACATAGTGTCAGTGTGTTAGAAATTAGAATAGCATCAACATGGCAATCGATCGAGTCCTTCACATGAAGGGTGGTGTTGGAGAAACAAGCTATGCAAATAACTCCTTATTACAGGTATGAATAACCTTCATGTTCAATTTTTCATCTTTACTTACATACATCCCCAGTCTTTTTGTTAGTAAACATGACATCCATGAAAGGAATGAGATAAAAGCTATGAAAGTGTTGTATTGATAGTAAAATATCATGTTACAAAGTGATTGAATTAGTCCACTAATGGGATGGTTATAAGTTACAACTATATATACTACTATAGGACTAGTTCTACTTGAAGCTAAACTACACCCCTAATACTTTTCAATGCACAAATGTGTGATACTAAAAATTGCAGCTCACAATAGATGGTCCTTGAAATGTTTTTATTCAGTAATTCATCTAAGGAATGTTGTTTCAAAGGATACATGTAAGTTAATTTAAAAGTAGAAATAGAAAATGTTGATCGAGAACATTTAAAGGAGTTTTGTTTGAAGAAAAATGTTAGAACGACTAAAAAAGAAATGACTTATTTATAGAGACCAACAATTTATTATCACACACTTTAAGGACCATTTTTTTATTTTATTTTTTTACTAACTCAACTTTATGTCTTGCCTATGTCAAAAATAAAATATGGTTTATATTTTTTTTATTTCCAAAAACCTAGCATCGAAACCCACACGCATAAAATGTTGAAAAGTAAAATAAATTACATATTCGAACTTGAGCTTCTACATATCAAATGTTCCTACAACTTTTTACCATATGAGTTGTATTCCAAAATGATTGACATTTAGTATTAAAGAACCGTTTTACTTGACAACATTTCACAACTTCAGTATTACTTGACAAAATTTAGTATTTTGCCTGCCATTTCAATGTTATGTGATGTATTGACCCATCTGAATCTAAATTGTATGCAGAGAAAAGTGATCATGAAAGTGAAAGCTATAGTGGAAGAGAATTTGAAACGGTTGCTGTGCAACACAACTTTTAATGGTTGTTATAAAGTAGTGGATTTAGGTTGCTCTTCGGGACCAAATGCACTTTTGGTTGTCTCTAATATTTTGAACATCATCCATAAAATTAGCTTCAAGTTAAACCATGAAACACCTGTATTTCAAATATATCTCAATGATTTATTTGAAAATGATTTCAATACCATCTTCAAGATACTCCCTGATTTCTACCAAATGACAAAAGTAAAGAATGTTGGAGAATGCTTCATAAGTGCAACACCAGGAAATTTTTATGGACGACTCTTTCCCAACAATTACATAAACTTTTTTCATTCCTCATATTCTCTCCATTGGCTATCACAAGTAAGTAGAACTAAACCAGGTTTTAATTCATCTTAACATTTCATTACCAACAAAAAATTGAGGATAAATAAATTGTTATGTAATTTTAGCAATTTAACACTTCAAATTTAATTTGATGGCATTAGGCACCAAAAGATTTGACCAAAGAAGCAGAGCGACTAAACAAGGGAAATATTTGTGTTACAAGAACAAGTCCTCCATCGGTATATGATGCATATTTTGAGCGATTTCAAATAGATTTCAAATATTTTTTGAAGTCACGCTTTGAGGAACTATCATCTGGTGGCATAATGGTATTAACTTTTCTTAGCAAAGAAACAAAGCATGAAATTAATTCTTGCGAGGTACTTAGCACAGTACTTAATGAGATGGTACAAGAGGTAAGTAAGCATATTAACACTTGCAAATAATAATCTTACTGTAAAATTGCACTCAAGTTTTATCCTTTCTTTAACTTGTGATTTTCCTTTTATATGAAATATTCCTTTATTAATTTGTAGGGTTTGGTTGAAGAAGCAAAATTGGACTTATTTGATTTGCCTGTGTATTATCCTACAATAAAGGAAGTTAGACAAGTGGTTAAGGCAGAAGGATCTTTTACCCTTCAAACATTGAAGACTTTTAAGATAGGATGGGATGCAAACCTTCAACAAGATATTGATGATTATGTTCTTGATAACAAAATGAGAGGAGAGTTCATAGCTAAATATCATAGAGCTATTTTCGAACCTCTTTTAATAGTTGGGTTTGGTGAAAACATATTGGATGAAATATTTTCAAGGTTTGCAAAGTTGGTTGCACAACTCCTGGAGTTAGAGATATTAGAGTTTACTAATATTGTATTATTCATGACCAAAGGGTCTTTAAAATAAGGTCAAATGAAGGCTTCACTTTTTATATTTTTTAGAGCATTGTATTTGAGCTTATCATGATGGAGAGAGCTCCTCTTTTTGTGGTTGGAGAATGAAAGGTGTATATGTTTAAGAGATACTCTGCCGGACATACATTTTACTCTTGTGATACAAGAATTATTATAAAAGACTACAAACACTATGACCTTTGATTAAATGAGAAATGCATAGAGTTCTGCTCTATATCCAAATGGTTATGTTCATTCCCAAGTTAAATTTCATTTTTACCCTTACGTAAGTTAACTCACGTAGCGTGAGTTAACTCACGCCAGTTATGATGTTAGCGTGACTTAAGTCACGCAGTGTGACTTAAGTCACGCAGCGTGACTTAAGTCAGATAAGAGCAGAACACATAACCAGAACCCTCATTTCTCAACTTTTACAAACACGAAATATTCACCCCAAAATTCGAATTTCACCGTTCTTACGCCATTCAAAGCCAAATCCGTTCACAATATCAAGTAAGTGATGACAATCCTACTTCTTTGTATTATTTTGGTTGAAATTTTCGAATTTTTGTAGAGAGTTTACATTTTTAGATTTTTTAAAATTTTGCTTGCATGTTATAGATTATGATTGTTAGTGATGATTTAACTTAGGAATTGTTGTTTAGATGTTGTTTAGGATACAGTGTGGTAGTTTAGGGTTTAGAAATTGGTAGATTACATAGTTGTTTGAAAATTGCACACCACGTGTTCGGTAAAATGCCTCAATGATATTTTTATTGTTTTTTTGGATTGTTAATGATGTAATTAGTTAGAATTGTGTTTGTTAATGTTGATTATAGTTAATTTGACTGCAATGTGGTAGTTTATGGATTTAAATGACATTGTCGACATTATAGTGTTGTT
>Ga0228710_1006795_pt1 | contig 17173 bp, 10 predicted proteins | sample MedpolnodulmetaG_FD_177995 | JGI IMG/M metagenome (GOLD analysis project Ga0228710, IMG submission 177995) | Root nodule microbial communities from Medicago polymorpha collected in Santa Monica, California, United States - pink nodules | ecosystem: Host-associated > Plants > Roots > Nodule... | reverse complement strand
CATATGACAGGCCCAAAGCTTCACCTATACTTGAATCACATATAGGACTAGACCGTAGCGTCTTTGCTGCCACAAACTGTCCAGTTTCATCCCTTATACACATACCAAATCCAATAACATTCAAGGAACTCGAGAATGCAGCGTCAACATTACACTTAAGCCTTCCCCTGCCTGGTTTTTGCCATTTGATGTACTGTTGATGCGCTGAACTGCTGCTGCTAGCTGATACGGTGCTGACAACACACGAAACAGACTCCTGTTTGAATTCTTTGGTTACATATCTTAAATTATTTTTAAGGCATTTCAAAATGTTAAAATTTGAATGAAATCAATATAAATGACATTTTTATTTTCATAGTTATACAATTCTATAGTTAAGTTGATCATTTTTCCACCATATGCGTGTATGGACTTGTGCTATATTCCTTAAAGAATAGCACTTCAAAACTTTGTGTGCCTATTTCCAAAAGTGGGTGTCATCAACAAATTAAACTATAATAATCAATGAAAGGACAAAGTCAAACAATAATTTATTGGCGTGTATAGTACAATAGGTGCCTATATAAAGCATTGCAAACTAAGTTAATGTACATCAACACATTCACATAATCACAAGAACTCAATATATTGATTCAATAATCATTCATGGGTTCTGAGAATGAGAACAAAGCAAGTGAGCTCTTTGTAGCTCAAGCTCACTTGTACAATCAGATATTCAGTTTCATGAGACCTGTGTCGATCAAGTGGGCTGTTGAACTTGGCATACCAGATATAATCCAAAATCATGGCAAACCTATTACTCTTCCCGAGCTTGTCTCGGCTCTTCGAATTCCAGAAGCAAAAGCCGGTTGTGTTCATAGTGTCATGCGTTTATTGGCGCACAATAAAATCTTCGCAATTGTGAAGATAGACGACAAGAAAGAAGCATATGCTCTTTCTCCAACATCAAAGCTTCTTGTGAAAGGAACTGATCATTGTTTATCTTCAATGGTTAAGTTGCTAACAAACCCAACTCGCGTCGAAAAACATTACCAATTGAGCACATGGACATCAACGGAGGACCTCACAATCTTTGAGACTCCATTATGGGATTTAATTCGAAAAAATCCGACTTTTTCCAAGTTATTCAATGATGCTATGGAAAGTGATTCTAATATGGTGAGGTTTGCAATGAGTGATTGCAAATCAGTTTTTGAGGGCTTAACTTCTTTGGTTGATGTTGGAGGTGGAACCGGAAACACGGTTAAAATTATTTGTGAGGCGTTTCCTACGTTAAAATGTATAGTGTTCGACCTTCCAAACGTGGTAGAAGGATTAACGGGAAATAACTATATGAGTTTTGTAGGCGGAAACATGTTTGAATCTATCCCTCAAGCTGATGCAATTTTACTCAAGGTATGTATGGAAAGTAAAATGAATGGTCAATTAACTTCTCTTAACTAAAAGGAAAGGACAGTCATGATTTTAATTGAAGAGAAAATTGAAGGACTCTAAAATTCATTCATAGATGAATATCAATACACATTTTTTTAAAGAACAAGTTAAAATCTTTCCATCCTTAACAAAGTATTGTAAGTCATACATTATTAAATAGCTTAATTTCCTGATTCTTGATATATTGAATTATATCCTAAAAATACCATTAAGTCTTTCTCATTTTTTTATTTTTGTTTTTCACTTTTGTAGTGGATTTTGCATGACTGGAAGGATGATGACTGTGTCAAGATACTTAGAAATTGTAAAGAAGCTGTATCAAGGAAAAACAAAGAAGGAAAAGTGATCATAATAGATATTGTGATAAATGAAGAGCAAGATGAGCATGAAATGACAGAACTCAAACTCTTCTTTGACATAAGTATGATGCTTCATTTCAGTTCAACAGAAAGAGATGAAAAAGCATGGGAGAAAATCATCACTGAAGCAGGATTCACATGTTACAAAATATTTCATATATTTGGTTTCAAATCACTTATTGAACTTTGTGTTTAATTAAACCATATCACACTTTAATAAACAACTTTACATGTGTATGTTGTACCAAAATAAAGTGATAGATGTAATCACTCAATCAAATCTACTCAACAATATCGGTTGGTGATATGGTCAATTAAATTTGTTTTATCATAGTTCTGATGTATGAGCTGTCTTTTTTATAAATAAGGGAAATGCTAACTTGTGTCTTTGGGGCACATGTTAAGAATTCCATTAATAAAAATTATGTATAAAAAATTGTGTTAATTTATTGCTCTAAATGTTTAATATTAATTTTTTTAATAAATTCTTACGATTAATGGAATGACAATAATGCTTAACATGTGCCCCAAAGGCTCAAGTTAGCACGATCTTTTAAATAAACTGCAAGTGCAAGATATCAGTTGGGCGGTTATGTTTATTTTGTACGAGGAATACTAGTAACACTCATTTTCCAACATTCTTCCTAACACTCACTCTTTCATCGGATGAAATCAATGTATGTCCCACCACTTTGTGTAAGTTCAATTTTCATTGATATTGTAAAATGGCATATAATTTAAGTGATAAATAGTAAGGGCATAATAGGAAAACAAACGTTAATATTTCATTGATATTGTAAAGTCACAAAATCCTAAATTTTGGGATTTAAGTCAAGATTTTAACGACAACGGTGAACATAACCAAAAGTATAACAAGTAGCAATTTTGAACATAACTAAAATTGTCTAACTGTAGACAAATAAATATTTTGGTCATCTTGGTGATACTAGAAAAAAATTACAAGAATCTTCTATAGACAGGGTCTGGGATACTATACCACGATCTTGGTAATGCACATTAAAAGCATTGTTATACATCAAAAAAATTGATTAGTGAGTAGTAAATGATTTGTTTAGTAGGAAAACAAATCAGTACATTTTATGGAAAAATTTAAGTATTTGTTTTCTCATAGAATAACTAAGATGCCAAAGCAACATTTCAATCCCTATCCCATATCTAAGAACATGAGCAAAGAAAGTGATATGTACCTAATAATTGACCCAAGCAATACCTGTAGGTATTTTAAGAATTTAAACTCACCCACATGGCAAAGTTATCCACCATACGAGTATATTTTCCAATATTGGTTAATGAAGATATAGAAGTGAACACCATCAGTTGACTATCATCAAATAGTGTTCGGGTTACAAACATTCTCAATAACATCATTGATGCATTGCAGAAAGGGGTCAAGAAAACGAGGTCCGCTTCCAAGAAGGATTCTTCTCGATATCATTTTGTGTCGGGTTTGGTTGCGTATAACACGAAGGTTACCGCCTTCTTTGTTGCATTTGGATGGATTGATTTGGGAGGTTTTGGTTGTGAGGCATGCTAATTTTGTTGCTCATTCTCACGCTGGTGGGAAGATTGTTGCATCAACTGCTTTTATTGAGGCTTTTGCAAGTGATGGAGAGATAGCAACTTTTCTTGCACATGAGGTATTTCATGTTTTTGCGGAGATCTCTAAAACTTATATATTGTGACCATAACTGTAGTTGTGTACCGCAATTTTGTTGTATGATTTAAGTCCCTAGAGCTTATACGTTATATTGAAGAGTTCCACATTGGATGAGAGATTGTCTGACAATGTGTTTATAAATGAGGGAAATCCTCACATCATAAGTCGGTTTTGTGGGCTAATTTTAGCTAATGATAATAGCTAGAGACTCATGTTTATTTTTTTTTTAAATGTTGATTTTCTTGTTAGTTAGGTTGCACATATTGTGGCTCGACACCATGCTGAAAAAGATACACAGGCTCATTGGATTTATACTATACATGCTGTGCTTAATCTATTTGTCACCATTAATTTTGAAGAAAGAGTGTTACCATTTGCTAGGCGACTGACTACCTTACAACCGACGGTATAATTTATTTTGATCTGCACCTTACTTGGAGCATGGAAATAAATATTGTGCTGCATCTACTGTGATCGAATGGTCCTTTCTGCTAGTCAATATTGTCGTCTTAATTAAACATATGCTGGTGCTTGTTCTCAACCCAATTTATTCACAATTTGCAGGTTTGAATTTGAAGCGGATTACATTGGGCTTCTAATAATGGCAGCAGCTGGTTATGATCCCCGTCTGGCACCTAAATTCTACGAGAAGATTGCAAAGCTAGATGGTTATGACAATGATTCTATGCTTTCAAGTTTTTTTGGTACCCATCCACTAGGAAGAGAAAGAGCCAAAGTGTTGGCTCGACCTGAGATCATGGAGGAAGCTCTTATTTTGTATAATGATGTAAGAGCGAGGCGTGAGGTTGAATGATTTCATTCTTTAGGTCAGCACATTTATCATCTCCACAAACTACAAAGTGTATGTAGTTGAAACCTTGAAGAAAATATGAGAAATATTTGATAATACTTTTCTATATCTTAACTATTTTAGAGTATCCCAGATGTCAGTTAATATGTTTCCCTCACTAATTAGGATCTTTATAGTCATTAAGCATATTGTACCAATGGAAACTCCTATATTTTAGTATGTGTCGTATTAAGAGTGTATATAAAAAACATAGAAGTCTGTTCTATCTTTCAATATGGTACTAGAGCGGTATCATACAGGTAAGTTCTCGAAGAGCTTTTTGTTAGTACTTTCTTCATTGAGTTTTGAGGCGTTGTTTGGAAAGTGGCCCTTCATTTATGTTTGTTCATGATTCCGATCATTTAATAAACAATGAAGTTTGTATTTTTAGGCATAGTAAGAACGATTGTATAGTCAAGAAATATAGTTGGCTTTGTCACACGCTACTGCCTGAATATTTGGCAGGTCCGTGTTCTTTGTCGAAACTACTTTCATTTGGATTGCCATTTACTTATTTACATAGCCCAACCAATTTCAGCTTGACAGGTCAGGGTTGCACTCGTGTGTTCTATCTCATGTGCGGTTTCTATGACGCATGAGTCTCATGTGCCACCCTACCAAAGACCGAGGCATGTTCACACTCTTTTCGATTGTCGTCTCTAAGTTGTTCTATTGAGCTCCTTTCCAGCTCCCAGGTCCAAGTTTTCGAGCACCCTGTCTCTTCCCAGACAATTTTTCCGGGTGCTCTTCTAAGTTTTCATCGTTTTTATCATCTCCTTGTCCAACATCATGCACAAGTAAGCCTTTGTACCTGTGTCCACAACCTCAACCTGGCTTTTTGCCTCTTTTGGGTTATGCTTTGCAATGTTCAACAAATCTGATACTACTTATTTGGTTTTATTATGTTTTCGGTTTCTTTCTCGGTGTTTGTTATGCAATTATTTTCTCACTGATGGATCATATGACTGGCTTCTATACTCATTGATGATTATTCCGGTGATGACTCTTTTCCCATTAATAATTCATACTAGTAGTGAATTTTTTTCTGTCAAAGATCATTCCTTGACAGTGATCTAAGATATTATCTTCTCTGATAATATCTTTTCAACACTTATCAATCCTTGCCATGATTTCATGTAACCTGCGTCAATTATAATAGTGATCTAAGAAATGCTACTTTATCTGGTGAACAAGTCCATAACTTGGTCAATTAAGTGATAATTATTACTTTAAATTTCTTTTTTCTTTAATTCTTTTTCATTTGGAACTTAAATCTTCTATTAAAATAGTAGCATGATGGTTGTATTGAGATAATGAAGAGATGAACATGTCAAACATTGACTGCTTGTGTCCAACTAGTGTATCTTTTCCAGGGCCGTGTCTGAGGCAAAGCAAAGAGGGCGACCACCCTAGACCCTAAAAAATAAGTACGAAATTTGGGCCCCAATATTTTTTAGAGGTCTATTAGGCTCTAAAAAAAATTGCTTAGTTTTTTGTATCAAGTTTGATGTTTATATATATTTACTAGTTAGTACCCAAATCGTAGGTTCGCCCTAGGCCAACAAAATCTGCACCATGCGCAGGATAATTTTTTATTTTTAATATTATTTATTTGTTTATTTTAAAGTATTATATGATATGATATAGGCATACATTAGATCAATCGGTATAGTTAGGTTGATTATCTGTCAACATGTTGGTATTTTTTTTCTCCATAAAGTTCATTTAATACTTGTTGGTTAGGCAATCTAGCTAGTTAATATGTATTCCTCTGTGTACGTATTCAATGCTATGTCAAACAAAATAATTGGAAACCGGTCACAATAATCCATCAATTTTTTATAATTTTTTTTTTTTTAAATTACCGTTGAAGAATGATGGTAATTTACCCACCAACCAATGAAAATGAGCAATTTATTGGTGGGTCAAGATAGTATGGGTATGTGCTTACGTGACTAATATGTATTGGTTTGGGTAAATTATCCACAATTCTTTCATAGGTACCTTAGTTGTTAGTGTGGAATTATGAATGTGACATCCTATTCTTTGACTAAATGTTGGATATTTAAGAGAGGATGATCCACACATCTAATGTCATAAGGTTTTGGATGGAGATGTATTGTTCAATCCATTTGTGTGGTTGTTCTTAATTCAATGTGATGATCATTCAAACTCCATGTCTATTAGTGTTATTATAAACGATAGTTTTACTAACAGTGTCAGCTTCTTGTATACAAAATCTTCTTAATAATGTGGTCAGACATTGTATCATGTTGATGTGTGAACAGAGTTGAAAGTGAATTTCGTTGGAAAAGTTACTTTTGAGGGTTAGTCTATACAAATAAATGAATGATCCATATATATGCCTCATCGTTGAAAAAGTTATCTCTTGATACTCCTAGCATTTTCCTTTCTCTTTAATCGCTTCGTTATGAATAAATATTTGTGAATGAGAGGAGTAATATTTATAGGCTGATTTTCAAGTGGATTTGGATTGAAAAACTGAGCTTTTTCCTTAACCATGCCGCCAAAAACAGTAGAAAGTTGTTTTTTTTCTCACAGGCGCATGCGCCCCGTGGCCCTACGTGTGCCATGTGTGTGTGTGTTGAAATAGTGTTTTTTAGCATTGTTTTGCACACCCAGGACACACGACGCCTATTTCCAGTGTGTTTCTTGCCTTTTCTTCGTCTTTTTTAGTGCTTTCTTCCTCTAAACTTGTCTTAGGACTTAACATAGAATTTCCTTAACTTGAAATGTCTTCAGAGGTCTCTTGAATATTCATTCATTGTCTTTCCAATTCTTCATGAGGTACTTTGCTTTGTCGAATTACATGATTTTGCAATGAAATACATCAAAAACACCTAAGAATTGCTTCGGAAAACTCGAATTACATGGCTCAATATGAAAACATTACAAAATATTCTCTTTTTTTGTTACATACAAAATGTCCATTAAACCATATGCATTTGTTCTAAAACTTCTCTAATTTGGGTCAAATCATAACTATAATGACTGAAAAAAATATGCTCAAAATAACGTAAGAGATTCTGTCATTAATCATGCACATGTTTATTTCTTTTACCATTGAATCAATAAATCACATCATATTTTTGTTGATCTAATGATGAGACATATTGATCAAATACTAAAAACAAATTCATAATATAAAAAGGATAGGAGACGAAGTTCGAACCCCAAACACCTCACTTATTTATCTTTAAAATGTGAATTTTTAGTCACTAATATATTTGACAAAAAAAATTTGTCCATTTTTTATGATGAAATATTTATCTCATTTGTACACCATAAAGTTCATCTTTAAACCTATCATATTCATATTTATTATATCTATCATTTAATGGAGTTTCTTCTTATTGACCGAAATCATATTATATTGAGAATCAGTCAACTAAAGTACAATTTTTTGTATCTTTGAACTGAATTCATATTATATTGAGAATTAGTCAACTAAAATATAATTTTGGTAATAACCAAAACAACATCATAAAACCCTGCGTATAGTTTCAATATTACCCGTCTAGGTATTACAAACATAAATCAAAATCACCAAACAAAAAACATTATCATGATTTCATATAAGCAAACATTTGACATACCACTTAATTATAAGCACATATATCACATAGGCATACACTGCACACAACACATTACATAGCCATATATCAACCAATTATCATCATATAAACATCAGATCAATCTGGTGAAAATGACCAACTTTCAATAGGTAATCGTTAGGTTACTCTATTTTAGTCTCTGATTAAGCTTAAAGTTACTTGTCCCTCAAATTTATTTAATATTTGTTGGTTAGTCAATCTAGTTAATGTGTTTTCTTGTGTGTACATATGCTACTCTATGTCAAACAATATAAAAGAAACGGGTCACAAAAATGCATCAATATTTTATATTAGCTTGAAATTGTGAATGTCACATCTATACTTTGACTAAATGTTGGATACTTAATATGTTTCTCATATTCAATATTTTAAGGTTTAGGATAGAGATGCAGTGTTGAATCCACTTGTGTCGTTGCTTTTAGTCTAATGTGATGATCTTTCAAACTCTTTTCATGTTCGAACAATGCTATCATAGGCGATGGTTTTACTAAAGGTGTCAGCTCTTTGAATAAAAAATCTTCATGATAATGTGGTTTAGACGGAAAAAAATTCCGTTTGGGGCGAGTCTATCCAAATAAATGAATGAGTATATGTAATGCCTTAGAGTTTTTGTTGAATGATCCGGTCTCTTTTGTCTTGGATCAGTTGTATGTTGCTGCCCCCGACGCGCTCTCTACAACTTTTCAACAAAAGCGATTATCATGTTGTAATGTTAAGACTAAGATTAAAGACTGGCTTTTGAGAGAGTTTGAATTCTTTGGTTACATATCTTAAATTATTTTTAAGGCATTTCAAAATGTTAAATTTGAATGAAATCAATATAAATGACATTTTTATTTTTCATAGTTATACAATCCTATAGTTAAGTTGATCATTTATCAACATATTGACCTTTTCCACCGTATGCGTGTATGGACTTCTGCTATATTAAAACATTATCAAGGTCTAAGTATTTTTTTTATGGGTACTGTCTTAAAGAATACTTCAAAACTTTGTGTGCCTATCACCATAAGTGGGTGCCGTCAACAAATTAAACCAAAGTCTGGTAACGAGTGTTTTCGAAGTACTTTTTACGGTAACTAAATTAAGAAATTATTCTTTAAACTAGTCAAATATTTCAACTTTTGCACTAAATATACAAATTTTCATAAAAACTTACTATATTTAATGTTCTTAAAGAGTGTCCTAAAACTCTGGTTTGCATTTTCCTTTAAACTAAATGAATGAATGGTCATAGTCAAACAATACATCAGTATATATTTTATTGGCGTGTATAGTACAATGGGCGCCTATATAAAGCATAGACAACTAAGTTAATGTATATCAACAAATTCACATAATCACAAGAACTCATTTGATTCAATAATATTAATCATTCATGGGTTCTGAGAATGAGAACAAAGCAAGTGAGCTCTTTGTAGCTCAAGCTCACTTGTACAATCAGATATTCAGTTTCATGAGACCCGTGTCGATCAAGTGGGCTGTTGAACTTGGCATACCAGATATAATCCAAAATCATGGCAAACCTATTACTCTTCATGAGCTTGTCTCGGCTCTTCGAATTCCAGAAGCAAAAGCCGGTTGTGTTCATAGTGTCATGCGCTTATTGGCACACAATAAAATCTTTGCGATTGTGAAGATAGATGACAACATGGAAGCATATGCTCTTTCTCCAACATCAAAGCTTCTTGTGAAAGGAACTGATCATTGTTTAACTTCAATGGTTAAGATGGTAACAAACCCTACCGGTGTTGAATTATATTATCAATTGACCAAATGGACATCTAAGGAGGATCTCACAATCTTTGATACTACATTATGGGATTTCATTCAACAAAATCCGGCTTACGGGAAGCTATTCAATGATGCTATGGAAAGTGATTCTAATATGATGAGGTTTGCAATGAGTGATTGCAAATCAGTTTTTGAGAGCTTAACTTCTTTAGTTGATGTTGGAGGTGGAACCGGAAACACGGTTAAAATTATTTGTGAGGCGTTTCCTACGTTAAAATGTATAGTGTTCGACCTTCCAAACGTGGTAGAAGGATTAACGGGAAATAACTATCTGAGTTTTGTCGGCGGAAATATGTTTGAATCTATCCCTCAAGCTGATGCAATTTTACTAAAGGTAAAATTCAATTAATTTTTCTTAACTAATTACGAATCTATATATTGGAAAAAATCTGAAAAAAGTTTATAAATAATTTCTATTATTGAGGTTAAAACCTATAGAGAACTGATATATGAATAACCGAATTTCATACACCGTCTTACATTTTTCCTTTACAATTGATATGCACGCAAAACGAGGTGGCTAAAATAATATTAAAAAATGGCAATTCGTATCCGACTGTATGTATATACATTGTCGGTTGTCAGAAAATGATGTTCACGTATCATTATGGTATCATAGTTTAAACGACACTTCTCATCTTACAAGCTAATTTTGTAGAAATAAGCAAATATCAATCCAGATTCCAGACACAACAAAGTATTTTTTTTAAAGGAAGACACAACAAAGTATTGTTAAGCCATGCATTATTAATTAGCTTAATTTCCTTTTCATTTTTGTAGTGGGTTTTACATAACTGGAATGATGATGATTGTGTCAAGATACTTAAAAGTTGTAAAGAAGCTGCTTCAAGGCAAATGAAAGGAGGAAAAGTGATCATAATAGACATTGTGATAAATGAAAAGCAAGATGAGCATGAAATAACAGAAGTCAAACTCTGCTTTGACATAACAATGATGGCTAATCACAATTCAAGAGAAAGAGATGAAAAAACATGGAAAAATATCATAACAGAAGCAGGATTCATGTGTTACAAAATATTTCCTATATTTGGTTTTAGGTCACTTATTGAACTTTCTGTTTAATTAAACCATATCACACTTTAATAAACAACTTTACATGCGTATGTTGTACCAAATTGATATAGGAGAGTTTCATTAGTATATTATTATTTCAGTCTAATTTTATTATTTGTTTGTTTTGTGTTCTATTTTAGATTTTCGGCCCATTAGGGTTTTGTTATTTCTCTATTTAAGTTTAACAATTGTAGGCTTGTAGCCTAAGAGGCAGCTTTCATTCATGGTTTCATTCAATAATATTTTAGAGAATTTTCTCAATTTCTGGTGGATTCTAGAACCCTATTTTCATAAGTCTGTCGCTTGCAAATTTGTTCTTTTCAATCTAGGTTTAATGCTTAATCTAGGTTTAGCGTTTGCTAACCTACGGTAAAGATTACGTCAAAAATAAAGTGATAAGCGAAATCACTCAATCAAATCTACTCAACAATACAGGCTGGTGATATGGTCAATTAAATTTGTTTTGTTTAGTTCTGTACAAACTATCTTATTTAACTAAGTTGTCACTTTGATGGTCAAGTAGCAATTCTGAGCATAACTGAAATGGTCTAACTGTGGCAAATAAGATTTTTGGTAAACCTGGTGATACCACGAGCTTGGTTCTGCACATTAAAAGGATTGTTACTCATCAAAATATATTGATTAATAAGTAGTAAATGATTTGTCTAGTTGGAAAACAAAACAGAACCTTTTCTCATATAAGAACTACTATGATGCCAAAGCAACAATTAATTTCTCATATAAGAACTATAATGATCAGTGTTATGCACTCATTCGTTCCGTTGCACTTGATTATTTCATTCAAAAATGTAATTAAAAGATGAAAAATATGGAGTCATTTTACAAAAAATATCATTCACTAATGGTATGAAAAAGATAAATTAAAAAATAAAATAAAGCGATAAATAGTACAGGCATAATAGAAAAACTAACATTAATATTTCATTAATATGGTAAAATAACATATAACTAGGGACAAACATATTTTGCTAGAGTGACATATTTTGCACATCATTTTCCTTTCTCTCGATCTAATTTTGTTTTTGATTTTACCGTATAAAAAGGTTGAGACATTTGTCAAAATCTGAGCTATGAGATGAGATGAATCCAATGATAGATATTGATGCAAAGTTACATATCTTTCCCGCCATAAAGTATGTAATCCAGATCCCTTACTTTAGGTGTCTTTCCCACCCGGAAGTTATGTAATTCGGCTCCCTTGCTTTAGGTGCCTCATCCGTAACATGATGTGTTTAAACCAAGATAACTGCCTCTTCACCGTCTTGTTTTTCATATTCAAATCATGGTAGCAACCTTCAACAACCGCCTCACCATCAACCCTAGTAGTTCGGAAGAGGACAAATTTATCAAATGGAATCAAAACAATCATTCTAATGTAATCATAAATGTTGATGGAAGTTGTCTTGGCTCACCTACTAGGGCTGTTTTTAGTGGCCTCTTGCGCAATTATGTTGGGTTCTATTTGTCAGGATTATCTGGTTTCATCCAAAATTCAGCTGATATTCTCCAAGCAGAGCTTTTAGCAATTTACCATGGACTCTTGCAGACAAAAGAAATGGCAATAGCTGATCTTGTTTGTTACTCTGAATCTCTGCAATGTATAAATCTTATCAAAGGTCTTCCAATGAAGTTTCATACTTATGCACTGTTGATCCAAGACATAAAGGAGTTCATTGATCAAATCAATGTTACTATCTGTCATACTTTAAGAGAAGGGAAACAATGTGTGGACGTTTTGGCCAAGCTTGAAGCTTTTTCAAATATTGATTTTCTTCATTCATGCTTCACCTCTCGAAGACCTTCGAAGTCTTCTAAGGATTGACGCAGCTGGAATTTTTTTTCTCAAGTGTAGTTTGTTCTTTTGTTTGTTTGTTTTTTTTCCGTTTGTTTTGATTAGCATCGTAGCAAAAAAAAAATTGTAATGTGCACTTCTCAAATAATATAGCAATATATACAAAATCCGCGTCTATTCCCTAGTTGGCATAATTCTCATGGCGGTACAATCTCAAAAATACATACATAATCCATCTATTAGGTCATGTCTATGCTACCTTATTACCTTCAACATGCAACACAAAAGGAACTGAAGAAAAGTATTACCTAAAGCCATATATTAATTATGAAATTCTTTATTCTGACGTGCTATGATTCTTCAACGTGGTAGTGGGGTTAGAAAGAGGATGCCTTTCGGTTATGACCCACTAGATATATTCACGGGCACTTGCATCCCTTTGTTGTTTAGCAAAAAGCCACAAAATCAGAGCCTCTCTTTTATCAAATTTGTCACTTAGTTGTGTGGTGCTTGACGCTTGTATGAGCCATATGCAAATTTATAGGTTCACTAAAAGCCCTTCTTTGATCTTCTTCACATATTTTGATCACACGGTCGGTATCATTTTACACTAGAAGTTTATTGGCTGAAACATGACAACAAAGAAGGAAATTGATTGGATGGATCTATTCACTCTCGTATAGAAGGAAATTTATTGGATGGATCTATTCACTCTCAATATAGAAGTGAAGGACCATTTACATTAATTTTTGCTATAAAAGAAAGCTTAGGTAAGTTGGTTATTATCAAAATCATGATAGACTTTAAGGTAAGTTACTTCCAAATTATTATTATTATGTCTTTACATTGATAATATAAGTTGAATCCACATTCGTTTAAGAGTATGTGTGAATTTTTTTTTATCAACTGAGTCAACTTTTATTGGAAGAATCATTTACAATTTAATCGTATGAATTAAACTCATTCAACTGTTATGTTAATATTTTTCTCCAGATCATGACTTAAAAATGAATTTCTTAGTTCAAATCAGTTCAACCCCCCAAAGCCTCTTTCACGAAACCATCACGATATGTTTATATGGTAACATAACACCACTACCCCATGATTTCCGTAAAATCAGGTATTAAAGTAAATAAAATTGTTTTGCTCCAGCATTCCTGTTTAACCAATCAGAATATATCTTTTTCTAAACATCCTTTTGTTGATGAGAAAAAATATTAATAAGCATCATAATTTTATTTAAATGTAAGTATCCCATTTCATATAAGTTTATCTTTTTTTTATGAAAATGAAAATTGAAACTAGTTAATTAATTATCGTTAGCACGAAGTAACTTAAAATTCATGAGATAGTCTTGATAAAACTTCTTAAATTACCTTGTATACATTATATTTCAATTATATAAAAAGAATTATGATGTAAAAATTGCAGTGGGGCATTTTTCCCAGAGTCGTATATAGTTGGTATGTGTAATCCCTCATTTATTGAAACAATTATTTGTTTTTTGTTTACAAAGAGGGCCTAAGCCTAAAAAAAAGAGATTACAACGTAATTAAACAAGGAGTGGCAATTCCACTAATATAAAAAACAATAGTTGATTTAAGTGTGTCGAACAAGACTCATAAATGGTTCAACCATCAACAAAATCACAACCCGTATTCTCCAAAGCATCGGCGCTAGCATCCGCTTCACGATATGAATGACAAATTGAATTTATGTGATTCTGTGGCTACATATATGAGGGATAATTGTAACCATAGGAATCCAGGTCGGACAAAGAAGTAAAAAAACATGGCATGGGACAATGTTGATTCAAGATATGTCTTATTCACAAGCTTGTAAAGAGAAGAAAATGAAATATCAAATTCACTTCAATGTCCCTTAGATAGATGCATTGTATAGAAGAGTAGGTCCATTTTAATTCTCATCCCTCAATTTTTTTTTTGTTAATTATGACAGTATCATGTCAGATACATTAGTAGAATGAAAAACAAAATTGGTCAGCATGGAATTTCTAATAAAAGATTATTGTCTCCATATCTTTTGAACATTGAGAGTACATCTCACATGTGATTTGGCAGATTAAATTAAACTATAAATTACTCAAAAGTAAGAAACAAAATCCAAGACTTCTAAACAACAAATTGAAATTCTTCACAATGTAATTAGAAAGAGTAATGTAGGAAAAAAAATATAAAGGGGTTCTTAATTGATTGACAGAACTTTGGTGTTAGCCGACATTTTCTCTAAATCTAACGGTCTCTACAACTACAACATCGTGCATCAACTTTAGCGGATCCAAATTCTTCTGATTGGTGAACTGAGAGGTAAATGTGTCAGGAAGCTAAGGGAAGTACCTGTGATGTGCTTGAATGGTACTGTTGTAGATGACATTGATGATTAATCTCTCTTTCATATTTCTTATCAACAATTATTGTAATGAGAGAATTATCAACTTCATTTCCATTAATACCCTTGTTGTCATCTTGCAATTTTCTTCTAAGTTTCTCTTCTGCTTCTTGTAAGAACTTGAATTTAGGAGGAGGTGATGACTTTAATCTATTGAACTCTGCATCAGTTGTTGATTCAAAAAGAGGGTTGAATCCATGTTGATTATAAGGGCTACAATTATAAGGACTACAATTCATAGGAGTGAAAAAATGTGGAGATGCTATAGGTGTCAAATAAGGTGTTTCCACATCTAACAAATCACCTAAGCTTCTACCTCTTGAATCCCTTCCACATTTACCATCTTCGGATTCTAAATCCTCTTTTGATTCTTCAACTATTGTGAACAAGAATCTCGGATGACCTAAAAGGCCATCGTGATGATGTTGCATCATGTATTCTGCTTCAATTCCATCTTCGCCATAGGGTTTGAAAAGAAACTCTTTGCTAGTTTGTACTTGAGGGTCATGGACAAAGTTGTCATTTATTCTCATTGATGAACAAAGTTCGGGCGGAGTAAAACCTGTTTGTCTCAAAGAAGTTGATGGTCTTTTCCAACAAAACATATAGAAAAGCTCTTTCAAAGGGTTGCCATTGCCATAGTCATTCTCAATCTCTCTTTTGATTATTTTCTTCTTCCACCATAACAAGTAGTAAACTTCAGCTACTAAAGCCAATAAAAGGCAACCAAAAACAATGCTTAAACCAAGTCCTACACTACTCAATGATTTCATCTTTGTTCACAAATCAAACTTAAGACTTTGATTTCGAATCTTAGCTGGAACAATCCTTAGTCTAAATCGAAGTGTTAAGACCAAAACAATGTTCAATGGCCAAAATAATTAACATCTAATCTAGATAGTCATAACTAATTGACCAATTGAATACCAAAAAAGAATAATTACAACCAAATTTCAACAATGAGAATGACACATATTCAAGAGTAAATGAAAAAGCTTACTTGGTACTTTACTTTGTCTAAATCTGAACCCTCTATGCTTAAATTTTGAACTCAAGCATGCAAATCTGGATATTCCTTTTGACTAGAATTCAATTTCAATGTAAACCAATTTCAAAACACCAATCTTCTAAAAGGGCCAACAAAAAAAAGCTCCTTTTTCTCTCTTGAAAGCAACACTTGCAAATCATAAGCTTAAGCTTTTAGCTTTATCCTTTAACCCCATCATTATCTTCAAAGTGAAAGAAAGATTCACTAAATCAAAAACCACTTTGTGGTGATGCTCTCAAAAACAATGAGCTAGAAAATAACAAAGAGAAGTTTGAAGTGAGAGAGTGTATTGTTTGAGCAATGAATCTGTCTGACTGGCTTATGGTTGGAGGGACTCTTCCTTCGAGATAGCCTCACATGGGATCAGAAAGAAAAGGAAAATGACATATCAATATATGGGTCATTACATATTATATTACATTGCAAATTTATTACCATCTACGAAACACGGATTCGGACACAAACATTAACATGTCAACACTCCTAATAATTTAAGAAAATCACATAATTTAAAGTAATTATAATTGTCTGGTATTCAGTATCAGTATTCGACATCGCAACACGCTTAATTCAAAAAATGTCTGTGTTTTATAGATTACAATAATAGTACTTTTGTAAGATCCTTCATGTAAGGGGATGATTTTATTATTTTTTCTCTCCCATAACTTTAGTTGACACTTGGTGTTGTGTTACTAGCTGACAATTTGGGAGGGACAATGATTCCATATCTGAAAGTAGTTTCCTACAATGCTTCTTGTTTCATAAAATTTAATTATTACTTTTGTTGGTTAATGTTTTATTTTTCTGGCATGATTTTTGTTTTGACTAGTGAAATTATTTGGAAAGGAAGTAACATTGCTATTGCTTCCTTTGATTCGGTTGATCAATGATCATGATGATGATGCATTGATGCTATCCCAAAACAACAGCTCAAATGACAGGAGAATTTGTCATCAATCATTGATTAATCAATTATACTATTGTTAATCGTATACAAGGGAAAATGTCATTATATGTCCTCAACACACTTTTTTTTTTTTTTAAAGAATGTCCTTAACACACATGTTAGTATATCTAAG
>Ga0228710_1006794_pt1 | contig 17186 bp, 13 predicted proteins | sample MedpolnodulmetaG_FD_177995 | JGI IMG/M metagenome (GOLD analysis project Ga0228710, IMG submission 177995) | Root nodule microbial communities from Medicago polymorpha collected in Santa Monica, California, United States - pink nodules | ecosystem: Host-associated > Plants > Roots > Nodule... | reverse complement strand
AATATTTATTATTAGAATGAATGTAATATGATTAGAAGAATATTTGTGTATTAGATATTATAGAATTTTAACATTCTTTAGAGCCTAGAAAAACATTCTTTAGAATAACATAAATTAAAGTAGATAACCGTAAAATATTCTTTTCTTATTAAATCAGTAAATTAAAAATAATTTTGTTTTATTATTGGATTGGGACTGCACCACATGCAATTTCTTAAAAATACCGTGATCGTCGTCAAACAAATCAAGCTTCGTTGACGATGAAAAGGAGTGTTTAATTTTAATTCCATCGTGTAAAGAGCATAATAATATTAAGGGTGCATGAATGGTGTCAGTCATGCAGCAAAATTGTTTGCTAACTTTCCCATTTGTGGGAAGAGTCAGCACTCTTTTCAGTTGTCACAATCTTTAGTCCACAATTTGTACATTGTGCACACGAAATATTTAACTTTATAATATTGTTCATTTGTGTGCCAAAAGGTTGTAGATAACAATGCTAACAGTAGAAACCCCTTTAGCTGCGTCGTTATCCAAAATCTTCACTCAAAGAAGTCTTGCTTCTTCACAAATTTTGGATAATTATCTTTTATTAAAAATAAACTATATTCATCATTGAAATTGATAGAATATATCGATACAATACAAATTCGATTAAAACAAAAAACATGAATGCATGATCAAACTCACAAGATTAATGTTAACAACATAGAAAGACATTGCTGGTACGAGGGCATTTGTTGATATATATATATATATATATATATATATATATATATATATATATATAATCTTTGGACACTGAAAACAATTATGCGATGTTTTTGTTTGGCATCAGGTCTCAAGGTTAATTTTGCTAAAGTAGTATAATGGGGGTGAATATTGATTCTGACTTCTTAAGCCTCGTCGAGGGTTTCCTCCATTGTTGGATTGGTTCAATCCCGTTCATCTATTTGGGCCTCCCGGTAGGATGCCAACCCGAGGAAAGAGAGAACTTGGGAGCCGTTAATTCAACATATTTCAAATAGGCTTGGATCTTGGCGTAATAGGTTTGTTAGTTTGGGAGGGAGAGTGGTGTTAATCGATTCGATTTTGAATTCAATTCTCATTTTCTATCTTTGTTTTATGAAGTCACCCTCAAGTGTATGGAAGAGGATTGTGAGGATCCAGAGGCAATTCTTTTGGGTGGGGGGTCGGGGTTTGAAGGGTGCTAAGAAAATCCCTTAGGCCAGTTGGGTAGAGGTGTGTAGGCCAATAAAGAATGGTGGGTTAGGGATCAGGGACTTGAGGTGGGAGAATCAAACTATGTTAGGTAAGTGGCGATGGAGGCTTCTTGTGGGAGGAGCTGGGTTGTGAAAGGATATTCTTAGTGCATGCTATGGTGCGGATTTGGTTAGGTCTACTAGGGGCAGGATAGTGATGGGTCTCAAGTCTCCTCTGCCTGGTGGAAAGGTGTTTCGTTGCTGGAGCCTGAGGCGGTGCCTAATAGTGATTGGCTCTCGGATGGAATTATTTGGGTAACTAGAGATGAGGCTCAAACCGTATTTTGGGATGATGTGTGTGTGGGGCATGTCTCACTGAGGGAGAGATTTCCAAGACTTTTCCAGATCTATACCTACCAATATTCTTTTGTAAGGTATTTGTGCTCTTGGGTGGGGTGATAGGTGGGTGTGGGATCTGACATGGAGGAGGAGCTATTTGTTTGGGAGGACAACCTTTTGGAGGAGTTGCTAGAGGTGTTGTAGGGGCATCCCCATTCTGAGGGTCCTGACTCTTGGTCTTGGAAGTATAGCGTTGATAGGATATACTCGATTAAAACTGTGTATGGACATCTCTCAGATGTTCATATAGGATCGGGTAGCATAACAATTGGTCTATCACATATTCTGTTTTTGGCCTGAAATAGTTAGGCTTCGTGCAAGGTTCGGATTTTTTCTTGACAAATTCTCCTTGATAGGATTCATACAAGAATGAACCTTTTGAGTCGGAGTGTGTTGAGAGATCAAGAGGCTTCATTTTGTGCGTTTTGTGGTGTGGAGGTGAAGACTATTAGTCACCTTTTTGTTACTTGTGGGGTTGCGTTGAGGGCTTGGGACAAGATTTTAGATGGTTTGGTTGGGAGTAGGTCTTTCCTAGTGATTTGTTGGGTCTTTTCAAGGAGTGTTGTGTATTTCCTAGGAAAGAGAGTATTAGGTGTGATTTTTTGTTGATCTGGCACAATGTGGTCTGGTCCATCTATTTTGCTCGTAATGATCTGGTGTTCTCTGGTAGGATGTTGGATGTAGATCAATTGGTTGATAAAATCCAGCTTACCTTTTGGCATTGGTTTTTTGGGAGTCACTTTGGTCATCCTTGTTCCCATTATGAGTGGGTGGTGAAAACATTGATATGTTGGGACCCATATGTTTATGGGGAGGAGTTTTTCTTAGGTGCCTTTGAGAAAGGTTTCCGGGTTGGTTTGTTTTCTTTGTATTTTTGGGGGGTTTGGTTTTGGATGGTGGGTTCCTTGCTCATCTTTTAGCAGGGGCAGAGTGCTTTTCCTATCTCGTCTTTTGGTGTGGGTGTTTTCTCTTTCCATTGATGTTGGTTGGGTGTTGTCTTTTCTATTTTCGATTTTGATCTCCTGTTTTTCTGCGAATCCTAATTGTTTGTATTATTGACTTGATTTAGCTTTTATAAAACCCTTTTTTCCATTGAAAAATATACATATATATATATTCCAATTTCAAAGAAAAAAAGAATAGAACAACATAGTACATAAGCCTACAAATATAACTATATTCAAGTAACTAGTATACCCATGTCTACGAATCTGCATCATTGACAACACCAAAGTCATTGATTAGATCTGCACTGGATCAAATATGATCTGACAACTTGAACTAAACAAGAACCTGAACAAGACATGAAAGAAAAATAACAGTGCACGAAGACGACGAACAAAAGAATGGCACACTAATACGACGAAGTCATGAAAGAAAAAACTAAATAGATGTTTGAAATTCTGGCACTCACTGGAAAAATGTCCTACTTGATGTCTTGGACAACATGTTCGGCAATATTGATGTTCTAGACAAGAGGTACGACAATATAGCACAATAAACATAAATAAAGTAAAGTGCAGTAAAGAAGGACACAAGAGGTTTGGTAACCCAGCTCTGAGCAACATCACCTACATCTGGAGGCATTCATTTCAATAAAGGAAATCCACTCTCAATAGTATTAGTTCATAGTCTTATGTGAACACACCTTGTTCACTGCCTTTCTATCTAAGACTCGCCCTAGATATGGGATCCCCTCTCACTGTCTCTCAATCATAATCTTAGTGATTGACTCAATCATAAATATAATCAAATAAGGAGAACAACTCCAATACAAAAACCAACTCTTGCAAGATTGATTTGAGTGGTATGTAAATGACAATCGTCGACTCAACTAAACAAACCAGCTCTACGCATCAAGATGGTACATATAGAGGTATATAAGTAACAACGAACAAGACACGAAACCCTAAAAGACACTTCTTCAAAATGACGGCTTCGATAATCTTCATAAGGGTTTGAGTCTTCCTTATATAGCCAGAGAATGCATGGGCTTTTTCTTCAATCGGGTTAAACATACCAGCTGACCAAAATGAATATATGATCACAATCCTCTAGGAGCGAAATATATTATTATCAAATATGTTTAGCACATTTACTTCAAAAACACGGTACGGCAAAACCGACATGAGAAAGCTTGTAGAAACACACGTCTCTTAGAGCACAAGCTACGTGAATCAAATCTTCAAACAAAGCTTCTATGATATCACACAAAAATACAATCTTGAAAGAATGCGAAACAAAGTACTTCATCTTAAGCTAAGATGTTATACTTACAAGTCTATGATATTTGGTACAACATCTTGCTAAAAATTCTTGTTTTAACAAAATGAAGCCAACACATAATCAAAACCCAACACTCTCCCTCTTTGGAAAATTTTGGCTAAAACAATATTTACTAAAAACCAAGGTGTGTAGGAGGAAAAAAAAATCTTCTTTCAAAAAGAAACTTCTTCAGAACGGGATAAGACTTCATGAAAGAATAAACACTTCTTCAACGCTACTACAAACAAATACTTCAAAAAGAAATAACGCACAAACAAAAAATTCACCATGTCACCAGAGACACTCAACAGTAGAATTAAACTCCATAGAAAACACTTCAAATGCATATGAGAAATAAACTCCACATAATACTTCAAACACATGGAGAAATAAACTCCACACAATACTTCAAACACACGGAGAAATAAACTCCACACAATACTGACATAGGATGTCCAGAACATCATGCATAGCATCAGGAGAAAAAACATATAACAGGCATAACATCAGGCCTTCAGAATATACACATACTAACACATATATCTACTCCCCCTTTTTAGCATAAGTTGGCATCGTAGGTTGTTGGCGTGGGAGGATGATCTAGTAGAGGAATACATGATTTTACTTCAAAGCGTGTCTTTGCAACTGAATATTGAGCATGATTGGCGTTGGACTTTAGACCTGACATTTGAATACCTAGAGTGTGGGGTGTTGTCAGCCTATATTTTGGAAGAGTTCTTTGGTTCGATTGAGAGAAATTCATATCATATTTCAAGAGGCAAGATCAAAGGTCCAGACACGTGAAAATAGGCTTAAATTGTCGAAGACATGCAGTTTAAGACTGTTGGTCATTTTTGGTTATTTTTCTTATGTATGTATACTAGTTTTTCATAGGAAAAAAGGGTCACAAATTATTTATCAAAAGTTCTAAAAACTCAAAGTATTAGGGTAGAGAGAAACGAGTGCAGAATGTATGTAACAATGATTTGCTGAACCATTTATTCATTAATGCAATGCAATTACTTTCTTTTAATTTTCTTCACTTTTACTTCTAAAGTCTTTTACTTTAAATTCTAAAACAAACAACTTGTTGATTTCTGTCGAAAAGGACGATTATCTTCATCTTTTTTCATATCAAAGTTCATAAACACTATAACGTTCAAAGTTTTCTGGAAATTACTTTGCACACATGTCCTAGAATTTCTAGTTTGATCCTGCAAGCAACCTTTTAAAACTAGCAATCTTGTTTACTAAAAACACCAATAAATAGGTGAATTGTTTCCTAACTAGCCACGAACCTGATCATTTTACAATTGTGTCAGAATTTACTTGGCATAAAGATGTTCTCTTGAAAGTGCGTTTGTTTGCATGGCGGATTTTTTGAAATACATTACCCACTAAGGATAATCTATTTAGATGTCGCAAAATTTCGTTAGATTCTCATCTTTGTTTGAGTTTTCTTTTTGAAGAAACTAAGCGAAATAGATTAAAGAAACAAGCAGTCCCTCAAGCACAAGACGTGCCTAAGGGACTCTTGAGTTGTTAAGGGACTCTTGAATCAGAAAATAATTTATTTTTGACTTGTAATGTTATTAGTTCTCTCTGACATCTTGTTTGCAATTGGCTTGGTATTTCATTAGTTAATCCTTTTGGAATGGTTGATCATTTTGCTCAATTTGGTAGCTTGGCAGGTTTTTCAAAATCATCGCTCTCAATTATGCACTTACTTTGGTTCTCTTGTGCATGAGTTATTTGAAAAGAAAGATATGACAATTTTTTTTATAATAAAGAACGGAGATTTTCACCTTTTGGAAAATATTAAGATGGTGTTTTATTGGTGGTTGAAGGTAAAATTTGCTCATATTACTTTTAATATCATAGTTGGTGGCTTAACCATTTTGTTTGTTTGGGCACTGGTTAATATTTGTTACATTGTCTTGCTCAGATTGTTGCTTTCGTAAGACTTTAGTGTTTTATTCTAGTACGCACTGTGTTCGATATTATATTTTTTCAGTGTTAATTAATATATTTCATTTTTGTTTGTTAAAGAAATAAAATAAATGATAAATAAATAAGTTAAATTATTGACATGTCACAACCACATCAGCGATTTGGAACAAAAAATATAAAAAAAAGAACTTTGTGCATTTTTAAATGATAAAGCCTAAAGGGTCTAAATGAGAAAAAAATAAGATAAATGAATTAAGTGTTACAAGTAAATAAGATGAGAAAACACTTAAGTCCTTCACCAGTGTATCACCAATAATATACCATTTGAATTTTGATCTAATAAAAGCAATCTAAAGGTTCAAATTTAATGGTAAGAAATAGTAGCACATATGTCTTCCCTCACCAGTCCTGGGTCCTTTTTTTTTGGGGGTAATACTTAGGTAGAGTGCTTTAGGCACAGTTCAAACTGTTCTTAACGTAAACTTTCTAACTGCCTTCATTGGTTCACGGTTTTAGGCAATGTTGAATTTAATTAGTTGCTAAGGCGTGACGAGATCTTTAATTACCTTTATTAGATCCATTGATATATTATTAGTGGTACACCAATGAAGGATTTAAGTGCTCCCTTACCTCACAAGCCACCTTAATACCAGTAATAGGAAAAAGGTAAAGAAAGTAGAAAACCTTGTGACACAAAAAATTGATGCCCTCTTTTCAAAGGTGCAATGCATTGTTGGGAATTGTATATACGTAATTCATATCCATGAACTGTGTATAACACGTTTAGCATTACTTCACACATTCAATGTTGATACAAGATCATACTCATGGGTCACTAAAGAAAAACTATAGAGCAAAAAATAAGTTACCAAACCAAGATTTTTAACCCTTTCCTTCTCTTTGAGCCTTTTATTATTGACCTAGTAGGTTTGGATTTTCCCATAGAAAAATTTGTCTACATAGTAGGGAGCCACTACCTATGTTGTTGCCACTAACCCCGTAATGGGTCACTTTATCAACAGTTTAATAGTGAAATCATTACGAAATCGTTGACAATGATAGATGATAATTTTATCTAACTTTAGTGATAACTGTGAGGACAATAGTGATATTATTCTTTTTGATAATTTTATACTATAATCTTTGTTTAGTTGATGAGGTACGTATAGGAATCTACATGTAGTCTAGGAGTAACACTTCCTCTCCAACAAGTTGGTCTTAGTTTTTTTTTCTTCTATAAATTTTGTCTTCCATTTTCTTTGTTAATAGAGTGATTTAGGGTCAATTTTGACTCAAAATCACCATTTCATCTTTTTCGATCTATTTCAATATAAATAAGTAATTTTGACATATATTTGAGTTTTTTCATGGTGTTTCCAATGTCAGAGTGCAGCGTTGTATTCATCGTCGTATTGTGCGGCGTTGTTTCATTTTCCATCTTGGTGCAATGTTCATTTGATTCTTATTGAAATAACAATAATTCAATCAATTATTTGTGTCAATGTTGCAAATCCTGAGGCATTGGTATTCGGGTCAGTTTAATTTAAGGGTTAATTGAGTAAATGGTCCCTAGCTCCCTATAAATATTCAGAATTTCATTTGTAGTCCCTACAAAATAAAATTGCACTTTTTAGTCCTTGTGAAAAGTTTACGTCAGCATTTTTAGTCCCTGTAAAAATTTTACGTCAACATTCTTGGTCCCTAAAATGTTAAAGGAAAATGTCACAGAGACTACAAAAATTGTGGTTTTATTTTGTAGGGACTAAAAACAAAATTTTGAATATTTATAGGCACCATTTACTTAATTAAACCCTTAATTTTATCATATTATGTGTAGACATTTTGTCATTGTATGCTATTAAATTGGATGTTGTTAGTTTGTTGGTAGATTTATCTTCTATGTTTTCCGGATGGTGAATGATGTACTGTATCAATTTGAATGAATGAATATCGTTTTGTTTCTGTCAACAAAAAAATGTAGTCTACGAGTAATTTTTTTAGGGTCAAATAGTCTAATGACCATAAATTCACCATTAAGGTGAATAAGTGGTAAGTCCGGGGTTCGTACTCGGCCTCTACATATATGGTGTGATGTTCCTATCAACTGAGTTGTGCTCACGAGGACATGTAGAAGTTCTCTATATAGAAGAATTAATGTAGAATGATGTGTACAAAATTAATTAACTTTTATATTATAATACTTAGTTTAACTAGTTTAAGTTAAACGATTAGAAGTTTGACGTTTGAGTTCAAATCCAAACAGAAGAGAAAACTAATTTGATCATGAAAACATATTGCATATATTAAGAATTCCACAAATATTAAGTATTTATTGAGATAAGTTAATTTTTTAAATTTTCAGAAGTAAATTGACACAATTTCTAATAGATAATTTTTAGCTTTTGTACCTAAATATGCCATAAAGGCATATGTTATTATTTCCCAAAGTAAAAGGAGCATTCTAAGGAAACAATAATTTTACTAATTTGTCTTCTAACCCATGAATATGATTTTAATAATTTAGAGTAAAATTACACTTTGGTCCCTTAATTTTGAAAACAAATTTTCGGTCCAATAATTTAAGTGTTTTTCTTCCAAAACATAGTCTCTCATCTCATTTTGTCATTTTTTGATGTCATGACTTATTTATTTATGAGTCATAAATAAATAAGTCACATCATAAAACACTGTTACGTCATAAATTATGACATAGCAGTGTTTATTAGACATATTGTTGCTGACATTGGTATTCAGTGTGTCCTAATAAGTGTTGCCACTTCATAAATGAATATACCACATCATAAAAATTGGCAAAAAAATGAGATGAAGGTACAAAATTCAAAAGGAAAAAACGGTTAAATTGGGGACCAAATACTATTAAAATGAGGAACCAAAACTTCATATATTTTATTAAAATAAGGGAATCAAAAATACATTTAAGCGAAAAGAAATTATAATAAAAAGATGGGGTATGTCACTTGTGAACTTAGATTCATCTCACCACCCAACATTCCCCTAGAGACAGTTGCTCTTTCCACTTTTGAAATTGCTCTTTTCCCTTACTTGTGCTGGCCTAGTGATAGTTAACTGCTGCCATACACTTTTTAAAACGGTTTTGTAACGCCCTCAAACTCCAATACAATATTTAAATAATAAATTAATAGATAATCACAAAGGTTCAAGGTGCTACTTCATCGTTAATCCAAATAGTCATAATATCATCATAATCATAAAACAGGCGCAACAGATTCATAAAGTCATCATCTCAACATCTCATAATACATCATATAAAGAGAACTCATGGGTTCCTCAAAACATAAATCCATGACAAGATAAAATATAAACAGACTCCTAGAACACCCTAATCAGAGCTCAGTCACTAAGTCTCAAAAAACACAGAAGTAAAGAAGGAGGATAGGCCTCAAGTCATCCTCGGGTAGTCACGCCGATCAAGCGTCATCAACCTACACGTCTACACCACATAGTGATGCATGTCATAAAACAATCACTGGAGGGTAGGATTACATTCAACATAAATATTAAATGAACTTAAGCATGGCATTTAGAAATTAAAACATCACACATGGATATACATAATCATTTCCTCCCATACTATCATTCATGCATACATATTCAATCAACAAACATATAATTCTCCAATCATCAACAATAAATATAACAAGTACTCATATTATCGCTTAAAGGCCAAGTCAAACATGTATCATTCACATTTCATTCACCATCACCAATTATCACATGATACACATAGTCATATAATTCACATAATCAATCATGACTCTCACGTAGACTCATGTATATGTTATGTTCTACATAAGACTCTATATGCATGTTGTACCAAGTTTTGGATGTCAGAGTTATGTTACCGATTGATTCCTCTACATATTTGGATACTACGAATTATGTTACCGAATTAATTCATATCTCTTCATCTTTAAGACTTATTAATGCATGGACTTCAAGTATAGACTCGACGATACACATCACCAAAACTCATCATTATATAATTCACACCATTATATAATATATCACCACACCAACATATCATTTCATCGTTGAATCAATACATCCATAGATCAACAATTCACCATCATCAAGTAATCAATATAACATTCATCATGTTTATCATAGCAACATCATCATCATTTTCATCATTCAATTCACAATTCACTACGCAATCAAGTACAAGTCCATTACTAGATTTACTAACCTTTATGTTACCTTTACCCTAGAGTTTAATGAATATATTTCCTCAACACCAAATTAATCTCAAGTTAATCTAAATTCAATCCACTTTGATTGTTGCTAAAGATTAAACAAAGTGATTTCAATTTATGTCAAGTTAAACGAATTTATGAGGCAAAATACCGATCAAAAACGGGGACCGAACACACGAATAGGAACTTGAGGGACTGCCTCAGGTGCCCTGTGCCTGGGAACAACTATAACATATTGCCTCAGGCGCCCTGCGCTGAGGGGGGTGCGCTATGCGCCTGGAAGCAAGTTTCGACACCATTTTTGGACCATTTTCATGACTAACTCGACCCTAAACCGCCATCCTATGTTAATCCATCTAATTACAACCTAATTCCACTCTAAACCACTCCATTATCATCAATCATAAGCTTACAAGTTTCAATCATCTTAAGTTGGTTTCTTTCAAATTTTAGCATGTTCATTTCACTCTTAAGCATGAAACAACAACAACAACAACAACAACTTCCTCACATTTTCAATTCATCAACAACAATATCGTAATTCTATTCATTTCATTACAACAACACTTTATCAATTCAAATCATTAAACTCAATCCATAATTAAACAACAACTTATAGGAATATCATCAATCTCTCGTAAAACCCACATCAACATAACAATTCAATCGAAACATGATATCAACATAATAACTTCATGAATTTCTTATCTAATTTCATATTCAATGTGATAGAAAGAAAATAGAACATGAATTTGACATAATTCAACAACAACCTCATGAATTTCACTCAAATAAGCTAAAAACACTTAAACATCAACTTATCACAACCAAACATAGATTTTCATGCAATAACAACATGATTATATCATTTTTCACATATTCAAAATATCCATAATTAATTAAGCACGAAATTAACTTAAATCCACATCAAACTCATGAAAATATTAATAACACGATTAATCTAAACCCCTAAAATTGTTCATAAACCAATATGAAGAAAATAACTTTTTTCCCCCTTACCTCTAACTCCACAAGATAAGTCTCCAAGCTCCAATCTTCCCTTCTACTTTGGTTCTCCCAAGCTTCTCCTTCTTTTTTTTTCTCTCCCCTTTAGCTATTCTTTCTTCTCTTTCTTTCTCTTCTCTCTCTCTAGCATATATTGTGTAAACTTGACAAATGATTTCACAACCATAATTTGTGACTACTACTAGTCTTATACACTCTCGCTAATTGGGCTTAGTTCACTTACTCCTATTGGGTTAAGTCTTATTATTACCAACAGTTAACACTACTTATTCTAATTTACTTAATTCTCCATTTTACCATTTACCTTTATTCTAGTAATTCCACAAAGTTACTACCAACCTCAATAAATATTTCTCCACTTCTAAATTACAAAAATGCTCTTCACTCAAAATTTACCAAAATACCCTTCATTACTCTATCTCTAATAAAATCCAAGCATTCAAACAATTAAATAAATAATAAAACAATTAAATAATAATATCCTAAAAATCGGGTCGTTACAGGTTTCACCGGCAGTAGGGAAAAGAACAATTTCAAAAGTGAAATCTACCCAAGATGTATATTGAATTGAAAATGGGCAAGATCTAAAACACCACCTTCACGTTCCAAAAGGTTGTCGAGGTTGTGCTACGACACAAGACCTAATTCAAACATTTCATATGTTTTCAGTTACAAAATTTGAAATTGTTTTGGTCTCAAAAAGTTTTTCTTACCACCAAGGTAAATGGCTATCTAAATTTCGAAGTTCAATAGCTTTATGATTAATGGGAATGTTGTGCAAGAGACATTCATCATGACCTCCTTCTATATTCTCTATAACATAACCATTGAGTTTTGAGCCAAATATTTTCCACTTTATACTATATTTCTTTCAGATTTGAGTGTCCATGTTTGAATATTATTTTTCTCGAGATTGCATTGCTTTTATATAGACTATTGGTTGTATTTTTATACACATGAGCCACATTGTTTTGTACTTTGAGCCTTTTTAAGCTACATTTATTATATTTTATTCTATGTTAATCCACTTTAAGCATCCATGCAATATTCTTTGTTTCAGTGACGAACAATGTCACATGTTTTGAACCTAAAATGTTATATTTGTTTAATTTCATTGGAGTTAGATTGAATCACAAGTTTATTTGGTAATGATTTGATACTAAGTTTAGGGTTGGTAACGAAAAATTCACACTTGAAATATTTCTTAACAATCAATTAACAATACACAACATAACCCACAAAACCAATAACTACTTCAAACCAAACCTAACCTTAAACAAGGAATCACTAACACAAGAAACCACATAACTTTGATATATGTGATGAATCAATCAACAAGTTAATCTCTAGTATGAAAGGTGATTGAATTGATGAATCAAGAAGTTCTTGAAAATAGGATTTATAATTTATTCAATCACAAAGCATATAACAAATAACCTAATTCATCATTATCATATATCAAAAGAAATTTGTAAAAATTAAAGAGTAAGGGAAAGAATAACGCCTGATTTATAGAGGATCCTCATTTTTATCCTTGCTAAGGGTACATCCTCTCTTCATAGAAGAAAACGCCTATTCTACAGACTTCCACTATAATGTTGAAAATATATACAAAAGTCAATTGCAAAGGTTCCTTCAGTTTATGAATCACAAAGATCCTAAATCTTTTACACTGTGCAATCATTCCAATGCCTCCAATCATCAAGCTCCTAGAAATTGGATGAATCCCAAGGTCTTCCAATCAAGATAGTATGCAATCCTTCGATGTTCTTACCCATGAAATTTTCTTTACTATGACTCCACTTTAATCCCCTTTAACCTTGATTGTTTGAGAAAAAAACCCCTGCAATTACCTTTGGAGGTGAAAAGTACCTCAATTAGCTTTAGATTCTTCATGCTCCACCTAGATCTATGAATGAAACCTAACTTACAATTATCCAATAGCACCCTAAAAGTCTAGATCTCAAATCCTACAAGTGTTCTTAGAAAAAGTATTTAATCTGAATAAGTTTGTAGAAACAGAAAGAGAAAAGACTTTAAAATGATTTTGCAAATTGATTAAATAATTGAGAAAATGAGTGGTAAGAAGTATATATAGGCGTGAGGGATTACATAAAGTTAAAACACAAAATATACTCAAAACCCTCGAATGATTCGAATCATACATTTAATGATTTAGATAATATGCGAAAAATGAGTTTTGGGTGTGTTTGAAGAATGATTCGAATCACAGAATTTTTGATTCTAACCATTTTTTTTATCTTGATGAAGTTTAATTTGAATCAGAGAATTATTGATTCAAATTATTGATCCTAGATGAAGATTGGTTAGAATCACAAATTTTATGATTCGAATCAATTGGTCTTCTATTTTGATGATTCGAATCAAAGATGACAAAAACATGTGAAAAACACTTTCCAAACCATATTGTGTTCTAAACCAACTTACACCTAAATATTTTATATATAAAAAAAAATATATTCAAAAACATCATAGGGCATATGACCTAGGGAGCAACTACAACAATCAAAACTAAGCTAATTCAAAAGACATTAATCAAAACTATCTAAAACAACTTATAAACCTAGGGAGCAACTACAACAACTATCTCTAAATGGAATTGAGACTTTGGAGGGGAATTTAAAGTGAATGCCAAAAGAGTCAAGCGCTATTAAAGGGATTCTAAATTGTTCAATTATATATATCCAACCACCTCAAAAGACTCCTAAGGAGTCGAGACAATCGGGGTTAGTGTTGAAGCAAAAATCCCTTTAAAATTGTTTTTAAATGATAAACAAACTCTTGTATTAAAATTAAGATTGTAATTTTATTTGATTATTTAATGTGTGCTCTTGAGTGGATTTTATTAAGGATAGGAAAATCCAATTCTAACACATTGTTAAAGCCATGTATCCTTGATGAGTATGCTCAAACTTTCAAGAAGATTATGATGGTATTTCATTATTAATCAAGAAAGGTTAATTATTGATTTAATCCATAAAGCATCACAAAGGAATTTCTATGCGCAAATGCAAGGGAAAATTGTCTTTCAATCATGTGCTAATCATTTACTAAAAGATAAGGATGATGACAAAGCCCTAATTTGAATCTTGATGAGCAAGCAAGCAAAAAGGCATAAAGTAACAAGACTTGGTGACCAAGTATGCAAATATGATTAATTAATGGTGTCTTGGAGACAAAGAAATGCAAGGACAATTACAGCAATGCATCTTGGAGAACAAGTAAGAAATAAGTGGTAAAGAGAAAAGACTTTTTACTGTTCATGTACTTTTCACTGTTCATACACGCTCCTGTACAAAGACAAGCTCAAGCTCTTAGTGTAAAAGTTGAGATCGAGGCTGACAAGCTCAAGCTTAGCGTACAAAAGAATGGGACAGTGGCAATTTTACAATTCCTATTAACAACAAAGGTGTCTATACAAGAATGAACATATGCAAGATATTGAAGGATGAAGGCTGGCTATAAATATAAGTTTTCTCTCAACAAAGAAAACATGAATTTTACAAACAATCACAAGCCTACATACAAGCGAAAAATTCATCAATCAATCTCAATATCAGAAATACTCTTACGGTACTCAATCATATTTTCGGATCATCTTTTTAAGAGTATTACAAACTACAATCTCTCATTCTCTTAGTAGCTTGAAAGTTGTAATTAGATCCAAACATCAAATCTCATTTTGATTGAATATCCTCAAGCCTGAAAAATCTTGAGTGATAAGTGTAAGCTTGCTGAAGCTAATAATATCAGTGGTGTAAGCCTGGTGAGGCTAAGGGAATACATAGTTGTATAGCCTCAAGCTCTGCAAGAGCTCGAGTGTTAGTGTAAGCCTAGTGAGGCTTAGAGAATACATATTGTTTTACACATTGCAAAGAGGAGGAAGAAACTCCCAAGAACTAGTGGATAATCTCACAAAAGCTGTGGGGACTGGACTAACCCATATTGGGTGAACCAGGATAACTTCTCTGTGTGATCTCTCTTAAAATCTACTCTTTACTTTCCGCAATATTTATTATTTGTTTATTGTGTTACTAATCATCTTACTCCAAATAAAACATTAAGAGTCTAAACTTTAAAAAGAACAGAGAAAATTTTAAGAGGTCACTATTCAACCCCCCTTCAAGTGACATTTCCTTCAACTTCAATTAGGACGTTAAACTAAGTGTTCTGAATGGAGGCAACTCAAAAGGGGATGTTTTCATCCATTCTCTTTGAACTTTTGTTTGTATAATTTTGTAAGTTTGACTAAAGCAGGTGAAAGATACAACAATCATGATGGCGCTGTAGTGTGGTTTGTGAAGTTATAGTGGGCTATATTACAAGTATTTGGGGAGAAAATGAAAAGTGTAACAATTAGTGGAATTGGATAGTTGTTTAGTTGGAGGAAAGCCATTACTGCAAGTGAACAAGGTTCGAGCTCGTTGACAGGAGATGTACAACAATCAGATACGTAGTGAAAAAGCATTGCAACACAATATCTTTTGATTTCATACCCCCATTACCCAAGAGCCATAACTTCTCTTATCATTCCCTATACTCGACTATTACCATACTTCTAAAAAACCTCCAAATCCTCAAAACTCTGAAAATTTTGAATTTTCAAATTCCCTCTGAAATTCTGGCACGCAGAAAAGACGTTGAGCACGATGTCAAGACAAGTGAAATGGAAAGTAAGATGTCAAGACAAGTGAAATGGAAAGTAAGATGTCAAGACATCGTGACGACTCAAACAAATAACAACTTGAATGGAAAAGGCAAAAAGTAAAAAACAAAAGTTATTTGTTAACCTAGTTCGGTGCAACGTCACATACATCTGGGGGCTACCAATCCAGGAAGAAAATTCACTATAATAGTATTAATTTGAAGCATGCATAAAAACTTTCTCCAGTCTACTAGCTTCGTACCTAATCACTACCCGTGCAATTTCTATCTAAGACTCTCCTAGACACGAGATACCCCTCTTACTTCCTCTCAACCACAGTCCCAGTGCTTGACTCAACAGTAAAACAATAATCGGGACACACTCCTAGACAGAGCATGAACTCTTGCTTACAAGCTTTTGAGTAATTCAAAGTTTACAACTCTACTACAGTCCAGCTCTATGCATCAACGTCATACAATAGTGGCTCACAAATAACAAGGACATACTAAAACCCTAAAAGACACTTTTGTGAATGACGACTTCAGTGATGAATTAGGTCTTGAGTCTTCCTTTATATAGCCTGAATGCATAATGGACTTGATTCATAACTCGGGCCAAATGTAACGCCCTATTTATTTATTTGATTATTTTGGTTGAGTTTAGAGTCTTTTATATGACTTATATGATTTATATTGATAAGTGTCATGTTGTTTTGTATTAATATTTTATTAAGTGGCTTTATATTATTATTTAGTAGGATATGTTGGAAATTAGAATAATTAGACTTTAAGGGGCTGAATTAGAATTAATTAGAAATAAGTGGATTAAGTAGAATTAAGAGAATATGTTGAGATTAAGAGGAATAGAAGCTATGTAGTCAGACTAGTTTTTACAAAAAGCAAGATTTTGAGATAAAAGGGAGAAAACCAAGAGAAGAGAAGAGCCAGAGAAGGGAAAGCTTGTAGAACCTTGTAATCAACCAATCTAAGGTAAGGGTGGGATAAACTTTCTCTTATTTTAGGTTGTATAATTCTGAAATTGAGTTTAGCATGTTGTTGTTTGTGAATTTGTGAATTTGGGGAATTAGGTTTTGAAGTCGTAATTGGTTGTTAATAGAGTAGAAAATGTTGGAACAAGGGTGTTTCACAAGTCACCTATTGAGTTTTGACAATAACAAGGTATCAAAATAATCAATTGGATATGCTAAACAATTTGTTAAAGTGTGCAGGATCAATAATCAAAGTACTATTCTTAGAGATTCTGATTGAACAAGTTCAAGAGCAAAGGAATTTATTTGAAGCTTAAAGCATCTGGAAGACTGCGTCTGAAGTGCTGCGTCTGAAGAACTACGTCTGAAGAAACGAGTCTGAAGAAGAGCTCCTGAAGACACGTCATCAGAAGCACTAGTTATCAGAAGCGAGAACATCAGAAGCGCTGAACATCAGA
>Ga0228710_1006793_pt1 | contig 17187 bp, 9 predicted proteins | sample MedpolnodulmetaG_FD_177995 | JGI IMG/M metagenome (GOLD analysis project Ga0228710, IMG submission 177995) | Root nodule microbial communities from Medicago polymorpha collected in Santa Monica, California, United States - pink nodules | ecosystem: Host-associated > Plants > Roots > Nodule... | reverse complement strand
ATATATTATAAAAAAAAAAAAGGAGATCCTTTTGCAATCATTACGTACAAAATCATGTATACTTTCATTTGGTGTATTTGCTCTTTTACTAATTTAATTACGTCAAATTTTAACTATCGACCAATTACGAGCCAACAGAAATACACGCAGCTCCACATTACTATTCCAAAATAAATTAAACAAAACGATACCAAATGAAACTCTCACTTCTTAGAGAAGTTTTATTGTCAAATAGGAGGTTTACAGATCCCTGAAGATCCTGCCACCGCCTTAGAATATAATATGCATCTGACTTGGTTCGATGGGCATCTCCCAAGGATATGTTGGCCTCTAAAACCTTACTCAACAGAACAGTTTGAGGATGCTCCGCCACCTACAAAAGACATTGAACAAGTAATTAAGCATATGTAGGATGAAATAATGACAAACTTTATGGGGTACAGACCCATCATATGGTCCACAATGGATCAGTCATCAGTCCATTTAGTATGCAATAAAAATAAGCCGTCTTAATTGCGGTACGCCCCTAGCTGCCTTAATTGTGCTAGGTGTGAGGGGATGGGTTTAGTCCCAAATTGTCTAAAGATGCAGCTTATTTAGTGCTTATAAGGCTTAGGCAGTCCTAGTGATATAAGCCATTATTGTAAAATTAAGTTAAGCCCTACCTAAACTCGAATTCTTTTAAGGTATCAAAGCGCTTCTCATCCAAGACTGTAGCCCTAGGCATGAGGGGGTATCAGAAAGCCGCCTTAATTGGGTCATCCCTAGGCTTAACTCATCCTTATAAACTCTTATCAAGAGTCTTATCTATCCAATGTGGGACTTGGGTTTTTCCCAATACACCCCCTCATGCCCAGCGTATTACATGCTGCCAAAACACTAAAGAAATTTTATATCAACAGTTTCGTTTAGTCGTACTTACATTATCACCCGCTTTCAATGGGGGGCGGAATTTGATTGGTGGAACGAAAATGTTTTCCAGAAAGAACATTGAGTGACCGGCTTTCTTTCCAAAACCTTGATCTTGAATGTCACTGATATGCGAGCACAGCCTAGATTCCTTTTCCCACAAAAGCTTCATCATTACCTGAACCTGTAATTTGAATAGTGAATTATTAAATCAAATGATCAATACACTTAGGTCCCGTTTGGTTTGAGCTTATTTTGAGCTTATGAAAAATAGCTTATGTAAATAAATAAGCTTTTATTTTAATTTATAAGTTCTCACTAGCGAAAATCGTATCTTCATAAACTGTTTTTTCATAAACAACCTTAAAAATTTATAAATAATACATAAAAACTTATTTATTTGCATAAGCTGTTTTATATAAGCTCTAAAATAAGCTAATCCAAATGGGCCCTTAAACTTGAAACAGAAAGGAGCTATAGATAGAGTCAGTAAGCCAATGTTTCCAAGAAACTAACCTGGGAGGGTAGCAAAGATCCAGAGAGTGAAGAATGCTCAACAAGCTTAAAGGACAATATTTGATTCTCTCTATTACTATTTCCAGCACCACCAGAGGTAATATCCTCTTCATCTGTACAAGCCACATTTCCTGAAGATATATCATCATTGCCTGGAACATCTGCAACATTGGCTGATGAAATAACATTTGCTCTGGCTTGAACAGCTGAGAGAGCTTTCTAGAACCATCAACCAGAGACCAAATATGGAGAAGTGGAAGGAAAAGAAAAACAGGAATTAGACATTGCAGCATGAAATACCTACAAGCTTGAAACTATGGACATGACAGTGTATCTTGTGGTACAAAGCATGTACACTTCATGTGAAAATGCAATATGCACAATAAATTTAGGGACTTCACAATGTTCGAGTTTCAAACTTCTCACAGTCAAAACCCATGATTTTTCATAATAATCAAAGGTGACAAACTTGAACAACTTTTTTCTTTTCACACTTGAAAATTGGAACCATCAAAAACAATTAAAAACAAGAAGTAGAAAGGAGTGATTGGAGATTAAAGTATTTTACCACGTTGAAGCGTCCAAAGGTTGGTTTAGTAATTTTAGGACTGATGTTTCCACAATTTAGACACTTCTTGTAGTCCTTCGCTAGAAACTCATATATAACAGACCTTGCCTCGGAAAACTGAAGGGAGGTCCAACTTTCTCCCAGTTGCTCAGCACTACTCCATTGGCTTTCATCATCATCATCATCAACTGAATCAACGGATTCGTTTAGTTTAATTTCACCTAAACTTTTAGCCTTGCTAATATTCCCTTTCAAAATGAGCTCCAATTGGGACGCGCGCCTTTCCACCTTGAATCGTCACGAGACCATGTGAACAATATATCTTACGGAAAGCACAAAAACAATGAAGCAGAAATCAATATATATTTACCTCATTTCTACTAGCCCTAAAACTATGGCAAGAGAAACACGTTCTGTTTAGAATTTTGCCAAGAAAAAGGAACATCAAAGGGTTGTAGACAGGGGAAACGAGCTCAATATGACCAAAATGACCCGAGCAATGATCTTTGGACAGACCACAGGTTTCACAACTGTCAAAGCAACAGACGAATACAATATAATGTAACGTAAATACAACTTACAAAGCATGAATACAACATCGAAATAAACATAGCCAGTTATCATAAAACAATGGTTCACAACTCCACCGAATCTTATCGCCACAAAGCTAAGTCAAAAGATAAAAAATGTTAGCCACTGATGACACCAACAATCAACATACTCATTAAAGAGTAATAAAATGAAATATATAGCATATAGAGAAAACAATAACAAATCCATAAGACATCCTCCTCATTATAAACACTGTCAACATCCTACAAAAGCAAATTCCTCTCACATAAACATAAGGTTTCATTCAAAACTAATATTTTTTTCAGACAATGAAATCTAAAGGCGTCGTAGAAGGCAAGTCATCTCAACTATGTTGGCACCGCAAACCTAAACCAGAACCATCTAAACTAGGTTAGCACTTAGCACCACTAACCCAATCCAAAACAAACTATCAACTAGGTTTCATTTCATTGAAAACTAATACAAAATATGCAAACACAATAGCCTGTTTGGATTGACTTATTTGAGCTTATCTACTAAGCTAAGTTTTGTGAAACTATTGTGTCCCTATGGGCCTGTTTGGATTGGCTTATTTTTTAACTTATGCAAATAAATAAGCTTTCATGTATTATTCATAAGCTTGTCAAGACAGTTTATGAAAAAACATCTTATGAAGATACAAATTTTGTTAGTGAGAACTTATGAATTAACATAAAAGCTTATTTATTTGCATATGCTTCTTTTCATAAGCTCAAAAATAAGCCAATCCAAAAGAGCCCATAAGCTGTTTTCAGCTTATTTTTATAAATTCTTCAAGCTAGATTACGAAAACAGGTCATAACTTATAAGAAAATAATTGAAATTGATATAATCTTTTACGATAGAAATAGCTTATACAAATAACGAAAGCTAAGGTGAGAAGAATGCATGAAAATGAAGTACATACTTAGACCTATTATCAAGTAAAGGACCAAAAGCGGGATCATATAAACCGCCACGGACGGGATGACCGATGTTATTGCAGAGATTGGTATCGGTAACCTTGACGCGACTACTCTTAAGTAACTCTTCGTTGGTTAGAAAACTGAAAGCCACCGCTTCAATGGCATTCGTTGCGCCCTGCAAAGAAATGAATGAATGATAAAGAAATTATTGAAGAAGAGAGATTGAATGAGTTTGTGGATCAGGTGATTCAAACCTCGTTAGCGAGAGCCATGTTGATTCTGAGGAAGAAGAAGAGGAAGAGAGTTCAGACAAGTAGCACGACGGCTGAAGTAGGGTTTAAGGATTGTCGTGACAAAATCACTTTTTCGCTTCTTTTTATTTATTCACTTTTGAGAATTAATTGTAATGTTCTTTGAGATTTTTACACACCTATTAAAAAATATGTTAATTAAAAAAAAGATATATATTATTTTACTAAATTTTTACACACTTTGGAATAGTGTATATAGTATGAATTGAAGGGTACAATTGAAGAAAAAAAAACGTTATTATTGCATTGAAAATTGAAAGTGACATTCATTTTTAAACAATTTTTTTGGCTAAAACGAAATTCATTTTAAAATGGAAGGAGTGCTTATATTATGCATTTTTTATTGTTTTATTATGTTAAATAAAAAATTATTTTAAATCAAAATATAATATACATCTATTTTAATTAAATTAAAAACTTATTTGTCGGTACCTCTAGACTTTTTTGAGAGTTTGGAGGGGAAGTAAGGGCTTTGGAATGATAGAAATACAGGGGAAAATTGAAAAATCTTTCACATTCTTTATAGAGTATTTTTCTTCAGAGAGCGATAAATTAATGTTTATGATTAAAATATTTTTAATTTTAAAAATATTATAACAACATATGTTAAATTTAAATAATTCATATAAACCCTCCCAAACCTCCAAAAACTTTCCTCCAATACAATTTTTTAGTTCTCCCAAGTGAGGAGGGTTTCATATTTTGAAGAAAAATAAACCCTCTAAAGCCCCTCCTCCCAATGTTTTCTATTTTTTCCAATTACTCCTACCTTTTTTTTCAAACTCTCCCCTCCCTTTCCCTCTAGACTCGAAAACAGAGCCTAAAGGTTTTTTATGATGGTAAAGGGACGGATTTTAAGCTCGAATGTCACATGTTTAAACCTCGTTAGTGCATTTGGTTCAAGAGTTTTGAAGGGAGGAGGAGAGGATATTTTTAATTTGAAATGTTTGGTTCAATTTTTAGAATGGGAGTGGAGGGTAGACGAGGGGAGCAAATTTTATTACACTGCCAAAATTATCCTTTGATTAGTTTAAAATCTCAATATTATTCTTGAAACAACTTAGGTTATAGGTTATATTATCTTGGAACAACTTTATTATTTTTCCTAGGTTATATTATCATTGTAACAATTTTTATTCCATATTATTAACAAATTTTCCTTGTAACAACTTATATTACTACCTGTAACAACCCTATTACTAATTCATTATTCCATCGTCAACAATATCATGTTGCTATCGATTACATCGTTATTGCTTCGTTGCTTTATTGTCCTTATTTAATTAAGTTTAAGGGTAAAACAGTAAAATACTTTTAAAGCCTCTCTCCTCCCCTTGCGAACCAGGTACATTTTTAATTAAAATATCTCTCTTCCCCTCCCCTCCGCTGAAATCCCTCCCCTCCCCTCCATTCCACTCCCAATTCTCAAACCAAACAGTTTGTTTGGGAGTTTGGAGGGGAGGGGAGCGGAAGGAAGAGTTTCACATTTTTTGAAAGAGTATTTTTCTAAAGAGAGATAAATTAATGTTTATGATTAATATAATTTTTATTTTAAGAATATTACAACAACATATATTAAGGACACTTGCTAAGGAAAACAAAAGTAATAAGTTTGTATTGAATTTAACAATTTTTTAACTTTTAAAAGTTAAATTTACTATTTTTCACCGTTTTTCAGTATAATATTTCTATTTTTGTCTTTTTAATCAATGCCTTAAGAACATTCTCTAAAATTTACTTTTTAAAACATTGATGTTCTTGAAGAAGTTTTACAGTGGTTTAAGTTGAAAGACCAGAAGAATTATATGTAGAAGGTCTAGAGTTCAATCTATCGTTTACCACTCCCCACAAAACTAGCTACTAACTACTAACATTTATCTATATAAAAAAAACATCAATTTAAATAGTAAAATATGCAATTTATCAAACAACACACGATGGATATATAGTCAGGCCTCATATTGAATTGCTTCTCTCGAAAAAAAAAAGTGGCTCTGATATGCTTTTGTAACTGATATCCACTACTCTAGTCACATTTAAAGGTAAAAAAATAAAATATTAGGAGGACATTCCTCAATCCAAACAATATTTGAGGAGGTTGAAGCAAATTTAGCTAAAAAATAAGTTGTCCTATTAGCACTGCGTTTAACATGACTCAATGAAAAGGAATTAAAACCGGTACTAAGACGATTACAATCAACAACCACCATACCAAAGCAATATAGATTATTTGAAAGGCTGTGAAAACCACGGACCACGTTAAGGGAGTCACTTTCAAACATCACCTGCAAAAACCCCGTATCGAGAGCAAACTGAATCACTAGCCTTACACCCAATATCTCGCCAATATCAGGATCTGGAAGTGCTTCAACCATCCAAGTAGCCGCTGCTGCAACATCTTCAAATGCATCTCTAATAACAACACCAATACACCACATACTGTTAGTTGGGCCAGCAACATCAACATTAACTTTAGAGTATTACTTTTCCCACCCTATGGATTTCTACCGCGCCATATTTTTTTCCAAAAATACCCTTGTCCATATTATTGGTTCCAAACAAAATTGTTAGTATTTTCCAGATTATCTGGATTTTAAACTCCAGAGTGGTCTTTTTTCAGAACTTTTTCAATTTTAAGCTTTGAAATTCGTAAAATAAATGCAAATAAAAATATAAAACACAAATAAAAAGACAAAAAGATAAAAACAACTCATTTTATTGATATATGAATAATACATTACAGTAATGTTGAAGCTTTTTAAGCTTATTACATAAGAACCTAAAACTATTTATAGGGGGTAAGTTATACCAGTGGCTCCAGCTGATAGGACATATCAATAGCTCTACTGTTGGAGGGGAGACATGGGCCTCTAGGGAGCAAGAGACCATGATGGTCGAACTTACGCCCAGACAGACCAACCTCATACCCAGACTGATTCCTTCCCTGTTGACCGATCATATGACCTTTGAAGGATTTCCAAAGAGGCCTCTATTTATGAAAGGCCAACGATGAAAACACATCGTTGTAGAAGGAAGAGGAGAAGAGGGTGTGAGATATTGTGAACTTGACCATAATTGCAGTCAAAAAAACGTGTATAAGCACGTTTTTCAACTTGACCACCGCCCAAAACGTTTTCTTTGTGGTGCAAACCACTGACCAAAAGCTTCTGATGTAGTTCAGAATATGTAATCCGAATTCCACATAGATTCCGGATTAGATATTCCGGAAAAATACGATCTTGGGTGAAACTTGGCTCTTCGTGTAGGATGATGGATGGTTCGAATTTTGAAATACGGAAAGCTCCAGCATTGAATTCTTTTGTGTGACCCACATTGCACCAAGTGTTTATGTGGTCCAGAATCCTCAGATAACTCTATAAATAAGGGTCCCTGTTTTCTTTACAAGTAAACTACACTAGAAAAAATATATATTATTTAAACTTTCATTATGTTTTAATTTACGTCAAAGATGTTCATTTAATCGAAAAAATAGCCAAAAGCCATGCACTCCGGATTATGAAATCCAGATTCACGTAGGGCGTAAGTGTATTCCGGAAAACTAAATCCGAATACTTCAACACAGGATCCTTTTGTATGGACCACATTGCACCAAGAGTTTATGTGGTCCACAACATCCAAGGACCTCTATAAATAATTGCTTTTCGGTTTTCAGCTTCAATACCAGCAAAACGCACAAACACACCATCGAAAACCATGAAATTTTTTGTCATTGTACTGAAGATCTTTGTCATGCTGCCGCAAAGTAGATAGCTCTCAAGTGCCTCTTATGACAACGATGTGTTTTGCTGAGTGGTTTTACGGAGTGGTTTCAAGTGCTTTACGGAGTGGTTTTGCTGAATTATTCAGTGAAACTAAAACCAATAAGCACATACAATAAACAACAAAAACGAAACGACGGTGAAATTAAGAAGAGGGTTTTTCTAACACTTATCCTATGTTTGTGAAATGATTTACTTTGGCAATGTTCAATTTATATTTGGCCTTTTGAGATGGGTTCCTATCATGTCCACATCAGCTGTCTTTTCTTTAGTTTAGAGTTAAAGAAATGATATTTGTGCAATCAATTTATGATTACTTTGTGATAATTTTTTCTCTTAAATTTAGATTATGATTTTACTTTCTTTTTTATTGTTTTGTTTTTGTGTTAATATTTACCTTTTTTAGAAATTTATGGTTGTTTTATATTCCATCTGGTCTCAAATATAAAAAAGATTCATTTTTAGGTTCATTGAATAATATTTGCTTTACAATGTAGACTTGATACATTAACTACTCAATGAACCTAAAAAATGAATCTTTTCTTATATTTGAGACCGAAGGATATTAGTTAATTGTCAAAAACAAGTCAATAAATTAAAACAATATGACATCAGACAAATCCACTAAAAATCTAACCTTATATAAAAAATTTAAGTTAGAAACCCAACTTAAAAATTAGACAAAAAAGAAATCATATATCCTAACACTATGACAGTATATGCAAGTAATTTTTTTAACCAAGTTATTGGTATCACCAACTTTAGAATCATTGTGGAACTTGACTAATCATCTTTAGTTAGATCTCTATTTTATATTAGATGTAGTTGGAGTTTGCCTGTTTGTAAAAGGTAGAATTACAAGTTAATTAGTATGAACTGCAAGTTAGTTAAGATTTGTTATCTTAGGATCATTTTATAAAGTATATCCTACACGGGTAACACTTGGGTGACATTGTGACATTGGTCAACCACAATGCCACAAATGTCTTTCTTCTTTCTCTTTGATAATATTTTTTTGTTTCTTTGTACACGTGTGACATTGTGGTTGACCAATGTCACCAATGTCACCAACCACAATGTCACCCAAGTATTATCCATCCTACACTTATCGTAATAAACTCTTCTCACAATTTTATTTTCTTTGATGGGCTCTATCATAATTTTAAGGGTTATGCTAATAAGTGCCCTTTTGCTAAAGATTTAAAAAAGGAAATGATTTATAAATTCTATGTAAAAAGTTTTTTTTTTTAGTTTCAATGTACGAGGTGTTAGTTTTGGTTGGTTGTGACCAATTGCAATTTCTTGATCACTTGACCATGTAAGAATTGCTGAAGTGAAAGTCCTCTTCTCTAGCATAGCTATTACCGGCGGAGCCAGGAAAAAAAAATGTTTGCACGTATAATATATATATAAAAAATTATATTTTCGTAATTATTATGCACAATGTTGACCATCAAAAAATTAGATTGCATACTTTAAAAATTCAAAATAATCTTCTATGTATTTCAAGTGACTTGAAAATGTGATAGTAACGCGTGTTGAGACAAATAATAGAGTGGATCATAAGGTAATTTTATTTAAAAGTCAAGAATATTTTACTAAAAAAATTATTTCTTTTGGGCTGGGTGGGCCTTGGCCACCTATGCTTGCTCGCCATTTCAATTGAAGAACAGACAGAATGTTCAAAAAGCATGCGAACTTGCAGAGAATGTTGAAAAAATGTTATGTTCGCCGACTAAAATGAAGAACATGGGCATTTCTATCAATAATTTTAAACTAGGGGCAGACATATCAAATTTTTTGGTAATAGGGGCAGAAAAAAAAATATAGATACAGTGTAAATTAAAGGGAGAAGAACCCCGATACTAAAATAACTATTATAGTCATATAGTCATACACAAAATGTACTAATTAGCTGCATAGATACCAAAGAAATATCATCTACCAAAAGCAACTTAACTTGTTGGATTATAGGCTGATTTAAGACAAAAATATGAGGTAAATTGGAACTGAAGTAGATCTCTAATTAACTGACAAAGCTTGATATACTGGTGATCATATCAGACAAACATTTTCAAGCATCAAACAGAATATATACAAACCAAGAAGTTGAAACAAGATCAACAATTGCCGTGGCTTGTGAAAAGAGCTCCTAAAGAGGTTTCATTTTTTTATCTTGTCATAGGTGAAATCATTGGTGGTGCCACTGCAACTCCTGGCCCCTGTCTTTCCACGTTGGCATCCCAACCTATATTTCAGTCTCAGTTAGTTGTCAAAAACAAGTCAAGGGTCAAGCAAAAACACAAAACCATATGATATCACACAAATTCACCAAAACTTTAACCTTCGATATCTCAAAAATTTAAGTTAGAAATCCAACTTGAAAACTAGACAAAAATTAAGAAAGCAGAGATTCTTGAGTAACCTCACTGACCACTTTTAGTCGGGTCTTATATGTAGTTAGAGATTTGTTAAATCTAGTTGAAGTTTGTTCAAGGTAGTTACAAAGCCGGTTAATATTAAGTGCAAGTTACTTGGGCTTTGTCTGCGAGTTTTGAGGGGAGGGGAAGAAAATGCTTAGGAGAGGAAGGGAATGGAGGGAAGGGAGAAAGGAGGGAAAGTCTTTCCCTTGTATATGGAAGTTGAAGAAACCAACAAGGAAAGGAGATGGAGGACTTATGTGATAATTTTACTATTTTACCATTTTTTTCTCTTAAAATCAATACATTGTGTTATACTTTGTAATTTATCTTTTAAATTATAATTGAAATTTTGAATTATTATGAGGACAAAACTGTCAATTTGTATGTTTAACCCCCCCAAAATCTCCCAATTTGGTGGAACTTTAAAATTGGACAAATGAAGTCTTTCAAAACCCCCCAAAATCTTTCCCTATTTTTTTCAAAACTCCAAAAGAGGGTTTACCTCTCCATAAGCCTTTATTTCCCTCCCCTTCTCCTCCAAAACCCAACTCGCAAACAAAGCCTTAAGATTTTTATCTTAGTAAGGATAACTTTATTGTATTAGAGATAGTGTTTAAAATAGTGGTGCTAGCATTACTCTTATTGTAATAGACTTTTCTAATTGAATCGATTCTAATTAATGTTTCTCTCAATTTATTTTTCTATTTGTTGAACTCTGGAGCGCAAGAGGGGGAGACATCTCTCCTCAACCCAAAACTTTTAGGCGTTACAATTTATGTATTGATAAATGATATAAGAGTTAATCATTCACACTTTAATCCAACAATCTCTCCCTCGAGTGTTTCCCACATCCTATAATAGGATCCAACACAGGATCCAGCTCCCGCTCTCCTACCAAGCTGAACCAGGGATTTGATACCACTTATTGGGGAGTTTGGGAAAGCCGGGAGCAACAATGGGCAACATGAAAGCTCTCATTCCAACTATGTTTTCTCATCTCAAACCCCGAGACATTGCTTAAGAGATCTAAATCTAATTTAGTATATTGAAGTATATGAAGAAAGAATAAGGTACCTATGCTCAAGTCATATCCACGGTTTTTGAGCTCTCTATATTCCTGACAAAGAGCACAAGTTTCACAACAAAAATGAACTAAGCAATCCATACAAGGTGCCTCTGGCAAGTTATATTGTGCCCTCAGTTTGGAGCGATAATAACATGAATATAAACATGCAAGTCCCGACACAGCCAGTAGCGCCCCATAAATTGTTCCATCACAAGTGCAAGCTGCATATACCAAACCATGATAAATAAGTACTATTTTATTTAAACTTTACACAAAATTAAACTCGTGGTCTCTTAACTTAATTTCAGTTAATGTTTTGGATTTTAGCTTCTTTTTTTTATGTAATTTTGGCCCTTTGGTCTGTTTGCATATGAATTTCAATCTTCAAATCCCAAGATCATATGCAAACATGGGAAAACAATAAAATAGATTGCTCAGAGGGTATAAAACTATAGATTTGAAACTTGAAAATTGATATGCAAATCGACCAAAATGACATGAAAAAAAAAGAAACGATAAAAGGCCGAAATGTTATTTGAAATTAAGTTAAGATCAAGAGCACAAGATTAATTTTGCCTAAATTGTACATAAATGCTTACTTACTTGAATTGCCTTTGTCTACTATCTCTGCTATCAATCCAAAAGTAACACAAGGGCAGAAGCAAGTGACCAAACCTATTCAATTAGAAACGAAAAAAAGTAATTAACCATAATATATACATGTTTTAAAGAAAGGTGAATGAATCTACTAGCTACATGATTCTTACAGATTCCAGGATCATCAAGACAACGGCAAAGACCAGTTGACCAGTGATGTGTTCTTGGGATGCCCCTTGAACTGGTGCTGATATACGGAGGAGCATAAGGTTGTGACACTGGCATGCCATAACTTGGCATTTGTAGGACATAGCCTTGACCTTGAGGGGGATGGCCATGGCCATGACTACTGTGATCTGCATATGCATGATCTGTTTCACTTAAAGGAGGATACATAATGTTGTTGGTTGAATTCATTTAACCAACACAAACTTTTCTTTATTATCTTACTGTGTATACATATATATATTGGAGGAACTTATATAAGAGTGTTCCACATTAATATGATTTTGTAACTACTAGGAAAAACCATTTTCTGTCTCATTAGTTTATATGAATCTTGTTGACCTGATTAATTTATATAATAATCAGTAGTTGCAAGGTAAAGTATATATACATATATATCAAAGTAGTAATAAGTGTTTGAATATATTAGCATAAATAAATGGCAAATGCATCTTTCATTGTCATGACCACTGATACAAGGAACTAGGAAGTTATGTATTTATATACTAATATCATTAATTACGTTTCCGCGCTCCTTCTTAGGAGTATATAATCAAGTTACAGGTCATCTTAATCTGACTGCAAAAGATAAGAAGAGAAGTCAATATTGCAATCACCACGTAATTTCTAACAGTATCTGTTCAAGATTACAAGTTGAATACAGAATAATTTATTGTTTGCAATGGTGTAATGTGAATTCAATGATTACTTGGCAACCGTTAAGCTGGCGAGGATATATAGTCTTCTTTGATAACAAGTCAATGCATATTAGTAAGGTACCTTCTTAATTTATTCCAAGTAGTCATTAACTTATACTACTACTATAACAAACTGAAACACGTTACATATTTTAAATTTAAGAAACTGAAATCTTATATAGTACTTTTTTTTGACAAACATAGGCTGTAATTTACAATATTATTTATGTTCAACGACAAAAAACTATTATATTTTCAAGACTTCAACATGTGGAAGCATTGAGTAAAGTATAAGCAAATGTAAAATAAAAATAAAAATAAAAACTCCACTAGGCATGAAACCCAGAATCTAAAAACAAAGCAAAACACTCATTTATTCAAAATAAAAAAAGACAATCCCTGGTTGATGGACCTGCACTTTATCCATTGGACCATGGAGTCCGGCTTAGCCCATGTCTTTGAGGGTTCCTTTTCCCACCCTTCTCACCTGGTTCAAATTATGAAATGTTGTAGGGTGTTTGTGAATGTTTTTAACGTGTTTTTACACAGTTTGGATTCTGTAATCCAAAATGTTGTAGGCTGTGCAAGAGGTCAGGAGGGTGGAAAAAGAAATTCTGCAATATTATTACAACATTGCATTCTTTAATAGGTAAATCGAGATAGTCTCAACGGTTACAGTGTCAATTGGTTTGAACTAATGTATATGGAATTAGAGGTGGAATAAATATTAATCTAACGATGACTTAAAAAAAAGTAGAAAGTGAAAATAATAAATAATGTATATTTTTAAAATAATTAAACATTTTTTTTGTGTGTGTGCAATCTAACCTTTGAAACATGAGTACTTGTAACGAGGTGAAATATTTGTACTGGGTACTCATGGTTCTTCATTTTTGCTCATTGTTTTATTGTGATTGAGAAAATTTTGGTTTTCTCTTATATATTAGTATGGTAATATAGTATTACATTGTGTATATGAGTTTTTTTTTTATTGTTGTAACCAACTCTAATTTTCGACTTTTTAAATTTTTCAATGTGATGTTTTTGTTATAAATTGAAGAATTTAGCTTTCTCATGTTATATTATAGGGTTTAACATGTTTTTGATCTTTATTAATATATAAACTTTTTATTTTAATGCTCCTAAATTTTTTGTTAGACTTTAGTCCCTAAAAAAAATTTCATCACTATTTTTAGTCTATACTTTTTTGTTAACTCATGTCTAACCTTCATTTTTTTTTTCACCTCCAAATTATAGCTCAAACAAAGGTGTAAAATGCAATTTTTTTAGATTTATTACACTTTCTAATTGGCCAATCCAAAAATATATAAAAAAACATCAAGATAATGTTTTTGTAATTTTTCTACAATATGCATCCAGCAAAACTGTTTTGTTGCGAATCCACCGAGCATTTTCAATGAGCTACATAATTATTAATCAACACATGTTTATAAAATCACGAAGCATGTATTTGTTGGAGCATGTATGAGGTTCTACCTTTTTCTTTTTTCTTCAAAAACGGCATGAGATCGAGTCACACGCACGCGATATGTCCTAATCTGGATAATCCACTATGTAATTGGTTGAACTGTTTTGTAAAAACTTTAGCCGGCAACAAAAATTTGTTGATAATAAGATTTGGAATTCTGCTCTTTTCCTCGCAACTTTCGCTCCACTCAGCCAAACTGACCAACATACTCATGCGTTAGTTAACTAATACAAATGTAAAAAAAACGTGACTTAGTTTTTACACATGCGTAACTTCAGAGCGTGACGCGGCGTGAGTTAACTCACTGTAGTTTTAAAAAAAAAATTCAAACATCCCTGTTCTTATCAAACAATTCAAAGAGCTCAGACAGACAATTTTGGGACCAATACATGTCTGTTTATAACAAAAATATAAACTTTATTTGCGAGAAAATTATAACAATTCATGAATTGTTCAAAAGTTATAATTTTCGAAAATTATAACAAAAATCAAAACATGTATGTTCTCTCTCAAACATTAGGTTTCAGTAACACAGCGAAATATCAAAATTGAAGCTACAACGTTGATTGTTTTAAACATGTTCCTGCATATGGAGATGATAGTTCAGGGGTGAAATTTGCGTCTTCATCTCAGTTTGATTGTGGAAATATCGAAAGGGGAAGGTGGTGATGAATTAACGTGGCTGGATAGTTTTCATGTTCAGAAAGTTTTTATGTTTAAAACTAGAGGGAGTTAACTCACGCCGAATATAACATCTGCGTGAGTTAACTCACGCAGCGTGACTTAAGTCACGCATGTGTAAAAACTAAGTCACATTTTTTTTTTACACTTGCGTTAGTTAACTAACACATGAGTATTTTGATCAGTTTGACCGGGTGAAAGCGAAACTTGCTGAGAGAAGAGCATAGTTCTAAGATTTGTCAAGCAACCTAGTGGATTGAGAAAAAATGCTAGGTTGGATGTACATTCCATAAGTAATAAAAGAAACAATTACAAAAACATCAACATGAAGTTTTTTTGTTTAGTAGCCTAGTGGTTAGAGCTCACACAATTAAATGTAGAGAAGTGGGTTGTCCGGGGTTCGAACCCCGGTCCCTGCATAAATTATGCAATGTCCCTACCAACTGAGCTAAGCTCACGGAGACTCATCATGAGGTTTTTTACATCTAGGGTTTGGTTAATCTGGATGTGTAAAATATTCTAATATTACATTTTACATCTTCGGGTTAACTAATTCGATTTTGTAAAAAATCTTATAAATATTGAAGTGGATATTTTACATCGAAATGTTTAAATTTGAAGGTGTAAATATTTTTGAAAATTGCATTTAAATTATCGGATTTGGTCAATCCGAAGGTGTAAAAAGTCACACTTTTTTATTTTTTAAAATCTAGTGTGTCATGTTAGACTGCTGATAATCTTTTAGATTTGTAATCCAAAAGGAGGTAAAATTGAAAATTTAAGAGGCTTCTGAGAGTGTAGTGGATTGTAAGAAAATTGCTTTTCTAACATTGATAACTTCACAATGACACAAGAAAATTACTCAAATGCCTCTAGCGGTAGTTAACTACCGTTGGGCTAACCGGCAACAGTTAACAGCCGCTGGTGTCAGCGGTAGTTAACTGTCGTTGCGTTCTTTTATAAGAACAGAACAAACATAAGAGTTTCCAAAACTCCGTTGTTTCGTTTTTTTGCTTCCATAGGTGCGAATTTCACAAAGCACAAGTCATTCCAAGCCAATTTCAAGCACAAAATCAAGTAAGTTTTTTGAATTCTATTGCATTGCTATTTTGTGATAGATTTGTTAGTTTTTTTTGGTTAAATTGCGATTATAGAGATTTTATTGATTTTATGATGTTATGATAGTTTAGGTTGTTAGAATTGATAGGTTTAGGTTTTGATTTTATGATAATTTAGGTTTAAGTTAGAATTGTTGTATAATCGTTACGATTAGTTTAGGTTTGTTATGAATTTTTGTTGTTATGAATTTGTGATAGACTTGTTACGATTAGTTATGATGTAAGTTTTAGGGTTAGTTTAATTATTGATGAATTATTGTAGAATCGTTACAATTAGTTTAGGTTTTGATCGTCAATTTGTTTATGTCGATATGTCTCAGAATCAGGGAAATGTTGAGTTGAACAAAAAGGAGGGTGATGACAAGAAGAAAGAAAAGTCACCTACGACTTGGCATGGAATCACATGTGATGGTTCCATAAACAAGAAGGATTCGAAGGTGCTGGTGTAGAATCAGTCGAGGTTGAGAAGGAGCGGGAGGACATGCTATTTTGGTCCTCAACAAAAAGCAGGTGCCCCAGAGACTATAGCGGGACGACATGCTTATATAGCTGATTCTCAATAATACATGTTCCTAACTTATATAGACGAGTCATTACATTACACTACATTACATTCGGGAATGTAGCTTCCAACTACAACAATTGTCTTACCCCTGAATGGGGTAAATTCAAACTTGCTAAGCAGCATGACTCTAACATTCGACCGACATTTCTACTGTTCCATTCAAAAGATTAAATTCTTGTTAGGCTTGGTTTAAATGACGATATTCAAGTGTCAAAAGAATGAGGTCCATTCCTTGACACTTCAATACCTTCATTTAAACCCGCTCAATAACAAGAATTTAATCTTTTGAATGGAACAATAGAAATGTTGGTCGAATATTGGAGTCCTGCCGTTTAACAAGTTTGAATTACCTCATTCAAAGGAAGACAATTGTTGTAGTTGGAAGGTGCATTCTCTACCTAATCGCGATCTTTTGGCGGAATCAGACTGTTGATAATATCATCAGTTGATCTCAGTAACGTTACCCGCATATTGATCCACTGTAACATGTTGTGCTCCCAAAACATGTTTTTCGTCGTTCGTTGGACGTTTATACCGAACGTATTTCACCCTCCTTGTGTTTCTGAGGTTGACTCCTTCGTTGAATTCATTAAGTTGATCCTTGAGACCTCTTAACGTCACACCAAGGCACCGAACCTTCAACCTCTGAGGTTCTCCGCCGTTGAATTGTGCATGAACGTCGATCCACCCGGCCATTGTTTCAAATCTACACAATAAGAAATTAAAAATAATCAATGAAAAACTCA
>Ga0228710_1006790_pt1 | contig 17194 bp, 7 predicted proteins | sample MedpolnodulmetaG_FD_177995 | JGI IMG/M metagenome (GOLD analysis project Ga0228710, IMG submission 177995) | Root nodule microbial communities from Medicago polymorpha collected in Santa Monica, California, United States - pink nodules | ecosystem: Host-associated > Plants > Roots > Nodule... | reverse complement strand
GAAACCCTTTATATATAAGCGATTTTGTTGTTCCTCTGAAACTCGCTCGATACAAGCAAAGAGAAATCGAAGAATTGAAAACACAGAAATCGACATGGAAGAAGAATCAAAGACCATTCCACACCAAATCGGAGGTGTCCACACCGATGTGCTTCGTTTTGGACTCCCCGGAGTCAAGAGCGACATCGTTGGTGCTCACCCTCTCGAATCATCTCTCCAATCTGTAATCTCTCTTTTTCATTTTCATGTTTTATCTTTATCCGATCTGATCGTTGTTTTTTTTTCATCGATTTGTTTAATTTTGATGTTAGCAATTTCCAGGGTTTTGAATTTAGTAAAAAAAAAATTAGGGTTTTGAATATAAATTGATTGTAGAAGACCTACAAAAGTGTTCTATCTAATTGATTAGGATCTTTGTTTTTTTTCTGCGAAAGTTTGGATTTTTAAGTGTTATGTGTGTTTGTTTTCATTTGGGTGTTGTTTTTAGGTAAGGGGTGTGGAAGAAGCTATGAAGAGGCAATGCAAAGTGAACTTGTATGGAGCTGCTTTTCCACTCAAGGAGGAACTTGACAGGCAAATTCTTTCTAGGTACGAGTATTTTGAATTTAAATTATCTATTTTTTAAGGCTAGATTCATAATTTGAAAGCCGAAACTATTAAGTTTAGTGATGACATGACATGGAACCTAGTTTGTATTAGTGTTTGGAAGTTTAATAATCTATTTTTTCAAGGATAGATTCATAAAATGATTCGACAATTGAAATTATTAACTTCAGTGATAACATCAAATGAAGTCATGAAGCCTTGTTTTTAATAAGTAGAGGGTTAAAATTTGTATTGTAGAAATTGGGGGTGGACTATTGATCGGTTTCGGTTGAAAAATACAAATCTGTTCATAAACCACAGTTGAGATATCTACATCCATCACTGTCCGTTTGGGATGTGGATTGTTCGGGTGGCAGATTGGTTGGGCTTGCAGGTGCATAGCTGTTTTTTTACAGTTTTAAACACGACCCATATGCCAGATTTCACAATTAGAAGAAATATATTTTAACAAGACTAGCATAGTTTCAACAATGAACAAGAAGCATATTTTAACATTATTAAAAAAGGTAAACTCAGATCTAGCTTACAAAACCATGTAAATTTTGACTCAAGAGAAACTATGTTTTATGCTAAAAAATTAATTGATAGTTTGATACAACAAATGAGATTGAGTGAATGAAGCAGATTATGAAGATATGTGTTGGAATCGCCATGCTTAAGTGGTATGTTGCAATGAGCAAATTTTCTGCTAGTTGTTAAGAGCCAAATCGAAGAGCTTTAGAAGGAAAGCAGTAGAGATGATTGAGAGGAAGTGCAAGTTTTATGGAAATTTTAAGATGGGATGTTAGCACCTCCTCTACTCTTAAGCTTGAGTCAAATACAGTAAAAAAGAAAGAAAAAGTTTTGCTGATGAAAAGAGAAATGTCAAAGTTATTGTGACTGTGAAGTCCCAATGCGTGCAGTAATAAATTGACAAATAAATTAATCTACGATGGAAATATACAATTAATTTTGTCTTAAAATGATGAATTATTTCTCTTCTGTCAATTTGTGAGTCTCAGAGCAAACTTTATGGTTGACGAGGCATCCGTGTGATTGAGTTACCATGCTAAGAGTAGTAAAAAAATTGGAAAGAATAGGATCTCACATGTGAATAGTACCAAATAGCAGATTATCGGTTGGATATGAATTTCAATGGCCTAATTATTTCTACCCGCAACTGCCGTCCAAATTTGTGTGAAACTGAGTTGACAAATATGTTGACACGACAACCCGTTCAGTCACCAGGTTCGGTTGGATGAGATTTACTCGTCCACCCCTAGGAGAAATTTCATTTACAGTTCATATTTTGGGTAATGGGGACATAGGACAATGACATAAGAATGCAAGCTAAATCATGTTGGTATATTAATGTGAAAGTGAGTTAAACTTGGAGCGAAATGTTGGCTGGCTACTCATGTGATTTGATGATGTGCAGAAGTTTGTTGTAGAAATCATTTGTTTAAATATTTTTATTGCTAAGGGAGAGAGTGGTTTGAATTTGATGTAATAACCATTGTTCCTTGTAGGTTCCAGAGGCCTCCAGGGGTAATTCCTTCTTCAATGCTGGGTTTGGAGACTGTTACAGGAACTCTTGATCACTTTGGTTTTGAAGATTTTCTAAATGGTGATATGATTTTCCTTTCATTATTTTGTTTTTTGGCAGTGTTCATTACTTATTTTAATTTTGTCACAATGGATTAGCTGAACTATGCTTAGAGCTATGTGTAGTTGATACAAACAGTCTCTATTGATCTTTGTTGATCTTTGAAACATTTGGTTTCTCTGCTTAACTAGTGCTTCTTATATATTAAAATTGAGTAATGATATATGTACAACCCTTTTTAGACAACTATTGGGACAACCTTGCTATTCTTTCATTTCATTGGTCAAAAACAATAGAGAGAGAGAAAAAGGAAGAGAGAGAATAAGAATATAATGTGAGTATGAGAGAGAAAGTTGTCAAAAGTTGTACCAAAATGGTTGTACAAATATCATTTCTCATTAAAATTATACTTCATTAACATGAAATCTTGAAACCGTTACTGTTAAATATTAAGTTTTTATGCTTCATTCACTGAATGAAACTGAAATATTATAATTATGCTTCATTTACACCTGACATGAACTCTTGCTCTATTATTAGTGGTCCCTGCTTGATATAATTGAGTTTCATACGTTGTGAATTGTTTTCCTGATTGGTTTAACTTTATTATGCATAACTAAGCTTTGGAAAAAACTTGTGCACTAAACCTTAAAATATTCAACCTTTTTATATATAGATTATATTATATTAGTAGGAGTAAGATGTTTTTGGCTATATATATGTGACTAAGTTCCTTTTTGTTTTGAGATGATTGTAGTTGTGTAGATCAATGTTCAGTGAGCTTTGTTGTGATTATGATGGGGTACCTGCAATTATGTTCCATTTGTATCATTATAAAGATTGCAAGGACTTAAATGACACTTTAATTTGATAATCATGGTTTCAGAGTCTAACAGAGAGTAATTTATATGGAAATTTTCATAGCTGATTCCGGCATATAGTGAATCTGCATTGATTTTGAAATTTTGCACTGTGTTACAATTTTACTAAGCATGATTATAATTTTGACATGATACTGTTCGATGCATAGTTTGTAATTGTATCCACTAGTTTTAATATTTTAAGCAGGCAATATTATTTTTAACACCAAAAAAGTTATAAATAGCTTGCCCAAATCATAATTTTTCAAGTTTTATCTATTGGATTGGCTCTGTCGTGAATTTGGGATGCATGATATATAGTTAAGGATCGTGATGCTGTCTGTTGCTTATTATTTTTGGCTCATTGGCATGTGGCACCTTGTTGTTGTTGGTACTTCTCTCTGCACCTTTCTCAATATTGTTAATGTTGCATGCAGACCCTCGTGAATCAGAGACTTTTCGGCCATTGGACATGCACCACGGAATGGAAGTTCGCCTTGGTCTATCTAAGGGACCAGTGTACCCAAGTATTATATAATAGCATTTTGATGTTATTCTAGTACTAAGAGACGGGTGTTTTATCGAAGCTTCTTGTTGTTCATTAGAATTAAAGGGTCCAAGGACCTTGCATATTTAATTGCACACTTGTGTTTGCCTATGTTTCGGATGCCATATTTAATTGCACACTTGTGTTTGCCTATGTTTCGGATGCTATAAATGTTACGGGGCCATATAAAAACCGCATATCTCTTTAGTAACGCATAATTTATGTATTTTAGGCATTTGAATTGAATTTATACGTCTAGCATGTCTTTCCAGCATATTTGATTGAGGTCAAATCCTTAATCCATTCCTTGGAAAAACTTTTTCCACAGCAATCACTAATCATTTTTTAACGTATAACTAGATATGGTAATTATTCAAATAAAAATATGTATTTGATTGATTTTGAGATTGAAGATTCCATTTGGAAGGTTCAGATAGGTAAAATTAAATCAATTGTTAGCACTTGTCTCAAAGCATCAGTAGTGGAGTAAGTTGTGCATCTCAGGAGGAGGTCTCTCAAAAATCTTCATCTTGTCTTCCATTGAAGCTCCAAGAGTCTGCACTGTTGTATGAGCTTTGCTAGGAAATTTCCAATCCTCAGAGTAGAGATCCTTTATATTTTGAATGGTTCTTGTATGAAGGTGCTAAAGATATGTACGGGTATTCAAAAAATTGAATAACCCATTCAGGAATCGGAGTAACTAATTAGACTTCTATATCCCATATGTCAGGGTAGCTCTATGCCTTTACGAATAGCTAGAAACTCACCATTATAGCAGTTTGATAAGCCAATGTCGCCTGCAAATCCTGCCACCCATTGACCTTCGGAGGTTCTTGATTAAGCCACTGAAACCAGGCCAACCGTTGCTGCCAAAACTATTGTCATTTGTGCCAAGGTGCCAAGGACGATGAGCAGTTTGTACAAAGGTGTTTGTTCGTTTGCAATACAATAAAGATTCCTCATTTTCCAAATCAATCAACCTGCTAGGAAAGTAGAATTGTGAAATCAAAGTGTGAACCACACACATGGAGTGAGATATATCGCATTCTTGTAGGCAACGCAGCAAGGACACAACATATATGGGTGCTAAATTTATTGGTTTTAGTCGTATGTTTGATTTATAGTTGTCAATTTATAGGGATTTCATTTGGCTTTAGTCTTACATTAGATTTATTGTTGTCAATTTATAGGGTCTGTAAAACTCGACCCCAATCCACATATTTGGGGACAAAAAAGTTTCCAATGATAACGAATCTCCACTTAAGCAAGTTTCCAACACAAAAGACCCCCTAAAACTAAACTTAGCACACAGACCACAACTTTTCCACCATTTTTTTCATATAAAAAAAAAGATTTATTCCAAATTTTTTTAAAATTTCTGAATATTTTTCTTTTGAAAAATAGATTTCATGAAAAAGGAGAAAGGTAAAACAGGACAAATATCACATCTACATAGTGGGGCGAAAAAGACATTTCATGAATCTTGAGCAAATTTAATTGGCAAAAACTTTTGAAGACAACTTTTTATTCTACCTTTTAAAACAAAAATTTGAGTATAATAGTATCACATAATATCAGTGACATCTCAATTATGTTAGGATATCAAAACATATTTACATCACCCTAATAAAGGAAATGTTAAGAGCAAACCAAGTGATTAAACTCAAGTGATTAATGAACTCCTCTAGGACGAATCGTTCGAAAGTAACTGAATTGTTTCTAATCGAAACAATTTTTTTGTCAGACTTTACTTATCTTCCAGTCAAACTCCGGATTACCAGGTCATATGTTAAAAGGGCGATGATACCAAATAATGTCTCTAACATCAATTTTAAAAGGGCGATTTTCAGTAATACAATTTCCTTTGCTGGTCATTGCGACCTTAAATTTTGGATTCATCTATCAACCCCTGATATATCTTCAATTTCCTGTCCTAAAACATGCAAATATGAGAAACTTACACGTGAAATAAAGGTTAGAAAAATATATAAATAGAATAGAAAGACGATGAGTACTTTGATCTGGAGCAAATATAAAATGGATTTTATAGAAACAAACAACTGCCAAAAAAACATACAAAATAAAAGGTGATAAAGTAAAATGCAAGCTCTTCTTTCAAAAAAAAAAAAGAAAAAAGAAAAATGCAAGCTCTATCAATATATACTCATGGTAAATTTTATTTTAACACGAAAGGTCCACATGGAAAAAGATGGCTATAAGCAACAAAACAAATAAAAGTATAAAGAAAGAAAAAATCAACACAAGCAATGAAATTGCTTTTCTTATGCCCACTCTACTTGTTACATAATATATATTTCCCTTAATTGTGTTACGTGTGATTTATGAGTACTTCTATGCTTTAACGTCTCTATCTGTTAGTTACTCTCCAAAACTTACATGGCTTCTTTGACAAGTTATGTTTAAAATTTGTGTCTTTCTTCTAGTTTTTCTGGATTTGATTGTGTTGTCCGTTAAAACGAATCCCACTAATATTTTATTTGTCTTTATATCTTTGATGATGAAGCCTTCCATTTTTATGCGATACAGAGACGTTGTTAACTCATAAGTATATACTAAAATATGACATGATATTGAATATTAGATGATGGATACATATTCAATCAAACTTCATGGGTACCTATGTTCACTTTATATTAAACATTTTTATTTTACCAAGAGCGCGTAAATGAAATGACACGAATATTTTTTTTTAACTTAATCAAGGTCTTGGGTTCAAATTTAGTCTTGTGCATGCAACAACGTTAAAACTTCTAGAGTGAGTTTGCTATCCAATTGAGTCCCACAAGACTCGGAGGGTTAGTCTCTACAGAGCTAAGCAAAGGATACCTAGTTTACACCAACAACAAAAAAAAAAAATCTTTTCATTTTAGCGAAAACAATGACACACTTGAAATTTGGTTGAGTATACTTTCATCATCCAATTGTTCAATAACATGTTATATTTTTATATTAATTTATTTGTTAAAATATGTAATTGGTCCCTGCAAATATGACCAATTTGAATTTTGGTCCCTGTAATTTTTTTTAGATATGACCTTGCAAAAATTTATGTCTTTTAAAATGGTCTCTGGACCTATCCTAGAGATGATTTGGCAGCTTGTCACTTACGTGACAGTTGCTGACTGTGTAACTTTGTCATGTGGTGTTCACATAACATTTCCCATAATTTAAAATTTTTAAAAATTCTAAAAATTGTTTTTCGAAAATTGAAAATACAATTAAAAAAAATTAAATGAAACAAAAACAATTACATTTTTCCCCTTTTCATCTTCATATAAGATCATTCAATCCACAATCCAGAACATTTACTTAGGTTGGTTCTTCTTCTTCATCATCATTCTTCTTCTTTTTTATAAAAATGAGTTTCACCTAATAAGAGAATGAATGTTAAAAAAAATGCTAGAAAGAGAGTGTTCCTGCCTATGAAGCCCAGATACGAGATACGATACTGCACCGATACAGAAAAATTTCAAAAATCAAGATGCGATACGGTTGGGATACGTTAATAAAAAAAATTATATAATTAAATGTACAATATAATTATAACCATTTTTTTAATATGCAAATATATTAACAAATAAAAGAAACCAGTCATAGGCTCGTAGCACATCAACATAAATATAAATAATATTAACGATTAAGAGAGTGATGATTAGTCAATTACATACACAATATATCCCAAAAAAACCACCATCAGTGCTATATACTATATCCGTTAGTGCTATACTTTATCGATCCAAAAAAGAAGCACTATATCCAAAAAAGAACACATCAGTACTCAAGAGTTAAGTTATTTTAGTTAACATTAATTGGAAAATATTGGGGCAGGTATAAGTGCAGGATAATTATTGGATACTCTCCTGATACATATCGGAAAGTATCGAATAATTATTATTTTTTAAAATAAAATTTAATCTTCGAATACTCTTCTGATACGTATCGGGAAGTATCGGACAGATATCAGTGCAGGATACGCAGGGGATATGATACGTTATCCATTTTAAAGTCTCGGAGCTTCACAGGTTCCTGCCATTTCTCGTTATAAATTATCTTAAAATGTTCTTAAAAATGAGATTAATTTTGTTGTTGCTAAAAACACTTAAATTATGGTATTTAACCTCAAACAAGTGCGTCAAAGTATCCCACAATTCAAGTCTTTGGACTTGTTACGACACTAGTTATTGATTCAGAAGCGCAACATATGCTACTTTTCTTATGAGGTTGGATTATATTCCAAATAAACGACTTTAAGAATCAATCTCAAATTCTATTTTCAAAATCAAAAGTGAAAAAATATTTTGTTTTATTCAAATATTTATATCATAAGACCACTTTTAACATAACCTTCAAAATGTTCTAAACATCACATTGATGTAAAATAATATCACGATGACAATGATATAAAAGACAAACTTTGACATGTATAAAAAGAAGACAATTTTTATTTTTATTTTACAAAAGACAAATATTCACACCTGTAATATTACCAGCTTTGTAAATATTATTTCACTCTTTTTGGTTGAGTAAAACATGTTGCCATCCTAGTTTAATTGTTAGAACTCGATGTCAACGTGCAACTTAACACTATATTATTGACATTGTCCCTTAGACCTTACAGTTTCTTTTTTTTAGGGGTTAGACCTTACATTTTTTTTTTAGGGGAGACATTACATATTTTATAAAGTAGTTTGTATATATATGAATGTTTTTTTTATGAGAGGTATATTCTGAATGTTTTACTATTTCAAAAAAGTCGTGAAAATAAAAGCTTACCATATTTTCAAAAGAGTCGTGAAAATAAAAGCTTACCATATTTGCTTTGTAAAAAAAAATCCCAATGATTTTTTTCTTTTGGTAGAATGATAAAAATGGAAAATAATAAAACAAAACCAATAGGAAAAGAGCTTTGCACGAAGCATCATCATGTTTCAACACAATTTTTAAATTTATAATAATGTTTTTTTTCTGTGTTTATTTATTTTAAAAAATTCTTGTGTTTTTGTGTGTTGCGACTTGTGAAAGACCAAATTTCACCAATGATTTAAAAATTGTAAACTATGTAGATTACGTATATTTACGAATTTTACATCAATCAATCCTTTTATTGTACATCGAAATTACATCGTATGCACTTTTTAAATATATAAAAATAGGAATCACTCAATTATTTTATACCAAAAAAAGAAAAGAATCGTTCAATTCTTAATTGATTAATTTTTTTTATGGAATTAATTGATTATTGTTGAAATCTTGATTATAAACGAATTTTGAAATTGATGGTATTACATCAAAGTAATATTCTCTCTTTATCCTCGTGAGCTTATCTCAATTGGTAAAGATAACTCAATTGGCAGGGACAATACATAACAAAAAAATATAATATTCTCTCTTTATTTTAAGACGTTTAATATTCTCGCCACCACAAAAAAATGTAATATTCTCCCTTTATTTTAAGACGTTCAATATTCTCTTTTTTAAGATTGTAATTTTAAAATTTAAATTATCTTAAACATAAAAATGACTATTTTTTTACTCCATTAAATCTTTTTTATAAAAGAAAATGAATCAACTAAAGGTTATGTATTCCGTCGATATTATGAACTAAATACAACAAAATTTATTTTGTTGACGTATTTGTCTTTTATAAAAAGGATTAAAAGGTGTATTGCATTGTTATTGGTAATATAAACAAAATTTTCAACATGCAAGAGCTAAATATCAAACTTTTAACCACTTATTTAAGAGATTCAAGTCTCTTATCATTAACGTAAAAAAAAAAAAAGAAGTCTCTTATCATTTGAACAAATTCATCATATAAAAATTACATTATTTGTTCTTAAATGCATGTGGTAATTTTACAATATAACTTACTTTGATCATATTTTCAACTAATATATAAATATAAATGTTAGTGTATAAGATGTTTAGATTTATTTTAATGAATATTTTTAAAATATTAATTTTATAATTTTTTATCGTGGATAATCAAAGACGCTAACAATCAAAGTGGTGTTTTAAAATGATTAAGTTCAAATATCGACCTTTTTGTTTATAACAGTGACGAGATGTAAAATGTATGATATTGGTATCCAAAATGCATGAATGGTTGGATTCTCGACCAGTGGAATCCGTATCCGTAACTTAATTAAACTCATTTAAAAAAGTTGTTGTCTTTTGCAAAGAACTATGCATGCATTTATTGTTCTATTGTTTTTATTCAGAGAACTAAGCATTACTTTATTAATTAATTAATACTTAAGATTTATTTTTGGCCATTTTGAGGTATAATCACATTCCATTGCCACCGTTCACCAACTTTTATTCTTCACAAACACACAGTCACTGAAAAAGACACAAAAACACACAGAAAATGGAGAGAAAGGTTATGATAGTGTGCTGTGTTGTTGGCTTCTTGGGACTCTTGTCTGCTGCAACTAGCTTTGCTGCAGAAGCAACAAGGGTTAAGGTTTCTGTCTTTTTTCCTTTCTTTTTTGTTTTTTTTTTCCTTACCTTGGTTTCCTCGAAAACCCATCAAGTAAAGTTTCAATCTTTTGCTATGTTTTTGTGGTTTATTTATCACTGAATGTTAGCTTTAGTAATTGAGGAATTACATTGATCTTCATTTCTTCTTGAGGTTAATTTCACTGTTTATTTCGAAGATTTTGATTTACATAGTGTATAGTACATTCTATGTGCTGTTCATTAAGCTTTTTCTTTTTACTTGTTGATTGTTGTCTTTGATCTTGAGTAATTTGTTCAATGTCCTTTTCTTTTCTCAATTTTGGAATAGATAGGGTTTGATACTAGAACATGAAGTTGGAGTCTGTTTGGATTTACTTATTTGAGCTAATCTGTGTGTATAAGCGTTTGTGAGTCTCTTTCAGAGAGCGTATAGAAACAACAACTGTTTTCAGCTTATTTTCACAAGTTATCTAGTATAGCCGATGAAAATAGCTTATAGCTTGCATGAAAACAGTTTGATGGTATTTGATCTTTTATTGTAGAAATAGCTGTTAGATAACTTGATTGTTAGGAAGAGGCTGTTGCACTTGAAACCTGAAAAATTTAATGGTTATGCATGTAAAACTCAAAGCGCACGGGGTTGCCACACTAACATTTAGGTTCGATTCGCCCCCACCAATAACTGTACATTAGATGCAATAGGAATGACCAGCGAATCCCCTTCAAGATACTATGAGTTTCTCGATGTGTATTGCACAACCACACAAAGCGTATCTCCGAACAATATTTTCCAGATTTATGGTTCCAGCAATTCATTCATGCATTAGAGAATTGATCGATGATTTAGAGTAAGAGAATGAGGGAGAATTATGTTGTTAATATAACAAAATTCATGTTCTTGTTGTGTCCAAATTAATGCTCAAATGTCAATCATTTATAGTGCATTATATGACCCTTCACATGAGAGAAAACACCCCTTTTACTTGAATCAATGTTATGGTTCATCAAACACCCATTTGCCAAATGTTATGATCATATACACTTGAATTAATGCTAATGTTCATTAAGCACCCATTTGCCAAAGGTTCCAATGTATATGAAAGATTCCATGAAGAGTTACAACTCTTGGTGAAGAGTTACAACTTTTGGTTTTAAAGTGATTCCATTATTTTGGAAATCACCAACAATACCTTATACATAAGCACTTATAATGTGAATGCTTATGTTATAAGTGATTAATTTATCCAAACAAGACATTAGTTGTAAAGAATTTTACATCAATCTTTTGGAGAGAGAGAAAGGAAAAGGAACAATAAGTAATAACAATATGTCACTCACGCTAATCTTATGGTGATAAATACTTTTTCTTTTGAAGGGAATGCTGATAAGTTCTTAATAATATATAATTCCAATTTCCAATGTATCGGTTAAAAATCTCTTGAAGGCTTGGTACCTTCTGTTCTTTGTTTAGTTTATTTTGCACTTTAACATTTTAAGTTCTTATGTGTCAACATTCACCGTGAATGAAAGCTGATATAATAACTATTGCTATTACTATGTAACTTCTTCAGGGTTATCAAATTCAGTTTATCAATCCAAATCAGTGCATATATCCTCGGAGTCCAGCTCTACCTCTTGGTTTAACTGCGGCACTGTCTCTTATGATATCTCAAATTGTCATAAATGTTTCAACTGGGTGCATTTGTTGCAGAAAAAGTTCACGGATCCCTGATTCCAATTGGACAGTGGCACTGGCCTGCTTTGTTTTATCCTGGTAATTTTCACTCTGTACTTTTTGTTTGTTATAGTCATCCTATTTGACTAAGCTGGTAGAGTCAATCAGATTATCTAGTGAAGCATAATAGCTTTTATTCTTCGATTATTATATCTACATTTGCTTTTGGTTGCAGCAACTAGAAACATAACAATGTTCATGTTACAATCTTAGTCATTTTATTAAAAATCTATACTGACGAGGTTTACATGAATATGCATGGAAGTATTCTTTATTATAGCACTTCTTTTACTTCATCATTCGTGTCGACCTTTTTATCCTATCATTGGTTTTTTGAATCTGTGATGTGTGTGTGTGGAATTGCATTTAGAGCCAGTTTGAATACTTCTGATGAAACACTGACGGCAACGACTATAAATTTTCCAAAAAATATTAGTATTTGCATCTCAAATTTTTCAGAACCTCACTCATTTAACTTCTCCAAAAACACTTGTATGTTCACAAGGGCTTTTCTGTTGGTGTAAGTGTGACCTTGGTCTTGGACCCTGTTTGGATAAACAACGTAATTAAGTGATTGTGTGTTGGGTTTCAAAACTTGGTCGTGGTGTTGTGTATAACTAGCATCAAAGTCAGACTAGGATTGTAAATTATACTCCTGTTATATCTTCTACTTATGTGATAATGTGATTATAATCTCTATTCAAACAGGTTCACGTATGTAATCGCATTTCTTCTGTTGCTAACCGGTGCTGCACTGAACGATCAACGCGGTGAAGAGAGTGTATACTTTGGCACCTACTACTGTTATGTTGTCAAACCTGGAGTGTTTGCTGGTGGTGCAATTTTATCTCTTGCAAGTGTTGTATTTGGAATTGTCTATTACATTACTTTAATGGAGGGAAAGAATGCTAGAACTCCTTTTGGTGATTTCTCATATCCTAATCAAGGGACCATAGCTATGGGACAACCACAGATTCCAACTCAAACTAGTCAAGATCCGGTATTTGTGCATGAAGACACCTACATCCGACGACAGTTCACATGATTGATGAACAACTGTCTGTCCTTGTTAAAAACTCAGGGCTGTATTACTCAGTTTCCAAAACTTCAATTTGGCACAGTGAAGTTTGGAGATTGCTTTAGTCAAAACATGGTTTATGTGTGTAGTCTTTAATTAGTTATGTACATGTATCACCAAAAACTGGTTTGCGAGATTATGAGTTTTATCGTGTTTATAATTGGGCAATCCATATAACTAAGTTTTAAATCATAATCATGTTGCAATCTTTTATATTGCAGACAATTGCGGTCAAATGCCGCTGATATGATCTCACTTGTGGTCATGTTGCAGTCGCAGCGTTGTGAAATTCCTTGATTTTGGATCCTAAATTGTGGTTTATGACCTGTTTTTAACATAGTTGTGAGATTTGTTTGATCCTTACCTTTCACCATAAAAAATTGCACATTCACATTTCACACATTGTAGTGCACTGTCATTTTTCTATTAAAACTGTAATGTTTTAAAAAAAATAAAAAACTATTAAGTCCACATCATAGCCGTGTCTTTGTATAAATCAATGGAGCATATGTATTTCGTGCCTTTTCTTAAAGTGGAATGTAATTGAGTTAAATACTTAAATGTTGCTTTCACGTTACGTCCAATTTACATACAAACTTAAAGATATAAAGAAGCAAAAGAAATCTGATAAATACATCCCAAAGAAGTTGTCAAAATACCATTTCAATAAGCAACAAATTTTTACATATCGAATTAAATTCAAAACGATTCTATTTACAATTGCTCCTTAGGCACCTAGGAAATGTGAAGAAATTTAAAAAGTGACTTAATTGATATCAAAAGTATTGAACTGCCGTTCGGTGCGTGTATGTGAACAATCACCAGATACCTAAAGAGCAATCGTCCTATTTATCAACTTTGCAATGACAAACTTAAGCCCACTTTATAGAATATATTCACAAAGATCAATGCTTATCAGTGAGAATCATGTGAATAGATAATTCACTAATAACAAGTGCTTAGGAAGGACTATTTGTTTTCTACATTACATTGTTCATAAAAATTGTGCTAGAAACAAACATTCTATCATTTTCTTCTGCTTCCATATATAATGAATGAAAAACTTAGATGAATCTCGCATGCAAGGTTTTCAAAAAAGGGCTACACAACCACAATTTAGGTTGCAAAATCAAGGAATTGTGTGTCTGAGACTGCAACATGACCACAATTGAGATCATATCAGCGCAGCGGCGCATTTGAGATCAATTGTACACAATATAAGAAAAGGACATTGAACAAATTACTCAAGAGTAAAGACAATAATCAACAAGTATGGAATCATATATTTTTTTGTTTCAAGTTGTACGAAAGCATAAACACACTTTATTTTTCTTTCTCGATGTTGGATAGGGCATGATTTCTAGCTCCTTGATCATCCATAAGTTTCTACAAAGGGTACTTGCTTGAAGATCCAATGCTCTTTTCCTTCGACAGGAGCAATGCTATGCATGAATTCCACACTCATATTCTCAAGACGGAGAACTTCAAGCTTCTGTAAGTGTTGAATGCCAGTTGGTAACGTATTGAGTTCAGGGATGACGAATGATTTGAGCTTTATAAAAGAACACAACGCACCTTCGTCAATAAGGATGCAACTCAAGGTATCGAAATTTTGAAGATATAGTCCCCTCAAATTTTTAAACCATCCATCTTGAAAATGTAACCTCTCAAATTCGTCTTCATAATCACAGTTGGAGACATAGAGGGACAGCAGGTTTGGCATACTTTTGAGTGATTTGAATAAATCATCTGTTAGCTTGGAATACTTAAGTTCCATTGTCAGCTTAACAAGATTTTGAAGTTTTGGAATCCACTCAGGCAACTTCTCTAACTTCCCATCAAGTCTGAGATTTTGAAGCATAGGTAGGGGTGAATTCAAATGCATATCAATGACTGTGCCAACTCCGATTGTGCGAATATATAGTTTCTCCATTTGTTGCATCTCATTGATTGAGGAAGATATAGCACTCATATGTTTACCCCTAACACCGAGCAGGACCAATTCCCTTGGTTGTTTTAGCTTTCCTAGCTCTTGGATTAGCTCTACTACTCTATTATCATTTTCATTCTCACCTTCATTTAGATAAACTTCACGCAGAGTTTGTAGGAATGTCATGCCTCCAAGACCATCCTTCAATTTAATCATAGACATACTCAAAAGCCTAGAAAATGGCGCAACTTTCTAAGCTTGCAAATCTCCTTCGGCATAGCATAGAACATTGTATATGTTAAATCCAAGGTCTCTAGGTTCTTGAACATGCAAATGGATTTCGGAAGTGTATAACGTCTAATTTCTGGATGTGTGTCTCGAAACCTAAAATCCTTCAAGTGGCTCAAACTTCCCAAATCTTTAGGAACTTCAAGCAATCCAACATGATTCAAAGCAAGCACCTTCAACCGCCTGTATCTTGTAAGGATTCTCCTTGCAAAGGATTCAAGTAATGTTTTAGGTGGGTGAACAAAAAGTGATCGAAGAAAAGAAAAGATGATCAAGTAACGTTTAATGGAAGGCATTGAAAACTCACATGTTTGATCACCTTTTCTTCACCCACCTAAAACATTACTTGAATCCAAAACATGCTGCAAACATATCACCTTTTAACTGGTATGTTATAGATGCTGCAGAAATTGAAGAAATGAGAAAATTAGTTTAACTGTCATAGTGTTTTGGTGAAAACTCAAGTTTTCTTATTTTATTACTATCATCATTCAACCACCAAAGAAAAAGCTTGGTTTACATAAATTTTACCATTATTACTATATCACTTGTTCCATTATTACTAGCCTGAGTAGGAAGAGAATTAGAAGAGCACTTTTCTGCTCCTGGTTCTGCTATTAGAAACTCTATTTCAGCACTAACATCTCCATTATTTTGGCAGTGGCAATGCTTTTGTCTCCTTAATTTCGTGCCAAAATATATCTATTAAATGGCCTATTCATAGAACTGTTTTTACTTCTTTGAGTAACTTGTTGTGTTACTAGGAGAACCAACTTATAGTACTTGACTACCATTCAGTTAACGACTTCTAATCGTCTGAAATTTAGCACGTGATTATTGAATATCAGCTTGGTTACTCGAGTACCATGGGACACTTACTAGCTATAGACTACAAAGTTAATGAAGATAGTTACTTATACGATTATATTAGTAAGCATGCACAAAGACGTATAGTGATCCTGCAACGTTAGTGAGGATGCAAGAGGATTTATAGCATGACATTTCAAACAGTCCTAAATGATGATCCATCAAATTGAGATGGAGTATAATAGTCATTAAAATTGTTGTTATCCTGACACACTTAGCAGATATTTAAGAAAAGCTCTCGTTCAAATTTCAATCAAGAAGTTCCAAGAATTTAGCACAAGTAACTAACTTTTTAGAAAACGGTTAGACTTCGGTTACAGTCATTTGTGAAGCTTACAAATCAAACATAAAAGGCACTATAGTTTTAACAAAGTAACTAATTAGAAAACTGTTAGACTTCAGTTACGGTTATTTGTGAAGGAAGCTTACAAATCAAACTTAAAAGAATAGTTTAAGAATAGCTGTCATTAAAATTTAAAGTTCTAACAATTTAGCACAAGTTTATATTCCATAACATTATCCAATGTATGAAAATGAAAACTTTGAACAAGTTAACATCACAAGGGCATTTACCAATTATCCTATTCTTGAAACCAAAGTGAGTCTAGATAATCCTAATTTCATATACAAAAGTATAGCATAATGAATTAATATTTTTCCCCACCCATTTTTATGTTTGAAAATTGTTGTTGACACAAATGATAGGGCTGAAAATCACATGTAAAAGACGAAAATGCCCATGCGGCAGTTAACTACCGAAGTAAGGAACCAGCTGCAGTTAACTACCGAAGTTCCTTCGACAGTTAACTGCCGACGAAAAAAGGGAAAAAAAAATGAAAAGAAAACCTCGGCACTTAAGTGGCGAAGAACTCATATCAAATTTTTTAAAAAAAATATTATATGATATGATAATGTAGCACTTATATTACAGAACTATCAACATTTGTGAAGAAAAATATGCAAAAGATTGAGTTGTGATCGTGTCCCACCACTACTTCAAAAATATATAAGATATAAATAGTAATTTAATTTGCACTACTCAAGTGTTCTCAATAATATAACTTAGGTGGTGGTTTCATCCATAAATTGCTGCATTGTTTTCTAATATTGTAACAGTTAGTGGGTATAACCACTATTTTTTAGCAATGCTACCATGAATTTCCAAATGGTATAGTATTTTGCATAAATGTTGACTTATCTATCATACAAGTGAGG
>Ga0228710_1006789_pt1 | contig 17195 bp, 17 predicted proteins | sample MedpolnodulmetaG_FD_177995 | JGI IMG/M metagenome (GOLD analysis project Ga0228710, IMG submission 177995) | Root nodule microbial communities from Medicago polymorpha collected in Santa Monica, California, United States - pink nodules | ecosystem: Host-associated > Plants > Roots > Nodule... | reverse complement strand
AGACTGTCAACAAACTTTATCACTCAATAAAACATTACTATAAGTCTATAATGTAAGAATATTCAAAGAAATACTTAAATCTGATTCAAAGAAATGCTTAAATCTAATTCAAATTAGATCTCAGTGAGGAGCAAAGAACATTAGATCACCCAAGATCTCAATGAAAACCTTACATAAATCACAAAATTAAACAGCCAAGAGGAAGAGGAATATGGAAGAAAATACCTGAGTTGAAAAAGGAACACCGTGAAGGAGATCGCCGGAGATGGAGAAGGAATGGGTAGGGCGGCGGCTAGCGTAGGATAGGGCGGAAGGAGAAGGAGATTATGTTAAGTTACACCGTGAAGGAGAAGGAGACGGCGGCGCGCGGCTAGGGTAGGGCAGAAGGAGAAGGAGTGGCAGAATGAATGGTGGTGGCGGAAATGGATGGAACTTGGTGAGAGAGAAATTATCCAGAATGAATTGAAGGGGAGAGGGTACGACAAAGAATTATTTTTTTTTGTCTATCTTTGATTTTTATTTTTTTGTCATGGAATTGATTATTTTTTTTATTATTATTGGTATTGCCACATAAGAGTGGTAGAAGGTGTTTTGCCACCTATGGTGGTATACCTATCACTGCTCATTGGGTTGAGTCATATTCAACATGTCTATAAAAGAGTTCATGTATATTACGGGTTGAAAGTTGATCGTATCAACCTATATCTAAGTGTCAGAGGAGACGAGGTTGTAATTTATATTTTTGGACATTCAAAATACAACATATAAATTTTTGTATTTACTTTTTTAAGAAAATATTTTTTTTATTAATATTACACAATCATGGTAAAATAATAGTTTTGATGCAAGATATATTAAAATTACAGTATAAAAATTATATAATTTTTTGAACATATAAAGTAGTGGAAATATGTATTAAATTAATGTGATATATAAAATTAAAAACTGGCGAGCAACATAATAATGCATTATATAATACCGATAAAAGAATAAATAAGTATTGATATTTACTTTTGAGGTTTGGTTTGTTTGATTTTGAAAAAAGTTATCTGAAATCCGATCCGATTTTAGCGGTTTTTACAAATGAGAAGACTTAGGTACTGTTATTGAAAAATTGTTACCGTTTAAAAATTTGGAGATGACATCATGAACTGCATCCCACAAAACATGGATAGCATTTATTGTGGGCAGTTATACTTTGTTTGTAGTTGAAAATAGAAAAAACCGGATGTATGAAATGAAATAGTATATAAGTTTATTCCTTTTACAAAAACAACTTTTAAATGTATTTAAAAATATTTGGTTTTTTTGCGGTTTTTCGTTTTTTTGGATCGGTTAAATTTTGAACACTCCCTTTTTTGAAGAGGATTTTGAACACTCCTAATTGCATTCTCATGGCTGAATTCCAATACGTAGTTAAATGAAAAGAGAGTCATTGTGATCTCATCCAAATGTTTTATTGTAATTATCGAATCTAATTATTTCACATGAATTAGCTAAGAGAAACTATGAAAGAAAGATGATAACAATTTTATAAAATTATAATCTTAACACATTATGAACTAAGTATTCACGTTAACGCAAACATAAAGCGGTTTTTTCTACGAGATATAAAGTAATATTTGCTGGCTTTAGAGGGGCGTATAAAATATTAATTAATTAAAAAATAATTGATATTAACATAAAAATATGCTGGACATAGGGGGAATATATTTTTAGCTTTTTTTTTGCCATGGATTTCAATGTATCTATCTTTTTATAGTATTTTAGTATTATAATTTTTTGGCAGTTTCTTTTTGCATCATAGTATATTCTCACGTGCTCTATTGTATTCCTTAAATATTTATGTTTGGATTATATTTCAATTCCTTTTTGAATGTTTTTAGATTATATAATATGAAACCCCAGAAAATTTATGAAAAATACTGAATTTTGCTTTCATTTGTTCAAAACTTGCATACTAGTTCAAAAAATATAATTTAAAACATGATAAAGCCCTCAAAAGGCCATTATAAATTGACACATGTCTGAAATTATAACGTGCAAATCATATTATATAATTTAACCATGTTAGAACATGAACACAAAGCTCGAATTCATCAATCAATTACTAACATAATGTACTTTATTTGGTTTTCTTGTCTCTTAGTAATTTGAAAAGAGCAAAATAATCTGAAATTTTAATCAAAAGGATGACCCTCTTCATAATACATTTGAAAAAGTTAAGTTTCTTTCCTACCAATGGTTGAAGGTAAAATACATCAATTTAACATCTGATTATTATTGTTGGTGGCTTGACCCGTTCTCATGTTTGGACATTGGTTAATAACCCTTATTTTTTTACTTCTGTCGGGGTCGACTATATTTTAATTGCAAGACTCTTATGTTCTTCTCAAATACATCTTGTGATATGAGAAATGTTTTTTATTGTTAATATATTTCATTTTTGCTTGTTGAAAAAAACATAATGATTGAAATATTTCAAGAGTTATTGAAATATAATTTTTATAGTAAAATAAGTTTCACTCAGTGTAATAACCACGTTTATTTAAAAATACAACAAATATTTTGAATATATATATATATATATATATATATATATATATATATATATATTAATGAAGTATACCATTGGTCAGTCAGTCTCTCGAGAAGTCATTTGGTTGAGGGTTTCTTTCTTCAATCCCAAGAAACTCGGTTTGAGTCCCGACACCCATAGAACTTTACCACTGGTCAAAAATAATTAATGAAGCATACATGTATAAATGGTAGAGTTATTTGAGCAGATGGTCCTTATAAAAGTTTTTAGCCTCCATAAAAAAATTCATTTTTTAGTAAGAATTTTCATCAACATTTTTTATCTTTATAAAATTCTCAGTCAATATTTTTTGACCTTAAAAATGCTAAAAAAAATATTACAGATAAATAAATTATAAAAATGCACAGAGAAATTCTTCAGCGTTTTCTAACCTTGAAATAAATTATAAAATGTACAAAAAAATAATGTTTAGGGGACAATTCCAACCCTCCAATTTTTTATTTATTTAAAAAAATAAATAGATAGATAAAGATGTGCCTATTTTTTGACATTTTGTTCTTTTGCTAACTTTGTTTGTACGTAAACTCATTTTGGAAAGAGCTTTGTATTTATCATTTTGTACATACTCCGGAAAAAAGAAAAAAAAAGTTGCGTTTTCTTGCTTTAACAAGTAAAAGTTTTATAAGTCTTTCACATATGCATGTTTATACGCGTGAAGTTTTATACTCCGGTCACCCTTCACACAAGATTTAAATGTCTGGTGTTGTAAATGTTTAATTAATATTTATCTTTCACAAAAAAAAATTGGATTCTAAGGTGAAAAAGCAATTAAGGCCCTTATTGATGGACCACTCATGTTATACCATCGGATCTCTTAAAAGAATTTAAAGGCTCGGATATGTTTGAAATTAAAAAGATAACATTTATATCTTCCCACACCCAATCCTTACACCTTTTATTTTTAGATTTCTCTTATCATTCCCATTATCTTCTTCCCATGGGTTTCTTTTTTAATTTAATGTTGGGTTTCTCCTCTCTTTCAATCTCCTGTCGCCCTCCTTGATTTTTCTTTGGCGAAATAAAAGAAAAAAAAACACAAAAGGGGAAAAGACAAAATAAACACCAAGAGAAAAAAAAATTGTTGCAATTGAAACAACTTCACAATTGTAATTAAAAATTTAAATCGAATTTGGTTAGTTTTGCAAAGTTTCGTTGGAATTTTTCATTTCTTTGAAACTTTGGTTGAAATTCAACTTATGAAATTTGGATTTTGTTTTTTAAGATTTAAGATAATAATGATCATGTAAATGAGTGAGTGATTCAGTTTCTTTCATCCCCTATAACTGCCGTCAATGAAGATTTTCCCAGTAAACACAATAAGAGCAAGAGTAATGATTGAGTGGGAGAAGACATAGGTGTTACTTTTTTTATTTTCAACAAATATGAAGCTTTAAATTCTTTTAAGAGATCTAATGGTATAAAATAAGCGGTCCACTGGTGAGGGACTTAATTGCTCCCTCACCTTAGAATCCACCCAAAAAAAAATATAAATATTTATTGATTTTGTAAATGGATAAAGTATTAATTTTTTAAAATATTAATTCTTTTTTGAAGAAGATAAACTAACTCACTCAAATTAACACCGGAAAAATCAAACATGAGACCTCGTGGAGGAGCATCCCAAGCCAATACCACCATACCAATTCAAAATGTCAAAATTAATTATATGAACAAGACCAACAAAGTCATTTCCGACCTAAGCCCTCGTTTGGTTGGTTGTGCGTTTGAAAGCTTCAAACGTGAGTTTGAATAGGTAAACTTGAGTCTACTAAAAAAGACATGTGTTTGGGTAACTATTTTTCAAATTGATTCAAGCCTTAAAATCGATTTATGTTGAAGCTCATAAATGTAGCTTCTGGCATAAATCGATTTGTTAGCGTAGGGTGACTTGCTGGCACAAATCAACTACTTGATATGGATTTCCATATATTGGACTTGAAGACCGATGTGGATAGACTCTATACAAAAATTCAATGTCTAAGATTTTTAGCGTAGGGTGACTGTGTTTAGTTAGTTGCTATATATTTTATGAACACTGTATCTTTTCAGCTCTTCTTACTATGCTTCCGTGGTAGCAAGGATTATATCAAGCACGTATGTCTAAACTCTAAAAAACATGCATATCCAAACTAATATTTTAAACGAAATGCACGTATTTTTTTTCTTAGAAATATGATTTCTTTTAAAAACGAATTGATACAACAATAAATTGCTTATATGAAATGACATAACACTAAATAAGTATATTGAGAGACTAATATAATAGTATTAACAAAATATTTTAATTTTCTCGTGAGCTTAACTCAGTTGGTAATGACAAAACATAATATATACAAGGTCCAGGTTCGAACCCCGAACACAAAAAAAAACAAAATATTTTAATACAACATACTATTTTAATTCACTTGGTGCATAATCAACAACTATTTCAAAATTTTAACTTATTCAAAAATTATTATAATTAAGGTCATGCTACCTTGTGCCGGATACAAGTTAAAGAGCTTAAAATAGAATTAAAAAATAAATTTTATATTTAAAATATAACTTTTGAAATCTTTAAGACATTGAATGCACAATTTTCAAAAGAAATTCGTTATATTTGGTTTGTAATTTATGCTTTAAAAACACAAGTTAGCATTTTCCTAATTACACATCCAGATCCAAATAACTATTACCTCAAAATTTTAAAATAAAAAGGGGGACAATGTATCCGGATCCAAATAACTATTACCTCAAAATTTTAAAATAAAAAGGGGGACAATGTCACCAAAATTGTTTTTTTCCTAAATAAACTTTGAATTGAAATATCAATATCAATATTTTCAATATTTACCTGCTGAAAAGCACTTCCTCACGACACCGCCTCCAAATCTTTCGCTCATAAATCAAACACAACAACAGTCATCATCGCTGGATGTACCTCATTCGTCAATTCAGCTGACGATACCTCATTCTACGCTTCTCGTCTTTTTCTGACACGCGCCTTACCCTGACCGCGACTAGAGCGTAAAGTCCACGCAACGAATAACCTACCATTCATGTCCTTTACTCACTTTCACATTTAATTGGTTTCTTTAATTATTACAACTGCGTGTCTTTGACGCTCCTTTCTAGCAGCGTGAGCTTCGATAACACTACGAGAAGAAAACCCCCTACGGCGAAGTTCACAGTAATTCCCATGATCCGTCCAATCAAAATCACCCAAGTAAAAGGAAACTAAGATCACGATGGATTGAAATAGAAAAATGAATCAGCTCACGTGAAGTTTACCGTATACTAGAAAACCCTCTTTCTCTTTTTAGCATCAGAATTAAATAAAGCTATTTCTTCAACATCGTGGTTCTTCACCTTAATTCAATTCGATCTTTCTTTCCTCGTGCGTGCGTGCGTTTTCTCTGAGAAAAATTTCTAGGGTTTTCAGTGAGATTGATTTTCCGTACAATCACATAGATTAGGGTTTTCCATCTTCTCGCTTCTTCATGTTGATTTCAAGGTTCATTGCATTGGTTTCTGAATCAAATTTCACTGAAATTCGAATCTCACTTTCTTCAGTGTAATGACTTCTATTTTCGCCGCTGAATGGCTCGATTTCGTTTCCGGAGCCTCTGTTTCTTCGCAATCGCCGTTGTTCTCTTCGCCAGAGACTGTGTTTGTGATGAATTGGAGCATGAAGAATTTTCTGTAACTGATTTGGATTGGAACCTTTTTCATCAGGATTACTCACCGCCGGCACCACCACCTCCACCGCCGCATCCACCGTCGGTATCATGCGTGGACGATCTAGGCGGCGTTGGTTCTCTGGACACGACGTGCCAGATAGCGAACGATGCGAACCTCACTCGCGACGTGTATATAGCAGGGAAGGGGAATTTTAACATCCTACCTGGTGTGAGGTTTCATTGCGAAATTCCTGGATGCATGATAACCGTTAATGTTACTGGTAATTTTAGTTTAGGTAACAACTCGTCGATTCTCACCGGAGCTTTTGAGTTGGAAGCTGATAATGCTAGTTTTGGGAATTTTTCGGTGGTGAACACGACGGCTATGGCGGGTTCACCACCGCCACAGACGAGTGGGACTCCTCAAGGGGTTGATGGGGGTGGTGGAGGGCACGGAGGGAGGGGTGCTAGTTGTCTCGAGGATACATCGAAGCTACCGGAGGATGTTTGGGGTGGAGATGCGTATTCGTGGGCTACTTTGCAGCGACCGGAGAGTTTTGGGAGCGCTGGCGCATCGACAAGTAAGGAGAGTGATTATGGTGGGTTGGGTGGAGGGATTGTGTGGATGGTTGTTCATAAAGTTCTTGAGATGAACGCATCTCTTTTGGCTGAGGGGGGTGATGGAGGGACCCAAGGTGGCGGCGGCTCTGGAGGCAGCATCTACATCAAGGGTTATAGAATGTAATAGTTATTATTTTGGGTTTTATTTGGTTATAATAAGCATGGTATTGAATTGATTAGTCTGAATTAGTGAGTAATTTTTCTATTTTAGTAGTTACTCTTGATAGACTATGTCTTGTTTGCAGTTTCAATATTCATCCTCGCCCTGTTATCTGTTTTTTCATTACTTCTAACTTTTTCGCTTATTTGCATTCCATATTCCATATATGGTTATTTCTAATTTTAATCACGATTTTAATTTCGGTTTTTCTATTTTTGATTTTGAAGTTAAGACACATGATCAATGCATTCCATATTCCATATATGCTTTTTAATTTCGGTTTTGCTCACTGCCATGGTCCATGATGTGGTTTTATATGTATGACATCAGTTAATCATCATCATTGTTTCAACAAAATTAGCCCTAGTATATTTATTTAAATTCCTGACTATTAGTATTATGTAAGAATCTGTTACTGAGGCCTAAAACCATAAAAAAGGGCAGCCCGGTGCACTAAAGCTCCCGCATACCCCAGGGTCCAGGAAGGGGTCATAGTTTATGAATTATTCATTTCTAAGGACTTCTTTTCTCTCTATATTTAACTATATGCCTAGATTTATTTAGACAATAATGGAATGTTTTAAAAGATTCTTGTGCTTGTTGCAATTAAAGTGTAATGTGCTTTTCATGAATGTAGACTTTATGATTCGTCACTTATCTGTTTTTCTTTTAAAGAGCAGGACTGGTAGTGGGATGATAAGTGCTTGCGGAGGTAATGGTTTTGCTGGTGGAGGCGGTGGCAGAGTTTCAGTTGATGTTTTCAGTAGGCATGATGAGCCCAAAATTTACGTGCACGGTGAGTTTTGATGCTTTTGCACTAGTTAGCTGTATTTAAACATACTTTGCAGAAGACCTTTCCTGCTAATTAAGTACTCATATTTGCTAATCTTCTAATACATGAGGTGACATGGTGCTTCTCTACACCTCGTTTCTGTATCGGGGGATCCTTATTTTTGCAAACTAAGTAAGCTCATTGATGCTAAGTGATTATTCAGTTTGAATTCACAGAGAATCGTATTAGTTCTAATTAGTCAACCACAATATCTAGTGGACTTTTTACGAATGCATTGCTCTTCTAGTAGAATAATACAGTAAATAATCATTAGTTGAGGAAATTCCACTTTTCCCCACTTGATTGCAATTGAACATCTCAATTTTTTATTTTGTTTGTGAATGATAGGAAAATGTTTATGATGAATCATTAATTTGGCATTGCAAAATAAAGCATAGATCTCTCTAAATTCTAGAATTAACTAGGCTTTTGATATATCATCCAGCATCATACTTTTTGGACAACTCTTGTAGGTAGGACAATAGATGAGTCCATCCCTTTGGTCTCTCATCGGATGACTTTGAAATTCTGATATTACTTTATTGTTGTGTTTTGCGATGTTTTGCTATCACTTTGGCCTCTCCTTGGATGATTTTGAAATTATGATACAGCTTTATTGTTGTATTTTGCTATGTCTTGATTTCAGCAAATTCATCATCAGTTATGTTGACTGCAAAATTAATGTTTAATTTCAGGTGGTAGTAGCCTTGCCTGTCCTGAAAATGCAGGTGCTGCTGGGACTCTTTATGATGCAGTTCCTCGAAGCCTTATAGTTGACAACTTTAACATGACAACTGATACAGAAACACTTCTCTTGGATTTTCCTTACCAACCCCTTTGGACTAATGTTTACGTGCGTAACAAGGCTAGGGCCACAGTTCCATTGCTATGGAGTCGTGTTCAGGTTTGCAAAATGCAAATTTATAAATTATTGGATTATCCCAATCCCATTGCTGATTTTCTGTTAGTGAACCCTTTTCTTTCTCTTACTTATCTTCCAACAGCCTTCTTATTTATTCTCTGCTTTTTCTTGTCTTTTTTCACATGCTTTTATATCAATTTTGAAATTCTTTTTGTGAACTCTAAATATGAGTGAGTATCGAGTACATGAACATATATCATTACGTCCTCCAATAAACATTTAGCGATGAAAAACAAGTATTGAGGCAATTGAATTATCTGATCGAGGTGTAAGCTTTGAGAAAGGGAATCAAATGTTGTTTCACCCAGTTATGTCTCCTAAATCATTGTCATTTCTCTTTCATTTAATATTCTGAGTGAGACGTAGGTTTAGTATTTTATATTATCATTATTGTGCTTGCCAAATTTGCTCCCTCAAAGTATTTTATACTTGCACTGAGAAAATTGTTAAAAGGTTTGATAAAAGATTTTTCCCCTCCTGTATTTCCCGTCCTTTCTTACAAACGCTTTCATAAAATGGTAAACTTCCTGTCTCCCCTTCATATTTTGATGCATGTTGTGTCTTTATTTTTCATCGGTATTGAATTTCTATATATATATTTTTTGCATTTGAGGGCATCCGTTAAACTATTTCTTTCCCATTCTCGTTCATTATATAGGTGCAAGGACAGATAAGTATCTTGCAGGGTGGGGTTTTGAGCTTTGGGCTGCCACACTATGCTACTTCAGAGTTTGAGTTATTGGCTGAAGAGCTGTTGATGAGTGATTCTGTTATGAAGGTAGCTGTAATCTCTGAGCTTTTGTTTAATAGATCTTGTTTCTTGATAGGTTTTTGAGCTCTAGTTCCGCTATCAACTGCATCTTTAAATTGTGATTTGGAACTGTTTTCAAACATAGGGTTCACTGTTTTTTATACGACTTTTTTCATGGTCCAATGTCACGTTAGCCTTACACTTAATTTGCATGACAAAGGTGTATGGAGCGCTACGCATGACTGTAAAAATGTTCTTGATGTGGAACTCAAAAATGCTCATAGATGGCGGGGAAGATATATCAGTGGCAACTTCTTTGCTTGAGGCTAGTAATTTGATTGTTCTCAGGGTATGCAACAACTCATTCTCTGTGCATTATTATTCCATTTGTTAGCAGTATATTTGACACATGATGTTTTGTTAACAGGGGTCTTCTGTGATACATTCTAATGCAAACCTTGGAGTTCACGGGCAAGGTTTACTTAATTTATCAGGCCCAGGAGATTGGATTGAAGCACAGCGTTTGGTTTTATCGCTATTTTATAGTATTCATGTGAGACAATGCTTGATTTCCTGCCTGATTTATCTTATAATGAACCAAGGGATCTTATTTCTTTTCATTAAGCAAACATTCTTTTCACCAATCTATTTATATAGATTTGTGATATGATTCTTATTCTTTTACAATTTACATTTTAGCTGGACAGCTTGTCCATAAATTTAAAGTTTATGGTACACTGTTTGCCTTTTTTCTATCTCAGAAAAAATGAATGTATGTTCTTGTGTTCAGGTTGAGCTTTATTTGTTCTTACCTCAACAAACTGAGTTTGCTTTTTGGCATTTCCTTATAGGTTGGGCCTGGATCTGTCTTGCGTGGTCCATTGGAGAATGCAACAACTGATGATGTGTATGTTTTGGTTGCTGTCAAATTATTATTTGTTGGCCTCTCATCATAGTCTCTATTTCTGCTGAATTTCTACTCTTATAATTGACAGTACTCCGAAACTTTACTGTGACAACAAAGATTGCCCATATGAATTACTTCACCCTCCAGAAGATTGCAATGTGAACTCTTCCTTGTCTTTTACACTTCAGGTACTTGTTGAAGTTTGGATGGTTTAATTTTTTTGGTTATATATATATATTGTTCAGACTTGAGAATTCTGTATGTTGCTTTTCTAGATCTGCCGTGTTGAGGACGTCCTTGTTGAAGGCCTTATAAAAGGTTCTGTTGTTCATTTTCATAGGGCAAGGACAATAAGTATTGAATCTTCTGGAACAATATCTGCCTCTGGAATGGGTATGTTTCCTTGTTGTCAAAGAGGTTGTCGTCACTTTTTTTACTCAAATATACATTTCCTACACTGATTTTGTTTAAAAATAATAATAATCTTGCAGGTTGTGCTGGTGGTATGGGTCGTGGAAATATTCTAACCAATGGTATTTGCAGTGGCGGTGGGCATGGTGGTAAAGGTGGAAAAGCATGTTCCTCCGATGACTATTGTGTCGAGGGTGGCATTTCATATGGGACTCCAGACCTGCCCTGTGAACTTGGTAGTGGAAGTGGAAATGGAAGCTCAACCGGTACCACAGCTGGGGGTGGTATCATAGGTAAGCTTATTTTTGGTTCAGCTAACACATTTTTTAAGAACAGATATTAATTACTGTTTTTTTCCCTTAAATTTCTCTCTTGTGTTATATCAGTAATTGGATCATTAGAACACCCTTTGTCAAGTTTGTCAATCAAAGGTTCTGTAAATGCTGATGGAGAGAATTTTGATCCAACAATTAGAATGGAGAAATTTGCAATTTTTGATAATTTTACCGGAGGTCCTGGAGGTGGATCTGGTGGCACTATTCTATTGTTTCTCCATAGCCTTGCCATTGATGAATCAGCTGTTCTTTCTAGCATTGGGGGATATAGCGGTATTAGTGGAGGCGGTGGTGGAGGTGGCGGCAGAATTCATTTTCATTGGTCTGGCATTCCCACTGGAGATGTTTATCAGCCCATTGCTACTGTGAAAGGAGACATTCAGTCTGGGTATGGCTACAATAATCTTTTGTTGCAGTTATAAGATTTATTTTAAGCTGAGTATGCTTAATATCATCTTGTACTGGTAGTATTTTTTTTTGTTTCTTTTCTTCCCCACCAGTGTAGCTGCCTTCTTATTTGAAAAATAAATGGTCCCCAGCGTTTGATGTTATATTTGTTATATTTTAATATTAAGTTGTTAAAAAGTTGTGGTTGCCATTGACGTTAGTTTTCTTTTGTCTTTTGTTTTGTATTTATCCTCTTTCCGTGTACATCCAAAGTAATAGATTTTCATTACTTTCCTCACCACAAGGTAACATCTTAGATAGGCATCCTTCTAGAGGGTGCTATATTCAACCCAACTGGGTGATTGCAGCCTTGAACTCCTGCGACTAAAGTAAATCTCCTCTTTTTTACGTAAATTTCATCCCATATGTTTCCTTGAAGTTTTCTATTTCGACCCTTGGCATTTCATTTGCTGTTTTACACTTGTTTTTCATACATGTATATTGGCATGTTGGTAATTTCTGAACTTCTATATTTTATCTGATTATTATAGGGGAGGAAAGGGTAAAGGCCTCGGTGGCTCTGGAACAAATGGAACTATATCTGGGAAAGCTTGTCCCAAAGGGCTCTACGGTACATTTTGTGAGGTATATAAACATAACTTCCAAGTCCCCAATTATGTTATAATTCCTTATTTAATTAACTCTCTAGCTAGTTTTCTATTTACGAGATCTTTTGTGAATGTGACCTTTAGGGACAGTACCATGTATAAAGAATTAGGGGTAGCACAATGAATATAAATACCTTCTGAAGGGATAGCTCCCGTACAAGTAACAACCACTTGGCTATTTGCAAATGAACAACCTACTCTTTCTGGGTTCTTTCCTTACCTTAAATGTTCATTACTCTCTCTTCTTGCAGTAACCCATAACTGCCCACTAAATTCTATAATTGTCTATTTAAGCAATTAACCTTATTCTAATAACTTCTCTCTTCATCGTCATTCTTTTTCTGTTGACTGCACCCTGTTTCTAACAGATAATAGTATAGCATTCCCAATCGTCATCATCCGAGCAATGTATTGGTATACACCTGATTAAAACTATACGACTAGTTAAAGCTGTACTGAAAAAATGTCTGCATATTATCAGGTTCCTTATGTGTGGCAGAAGGTTCCTTATGTGTGACTAACCAATTAAAAACCAAATACATGCCAGGAACTGGTAACAAACATGCTAGTAGTGACTGAAGTTGAGGGTTGTGGATTTGACAGAAGTTGACTAAGAAAAAAGTGGGGACTGCAGATCCTTGGGTTGAGAAAGACAAGCTGGGGACGGATGCTTGAAAAAAAGAGCCAAATATCTATAATCACACGCTTAACTCCCAGTCATCAATCTGTCTTATCCTAGATCTCTTGTCACACCTACTTTACACTTAGCAAACAAAGATATATCTTGAATGACTATTTTGCTTTAATTTTGTAACTTCATTGAGCATTACTGTGATTTGGTGCTTTTGTTATTTGCATAGTATTGGAAACAAGTGTTTAGGAGATAAACAGGGTTTATTTATTTGTGTCATAGCCTATTCGGATGCGACCACTTTAAACTCACATTGGTAAGTAAGGCTACCCCTACATTGATACTGGTGAGCTACACTATCGGCATCCCTTCTTCCTTAGTGCCGTGGGTTGGGTTACCCCTGCTTTTGACTGGGCAAAAGAAAGCGTACTAAAACTAATGGGAGCTTGCTTTACCCTGCGCTCTCTGTCGTCTGCTTTACGGTTTTCGTGTTTTGGTGACTAGATGCTTCGGCTCATTTTTCTCTCTCACTCAGACTGTATTTTTGCATGCCTCCAGGAATGTCCACCAGGCACTTACAAGAATGTTACAGGATCTGATAGATCGCTTTGTCAAGTTTGTCCCGTTCACGAGCTTCCTCGCCGTGCTGTTTATATTTCAGTCCGAGGTAGATTTTAACAAATTAATGGATGATTAATTTAGCTGGCATGCCAGAGACTTTAATGTCTTGCAGTTTAAAAGTTATATTGTGAAAGCTGAAGGGTTGAACCATAATTCTTGTATTTTATGATTGTGGATTTGCATTTTAATTGCTTATTTATTTATTTTTTAGTGAAGATGGGTAGTTGTGCAATTCTGATCCGAATTATAGTATCTCTGGTATATCAATGCATAAATTGCAATAATGTCTTTTTGTGCAGGTGGTATTACTGAAATCCCTTGCCCTTACCAATGCATTTCAGACCGATATCACATGCCAGACTGTTATACAGCTCTTGAAGAGTTAATTTATACATTTGGTGGACCTTGGTTGTTTGGTCTTTTACTTACGGGTCTCTTGATCCTGTTAGCTTTGGTGCTTAGTGTTGCAAGGATGAAATTTGTTGGTGTTGATGAATTGCCAGGCCCAGCACCCACCCAACATGGTTCTCAAATAGATCATTCCTTCCCTTTCCTGGAGTCGCTAAATGAGGTTTTTCTCCAACTGTTGGTTCCTTTTTGGTATCCTTGTTTTGATTTGTTAATTATGATGATCATACCCCGAACCAGTAGATATTTTGTTTTCTTTTGTGAATATTTGTTAATGGCATGACCATGTTTGTTGTGCAATGGCCAGGTCTTAGAGACAAACAGAGTCGAGGAGTCACAGAGTCATGTTCATAGAATGTACTTTATTGGACCTAATACTTTCAGCGAACCCTGGCAGCTGCCACATACACCTTCGGAACAAATACATGATATTGTGTAAGTAAATTTCTTTTGTTTGATCCTTGCAGATTCCTTAGTTGAAATTTCTGGCTGTTGACATTTTGTATTTGGTTAACTTATTTGGTCATGATATTGAGTTGGAAATCTTTTAAAATTTGATGTGGCAGTTATGAGAGTGCATTCAATACATTTGTGGATGAGATCAATGCTATAGCAGCTTATCAATGGTGGGAGGGAGCAATATATAGCGCTCTTTCCTTTATTGGATATCCACTTGCATGTTCATGGCAACACTGCCGAAGGAAATTGAAGTTGCAACGATTGCGTGAGTTTGTTCGATCAGAGTATGATCATGCTTGCCTTCGTTCTTGCCGATCACGAGCTCTTTATGAAGGGATTAAGGTTTGACTTGTTGACATGCATGTTTAGCCTATGGACAATGAAACATTTGAAATGGAATCGAGTTTTTTTAACGAGCTGTGTTGGTTTAGATGCATCTCTTGATCTGAATCTATATTGCACACAAATGGTCAAATATGAACACTGACTTTATTAAATGTGTGTCGCTGGATTCATGTTTAGTGAATAGTTTGCTTAATACCAGTCAGTGTTATCAAATAACGGCCATGGCGGATTTTGGAGGCTGATTTTTGGAAAACCAATATGGCAATTTGTGAAGGATGGTGGCGCCACAGCGCCAGACGTCGAATATGGCGGCCGTATGTCAGATTTTTCGCTTTCCGCCATGGTCCGCCATAGACAACATTGTATCAATGTCATGCAGAGTTTGTTGTGGTATTGTTAAACGAAATGACCGTCTGTCATATCAGATGCCATCTATTTTATTACATCACTGTTTTTTATTAAATGATATCACTTCGTTAAGTTAGACAGACAGAATCTCTTAGGGCATGCTGGTAGCCGGTATTATATTAAAATTTCATTCTTAATGAAATTTTCTTGAGATAACTTCACAATTTTTAATTTCAATTGAAGTCAGAGTAGATTCAGGTTTTTAATTCTGTGTAGAATGTAAATTGACTCATAAAGTTATGTAGGTAAATGCAACTTCCGACTTGATGCTTGCATATGTGGACTTTTTTCTTGGTGGGGATGAAAAGAGATCAGACTTGCCTCCTCGATTACATGAAAGGTTCCCAATGACATTGCTTTTTGGTGGTGATGGAAGTTATATGGCTCCATTTACCCTTCACAATGATAATATCCTTACCAGTCTCATGAGTCAGGTTTGTTGTTAATTTTTTAAACACAATTTTATGTGCAGACACACTAAGATACGTTAAAACTTGTTACCTTTTGTTTCATTGTCGTGGAACTTAATTTACATGTATATTTGTTTAATCTTTGTCGCAGTCAGTTCAGCCTACGACATGGTATCGATTGGTTGCCGGGCTTAATGCACAATTGCGGTTAGTACGCCGTGGACGACTAAGAGTAACGTTGCGGCCTGTCATCAGATGGCTCGAGACTCATGCCAATCCTGCATTGAGCGTCCATGGTGTACGTGTTGATCTTGCCTGGTTTGAAGCTACTAGCATTGGCTATGGCCACTACGGGCTCGTGGTTTATGCTCTTGAAGCAGGAGGTTATAGAGGAAGTATTGATGGAGCGTTAAGAAGTGAGGCAATATCGCGGTAATTAATCCCTTATGTTCATGACATGCTACCAAATTCTTAGTACAATCTTAATTAATGAGAAACAGTGAACATGATGTGCTGATAAATGATCTATAGAGATATGTGATATGGCTTTCTGTGTGTGATGATATTTTCTGTTCTGGTTTAATATAATTTTGGTTTCCAGGGTTCAGACTGTTAAAAAGGAACATCCCTTGGGGCTTCCAAGTGGAGCTCACTTAAACCCTCATGGAAGAACAGAGGAGAATTGTATGAGGAGAAAGATGCATGGAGTTGTTTTAGATGTAAACAATTTGCAGATGCTTGACGAGAAGAGAGATATTTTTTATCTTCTCTCTTTTATACTTCAGAATACAAAACCTGTTGGGCATCAGGTATCTTGTAATGATAACTTTTGCAGACTTCAGCTTGTACTGGTGATTGTATTATTTGAGAACTGACTTCCTCCTTTTCCTTTATTGTGGTGACTGCAGGATCTTGTTGGTTTAGTAATCTCAATGTTGCTTCTAGGAGATTTTAGTTTAGTATTACTTACCCTTCTTCAGTTGTACTCAATTTCTTTGGTGGATGTATTTCTTGTATTGTTTATATTACCTTTTGGCATTCTTCTCCCATTTCCTGTTGGAATCAATGCTCTATTTAGTCATGGACCGAGACGTTCTGCAGGCCTTGCACGTCTCTATGCTCTGTGGAACCTTACGTCCTTTATGAATGTTGTGAGTTTTCTATCAAATTTCAGCTGAGTAGTATTTTTCCCCCCTTTTTGTCGCACATGGATTTTTCCACTTATTAGGGTGAAGTACAACGATTGGTTTATTTGTTTTAATTGGGGATTTTGTGTTACTTTTACTATCACCAGGTGGTTGCATTTCTATGTGGATATATTCATTACAACTCTCAATCCTCTTCCAGCAAAAGACACCCAAGCATCCAGCCTTGGAATATCATGTATGTGTATTCCTAGCTTCAGTAAGATAATGTTTATTTGGGAATATCTGCCTGGTTGTTTATTTTTTAACTGATTGGGGGTGCAGGGATGAAAATGAATGGTGGATTTTTCCAGCTGGACTGGTTTTGTGTAAAATATTGCAGTCTCAACTCATCAATTGGCATGTTGCCAATCTGGAAATTCAAGACCGTTCCTTGTATAGTAACGATTTTGAGCTGTTCTGGCAGTCATGATGGTATGTTCACATCATATATTCAACATTAACTTTCGCCCCCCC
>Ga0228710_1006787_pt1 | contig 17198 bp, 13 predicted proteins | sample MedpolnodulmetaG_FD_177995 | JGI IMG/M metagenome (GOLD analysis project Ga0228710, IMG submission 177995) | Root nodule microbial communities from Medicago polymorpha collected in Santa Monica, California, United States - pink nodules | ecosystem: Host-associated > Plants > Roots > Nodule... | reverse complement strand
TTTTAAAATGGTGAATTTTAACCTAAATTTTAAATAGAGAAAAAATAATAAACATTTTTTTGGAAAAAAAAAAACTACCCCTTTCAACTCAAAAATCTAGTCTAAATTAAAACGAAAATTACCATGAATTGTTGATTTTAGAGAAATTTGTCCAAGAGTAACTTTGATTTTACTTTTTGAATTTTAAATTGGTTTCCTCATTTTTGTTTTGTTTGAGTTGATGGCAACGTGGCAGGGCATTGAATGTGGACTAGTCCTAACCACGATTTCACGTGGTCCTTGCGCTTAGAGTTGCCGAACACTTTGTGCCATAAATTTTGCTTATGCAAATAGCAAACATAGAGTGAGGTGCAGGTAAACTTCGCAGATATTTCAAAATACTTATTTTTCTCAAATTTTTATTTAATCTTTCCAACATTCAAATTATTACTGAATATGGTAATTTATTCAACTTTTTTTTTTTAAGGTTAATTAAGTTTTTAGTCCCTATAAATATTCACAGTTTTGTTTTTACTCCCTACAAAATAAAATTACACTTTTTACTCCCTATAAAATTTTCCATCAGCATTTTTAGTCCCTGTAAATTTTTCCACCATCACTTTTAGTCCCTATCAAAAATTTTCATCAATAGTTTTGGTCCTTAAAATACTTAAGGAAAATGTCACAGGGACTAAAAAGTATGATTTTATTTTGTAGGGAGTAAAAACAAAACTGTGAATATTTATAGGGACTAAAAACTTAATTAACCCCTTTTTTTTTATGGTTATTCTCATTTCGTCTGTCCAAGTTCATAAATATTGAAAACACAATAAACAATTGCTCATTAAATCCTTTTGTTTGCTCAAAAATGTCCTTCTTCAGATTTCGTACGCATTGGGTTGTAACTTCCGCTCGCTTAAGTTCGGACGTAACAACCCAAATTACGTTTACTTATATAATTAGACCTCTACTACACAATTTCCCCCCACATTCTATCCTTCCATTTCATCCTCCAACAAAGTTCCTTTTTTTTTTTGCGAAAAAGTGTATCTCAGATTGCTGTGTTTTTTACAGTAAACGATTACTCAAGTATGGTAATCGATTACCAAATTCCAGAACTTGTAAAAATGCATTTTTAACTAGTCCAAATGTTCCTAATCTTATTCCTAAGGTTAGGGACTTTATTTTAACAAACAATGGATGTTTTTATAAAGAAAATGAGGTAATGTTATGAGCTTTATGGTAGTTTGTGTTGCTTATCAATTGAAAGGGAAATAGATGAACTTTGATATAAGTAAAAAATAGACGGACTTTGGAAGTTAATGATTTATGCTATGATAACTTGAAAATGATTATGTGTTAATGATGGGATGACGAATGATGGTTATTTTAGTATGATATGTAAACTTGAAATGTGGATTAACTAGCCATAAATGGTTAATCGTCTAATATGCTATCCTTGCTATATGAAGAGTCGTTGGTGTAATAATTATGATGAATGCAATATGATGATCAATTTGATGATAGTGAGTTGTTGATGTATGGATTGTATTGATTTGACGACACTTTTGGTGTGTTTATATTATATGAGGGAGTGAATCATGTAATTATAAACTAATTGGTGTTGTGCATTGTCGAGTCTATACTTGAAGATCATGCATTCATAGTCTTTTAAATCACGAAGATGAGAGATCACTCGGTAATAGACCTCCGATATCTAAATTGGTACCACATGCATGTAGAGTCGTGTATAGAACATTGCATGCATATGGATTGATGTGAGAGTCATGTATTCAATTACGTGATTATGTGTGATGGTGTGTACATGAATATGTGAGTACTTGGTGATGTTTATGCACTTGTGATGATAATGTTAAATTGTGAACAATGTTAATTAATTTGGTGATAAGGTGATGATGTAAATGCTTGAGATATCTCGAAATTATAATTTGAGAATCGATATGCCTATTTATATGAGAATATTAATTGAGATATTGAATTATCGAATATATGATAATCGTTTCCTTGAATTTATTCGTATGTTCATGACTTTCTATGTTAAGTATTTCTCACCTTTTTTCGGGTTTCCGACTATGCCATTTTATTGGATGGTGTAGACGTGCAGGATTGAGGATGCGTGATCGTGTGAGTACTCATGGATAGCTTGACACTTCCTCGCTTTTTGCTTGCTTTTGGAGTCTAGTTGTAGACTCTGATTTAGAACTTTGTCGAGATCTCTGTTTATTTTACTTTGTTGGATTATTTTGAGAAACCATGATGTGTATGATGATATACCTTGAGATGTTGCTTTATTTTATAAATCCGTTGCGACTGTTTATGAAATTTGAAAAGGAATTATTCATGATTTTGGATTATTGAAGGCGTAGCACCTTGAACCTTGTATTTATCTGTTGACTTATTATTAAATAATGCATGTGGAGTTTGAGGGTGTTACATAGACCATTTCCACAATATTAAGTAAAACTTCTCTCACACAGAGGAAGATCAAGTAAAATATTTTCATCGATGAACTGATTAAAGTTGGAAAAATTCTCCTTCCTACTAACTGATAACCAACTTCTTCTTCCATCTGATGATTGAATGGCGTTAAAATCGCCATTCACACACCAAAAGGCCTCCTTGTTATTATTAATCAGGCTACCCAACCTTGTCCACAACAATTGTCTACGACCACTATCACAAGGAGTATACATATTTGTAATAGAAAAATTCATCACCACTCTTTAGAAAACACCCTTGAATAATCAAAACATTATCAAAACTTCTAGTAACCCAAATCTCCATTTCTGTAACATCCCACATAGTTAGAATGTCGCCCAAAGCCTCAATTGAAGGCCAATATGAAAAACCAAACTGAACAGACCCCCATAGAAATGGACAAACAAAATCATCCATAATCTTTAACTTTGTCTTCTAAATACACAATATTGTCAGACATCTCTCCTTAACTAACTTCAAGACCTCCATTCTCTCTTCTCCCACCCTCCTAACCCTCTAACATTAAAATAAATCATCGTCATTATGATCGCTTACTTCCCTTCCTCAACCGCAACACGCCAACTTAAACACCACCTTTTAACCCTTTCTCACCCTCCTACACTCCCTCACTTAGACTTTTACTTCCAACAACACATCCACCACCATGGCGACTTGGGTCCTCCACCCGTGATAAGACGTTAAACATATTAGCTCTATCACTTTTAAATTTCACCCTGATAGACTTTCCAACATCACATACATCATCCACTGCTACTTCAGAGTTACCATGTAAAACCATCCAATTCTTTCAATCATTGTTACTAACAAAAATTGTCGTTCCCGCAAACAAAGAAATTCCTTTGACAATTCTAGAAGAGGTCGCGAAAGACTTACAAGATGCTTTCTTTTTTTACTTTGTTTAAGCGGGAGTATGAGTTCATGCCCATCTTAAGTCAACGACCTTGCCACGTGCTTCAAATCAAGAATCGATGGAGCATTTTTCTTACCTCTTAATTTTGAGAATTTCTTAGTTTTACCTTTTTTTGAAATTTTCTTAGCTTGCGAACATTTTTGTTATTGAGCCACCCATTGCTCCAAGGTCCATAACCCTCTAATACTTGCCTTTTGGGAGGGCATGATTGAGCCCTTTGAACCTGTGGATCTCTAACCTTGGGAAGATTATGCCTTCTTGGCCTTAGTAGAAATCGAAGCCGAACCGGTTTCCGCATCTGCAACCACATGTTTTGGGTGGAGTTTAACATGGGAAAGGAGAGTTGTTTTCCACTATGGAAAATAAATTTTAACCGTTAGATCAATGAGGAACTTAATCTTATCATAATCTCTCATCACTATTTTTTTTTTTACACTTTCTTCAACCTCTCAACCATGAATGAAAACAACACAGAAGAAAAATCTCAATAAAGTTAATTTGTCTTCTATAATGAAAAGGTTTCCCTTATCTCTCCATACACTAACTTCATTTTTCCTAACCAATGGTTTCTTCCTTCTTTTTTTCTTTCTTGTAAATTCATGTTTAACAATTTTCTCTCTTAAAACATTAACATTCATTTCTCAGGATTTCTTCTATTCTCATCTTCAATTTAATCACTCAAATCAAAATCAAAATCAAACCAATTTGAATATTAGGTAATGTTGGAGAGGGATGAGTGTTAATATTGGAATTGTGGCGGCACACATGAACCCATTGGATTACAATCCATTGAGTGGCTACCATTCCCCAATAGCTTCCAATCTTCTTCTTCTCAATAATTGCATCTACCACCAACTTAGCATCTGATTCTGCCAGTTACTTGAATACTAACGTTGGCTTACGAAAACTTAAAACATTTGCCTAAATAAAAAAATATTGATTAACTCCATCTTTCAAAAGATTAAACATTTGCCCAGAAAAAATACATTGATATTGATTCTGCCAAAAAAAAATACATAGTTTCAACAGTACAATATCACATAGAACACAACGTAACCGAAAAGCTTTTTTCATTCCTTGGGTTTTTTGATTTATTGGCTTACACGTGTTCTGGAAAAGAAGAGAAATTGAAGTGGTATAATAGTATATTGGGAGATGTACCGGATAACAACATTAAAAGACTAATTTCAATTTTTTGTTTTTTTTTTCAAAACAAGTTGTCCACTGACAGGTGTCCTGAAAAAGGGCACTTTCCCATGGTGGGAAAAAAGTACCCATTTCCAGGCTAAAAGTCACCTGAATTCAAAGATTCTTTGTCACCTTCATATTCACCTAAACAAGCATCGTCTGCAATTCCAAACTCTAAATCCTCCACTATTCTAATATGATATATTTTCCTACTACCAATATTTTCTCAACCACATTAATTTCTTTCAAAATGGTAGTTGAAATATGAAGGTGGGCAAAGTCAAATTTTACCTTATTTATAGTACAATCATCAATCTGGACAAAGTCAAATTTTGCTTTATTTATAGTACAATCATCAATCTGTATCAATCGTCCTTTTGCTGATGCTAACTCCATAAAACAACTTAACGTTATAGGGACGCAAAGGAATGCCATAACAACACACTCAAGCTCCCCTTTCGTAAACAATCTCCACATCCTTCGACCAAGAATGATAATCATATAAAAAAAATTACAAAAAAATGCTACAAATACTTAAATTGTTTTTTTTCCCAAATTGTTTTAAGACATACTAAGAATAAACTAAAACAACACTAACTACCATTTATGTGGCTCATAAAATCACTTTTTTTTTAATTTATTGTGCATATTATAGTTAAATGCATAGAAATTATGCATAAATTATAATTACTGATTAAAAGCTTTGAATTTAACATCGTAATAGTATTACAAATATGTATGTTCTTAAAGAAAACATTTTTTTCCTTCTAATTAAATATTTAAAATAAATTGTTTGCAAATGTTAGATTGTAATTGTTATATTAACATTTTTCTTATTGTTAGGATTTGAATCATTGACATTTAACTTCTTAACTTTTTTTAATCATTTAACTCAATTACTCAACTATTTGAGCTATCCTTTCCTCCGATTAAAAAAATAGTTAAAGGACATTTGAGACTGTTATTGTTCTTGATAGTTTAAGTATACATTTTTTTTTATCTCATTAATTTAGTATCTTCATTTGTTTTCTTTCAATTACATTTTCAGGATGAAATACGTTTTCCAATTGTATTTGTTTTACGGTGGAAGTCTGATCTTGCTGCTCAGAAATATGGTTGGATAAAGGACCCTATTGGTAACTATATCCGAATTGATTTGTCAAAGTTTGTTGTGCACAATATAATACCTGGTGGTCTAATGATTTGTCGGAGTTGTGGCTTTGTTGATCCTCAAAGAGTTATTCTGTGTTACCAGATTTTTGATAATCAATTTAATATGAGGATCTTTAATGATGAGGGTTTGGATATTCCTTATTATGGTTTTCACTTTCCCACGAACCACCATGCCAAGAGGGTTACTGATCCATTTTACACCCTCGTATCTCTTTCGTGTCTACTGTGGATTCTCCTGATGAATATGGTGAGGTTGGCTTGGCTATTCCTTATGAGATGTTCAAGGACTACGTGGTTGAACACAATGCTGGTGACATTGCTGGAGATGTTCTTGTTCAGATTCCAGAGAATGATGATCTGATCCATATTCCTAGTGGTGATGGTGAGGCTGGGGAGTACATATGGACCTTGAGGGTCACTCAATCTGTTGCTGATGGTAGAAGTGTTCTGGTGAGTGTTTCTCTTTATTTTATGTTCATGTGTTTTTAACTGAACTTGTATTTTTTTTTACATATCGCATTTTTTTTAGCATTTTCCTAGGTTTGTGATCGAGAACTTTGAATTTTCTGTTGGGACTGAGATCAATGTCACAGATGATGCTACTGGTAAAACATTTAAGTGTAAACTCATGACTTCTACCAAGCCTTATCGGTATGTTATGAAGTATCTTTCAAGGGGTTGATACCAATTTGTTAGATCGAAGGCGTTGAATCCTGGTGATCGCATTGTGTTTGGTGTTGAAAATCCCGTGACTTATGTTATTCTTCGTATCCATCGCGGTTAATTTTTTTGTTTGTTTGTCTCTGTTCATCAGTTTAGGGCTATGGAATTCGTTTTTTGATTTGTTGTGTAAGAACTGTTTCCTTTCTAATTTTGTATCTTTGCTCTTTGAGTTCCATGGATGGAACATGGTCCTGTAACTTTTCTAAGACATGTTCTCTGTGGATCTATGGTATCTTTGTTGTTTGTTAATGATGTTAGATTTCTGCTTGTGGGTTAGTTGTTTGTTTTGATTTGGACAATTTTTATCTGCCTTTGTGCGTGATATCCTTGATCGTAAATAGTCAATGATTAAAAACTTATTGATTTTTTTCTCTATTGCGTATTGACGCTTGCATCTGTCATACTAATTTAAATTGGAAAAATCTGTCGTTCTTAAAGAATTGTATTTAATCTGAAATTTTTTCGTTTAGCAGAAAACCTTTTATTTTTGTGGAGTTGTGATATGTAAAATTGTTGTCATTCACTAATAATTTTTTTAGATGTGTAAAATTATTGTCACTCACTAATAATTTGTGATATGTAAAATTATTGCCATTCGCTAATGATTTGTGATATGTAATATGTAAAACTATTGTCATTCACTAATAATTTTTGAAAATAAATTTGCGTATTTTTTAATAGCATATTCATTGCACTTAATGGTCATCCATGCATCGACACGGGTCACACACTAGTAATAATACCAAGAAGCTCCGCATGCAAAACTGAACACAATTTCTCTACCTTTAGAACAAAATTAAACCCCCACTTTTGTTTTATCTCCTTTATATATTTATGTCTTATCTTATCTCTCATCTCTCTCCTACTTTTCTCTCATGAAATATATTGAAATTGATAATTTAATATTAATACCCTAAAAGTAGGGGTTTCATTTCATTTCCCTCTTATGGATCCTCTACTTAAGGTTAGTTTCTACTTTAATTTAGTTCAAGTACGTCTCTTTTTATAATTTAATTATTTTAGTTTTTTAAAAGTAAAAAGAATAAAATTGGTCGGATCATGTATTTGTCAATCGATTAAAGTAAAAGTACTTCATATACCAGGTGAATCATAATCAGTTTGATGCAGTTCAGTTGTTGAACATCACTGTCAAGTTTATATTGGTTTAGAGGTAGTTATTTAATCTTAATGAGCTTGAGGTAATGTTATAAAAGCTTAAGAGGTTGGAAGTTGACCAAATAAAAATGTCACGTAAACACTTTCTAAATATTTAAAAAACAGTTAGAATACAATTTTGGAGAGAGAAAATGAATATAGAAGTTAAAATTAATGACGGCTTAAGAGTTGATCTAGCAAAATATATGGATAAATTTTACTTTTTGAAAAATAGAGATATACAGAACATGGTCAATTGATGGAAAATTAACAAGAATGGTAGATTATAGCAAAAAAAAAAAAAAAAAAAAAAAAACTCTCCCTCATCAAGTTGACTTTAGTTTTCTATCTTTAAATTTTCTTTTTCATTTTTTTCATTGGGATGGTTTTAGGTCAATTTCTGACTTATAATTATCATTTCTTTTCTTCTCTATTTCAATCTAAATAAGTCATTTTCACATAAATCTATTTATTTTTTATTTCGTCGTCTGAGTGCAACGTTGTGTTGTATGTCCTTGTTAAATAGTCCCACATCAAGCGAGGACAATCCTTAATTCACAAGCCAATTTTGTTAAGTTGTGTAAGACCCAACCATAATTTCAAATACGATATCATAGCCACCTTTCAATATTAATTGGACTATCCACCATTTATATGAACGCTTCAGATGTTCATTACTGGGTGAGAGGTATGTTAGATAGTTTCAAATCAGATAAGAGATGGTCTGCCAATGTGTTTATAAGTGAGGGCAATTTTCACCTCACAAGATAGTTTAGTGGGGTTGTGTAAGACTCAACCATGATGTTTTGTGGGGTTGCATAAGGCTCGACCACACTTTCAAACATAGTATCATAGTCTCCTTCAAGATTCATCGGAGCATCCATCATTTATATCCACGTTTCACGATTTAGATGTCCAAAACTGGGTGTGAGGTGTAACACCCTAAACCCTTAAACCGATAAATACGTAAATAATATAATCATTCAAGAATTTAGATGTTACATCTTCAATATCTTTATCAACATGCACAATTAATTTTTCAAAACTCGCAGCAGAGTATTATCATAATATCTCATCAACACATAAAATCTCCAAAATAGCCATGTCACATGTACCATAATACATCACCAATAAAAATCTCAAATCTCAACAAACTGAGTGATAAATCTCATAAAAACATGATAAATAAACGACAAAAGACCCTAATCAGAGCCTTAAACTAAGACTCCAAAGGAAAGCGACGAGGTAGCTCCAAAGCTAGTCCTCAAGCATACCGACAAGGCAAAGGCAAAGCAACTAATCCTGCAAGCCGTCTACCCATTCAAACAAATAGGCAAGCGATCAACCAAACGACCACTAGAGGTTAGATAACACTCCACATATAAGATATAATCAAATGAAAGTAAAACGACACATATTTAATTTCAAATGATTAATAAACACTTAATTAAATCATTCACAATGAATTCTACATCATTATTAATCAACAAGCATACAAGCTTAATACTACAACATGTATACTTTCACATCTTCATATATTCACTAAATTTCACCAAGTACATAAATCATCAACACATAAATCACCAATGCACGTAATCACCAAGCACATAGTCAAATATGACACATTTCATCAATTATCAATTGTATGCAATGCCCCTAGACACGACTCAAAGAAAACAATAATGTTTCAAAATCATATGTTTGCATAAAAGACGGACAACTAACCACGTCATGACATTCATCATATTAAACACCCAATCATCGTTGATTCATTATAATTCCATCATCTAACATGAATACCATCCATTTACAAGTTTTGAAATCATAAAAACTCAATTTCGGTAAAGTTCTTCTATTTCCCACAAAACACCAATTTTCAAGTATTTCACCGAAATAATGTTTTCAAGTGTCAACAACCTTTCACAACATTCCTACATGTTAACTAATAGTCTAAAAGTTTAAACATAACATAGTCTCTTCACAAAGTTCTCTTAAAGTTCCAATTTTGCCAAGTTTGTCTATTTTAGATTACTTTTCAAAACCAATTCATTTTCAAATCAAGACCAAGTTAAACTACTCATGAAAGTCCAATTATACTTCAATTAGACAGAGTTAGGTGTTTGGAACTCATAGGGATACTTAAAAGATCCCAAAAACACAAAAAATCGAGTTTTCGGACATCTGTTAGATGTGCATGGTCGTGCAGCCATCAAGCACGGTCTGTGCGCCCCACACGCACGGTCGTGCTCGACCTGCATGACAGATTTTCCGATTTTTGCGTTTTCACCATTTCGCGCGTAAAATTCCGACTGTTGATTCAATTTCGATTCTGTTTTCTCCTACGCGTTCCAATCACTTAAACCTATCACATTCTACCATAAAATCATGTTTTCCTATCACAAAAAAACTTATCCCAATTTCTCCCAAAATCGCTTATTTTCGAAAAACACTTAAAACGACTTGTTACATCAAAACCCAATTATCTCCCAAACAACTTCATACCCAACACTTATGATTCAAAATAGAAAATCCATTCATGTTAATTCATCACAACAACATCACCAATTCACTATAATTCACCAAAATCAAAATTTTCAATTTGTGACCCACTTTCACAAAAACTCATCAAACACAACAACTTAATCACAACAACACATATAGCAATACCTAAAGTATGAATTAGCATCAACAACATATTCCAACAACATTCCAAGAATAAATTCATGAATTCATCAACAATCAACAACAACAACATCATTTTTCATCATTTTAAGCTAAAACTTCAAAGTTAACAATTCAACATAATTAAACCATGAAATTTAAGCTCCCACAACAAGATTTCATTACATTTCACATACTCAAATTTATCACATAATCATGAGCACGAAAATCATTATTCAAAATCATAAAAAAAATCATAATTCATACAAAATGATTATGACCCAAAAGTGAAAAATGAGATTTCTAGCTTATTTGAGTAAAAGAATCTACCCCCTTATTTAAGTGAAAGATGCATATGAATTCTCTCGATCTGCTGTCATTGATATACAAGTCCAACATGACTATTCCAATTCATTTTTTCCTTCAAATGATAACAATTACATGGGTTTTACGGTTGATGATTGACAGGTGATTCATCGGAAGAAGAGAGAGAGAAGAAAAGAACCAAACTGATGTTTTTGTTTTTCAGCGTGACTTAACTCACGCAGGGTCATTTTCGTTCGTTCAGTTGGGAGCGAGTGATTTTTGTTGGGAGAAGAGCAGAATTCAAAAAGTTACTACTCATTAATCCGCTAAACACCGAATAATTATCATCTAAAAATAATTACCCAACTCACTAGTAACTTAGTAAAAATAATTATTCTCACTAAAACACCAAAAATAACCTTCCTAATAAAATTACTAATTTATCCTTACTCGTCAAATGACCATAATACCCCTTAGTCTTAAAAATGATTAAAATACCCTTCTAGGCCAAAAATCTACTAATCCCAAAACGAATGCACACAAAGACAAATAATCACATATAAACACGTATAAATACAGATAATAAATAATTAAAATAATTCTAGCTAAAAACGGCCTGTTACATGAGGGGTGTGTTAAATAGTTTCAAATCAAGAGATGGTCTGACAATCTGTTTATAAGTGAGGGTAATTCTCATATCACAAGCCGGTATTGTGGGGTTGTGTAAGACCCAACCACGATATTTTGTGGGATTGTGTAAGACCCAACCACGATTTCTAAAAGTCATCTTGTGCGGTGTTATTAGATATTCCGTCTTGATGTGACGTTCATTTGGTTTCTATTGAAAGATCAGGTATTTAACCAATGATTTGAGCGTCAACGTTGCAGATCTAGAGTCATGGTTATTCTGGTCACTTTAATCTTATTATATTATTTGTAAACATTTTACCGTTGTACGTTATTAACTTGGATGTTGTGAGTTTGTTTGCAGATCCATCATTTATGTTTTTATCGATACTAAATGATATACTCTATCCATCCTTTATTTTAAGTTTTATTTTAGTTTTTTTCGTCAAGTTATTTTAGCTTTTTAAGTCACAAATGTTATACACTTTAATAACTTATATTTTTATTCATTTGATTGTGGTCTCTTAATTTATAAATAAATGATAGACAATTTTATTCTTTAAGTTACAAAGGTTAGAGACTTTAGTTTTTGAAGTACCAAGAGTTAGAAACATACAAAAAAGAATAAATTGTATAACGTTTGTAACTTCCAATCCAATTCAAGTTCTTTAAGCCATAAATTTAAATTTAAAACTAACGGAAAAGACCAAAATGTGTAACAGAAAGAAAGTTAAGATACCAAAATAAATCAAATTTTAATTAGGGGACCAAATCGATACTAATTAAATAGTTAAGGGACAAAAATACTCCCTCTGTTTCTAAATATATGTAAATTTTACTTTTTAGATTCATTCAATTAATGATGTATGTGGTTCATAATATAGACCACATACATCATTAATTGAATGAAACTAAAAAGTAAAATTTGCTTATATTTAGAAACGGAGGGAGCAACAATTTAGCCATATATGAACTATGATATCCTATTGTTCATTAACATTCATTTTGCCACCAAGCCACTGTGTCATTGAACCAAATTTTTAAACATCTTTTGTCCCCAAAAATCTCCATATTCTGTCCCTATTAGCAGAGAATGTAGTGCTGTGTAGCAGAATCAAGAATATATATAGAAACATCAAATGGTGAGACATTATATACAGCTTGTCTTAGTTGTTCAAGTGTGTTCAATTTGGGTTACACGTTACATAATGGTGATTGGTGCATCTCACATGCTTGGGATTACTTCACATTTGAATAGAATGGATAGTGTCTAACACAACTTAGACATTTAACAACTTGCTTCATATACTTCTACATATTATTGTTTGCTTCCAATCATTAATGATTATGATAGTTCTATTCTTCAAGTCTAATTTCGGCTCATAGTTAGCTGGTCCTTTAAATAATCTAGCTGGACTTTATATTAGCTACTCTACGTCAGATAATTTTGGACCAGGATTCCCTGCTGTAAAAGCAGCACGCAGTTTCACGCTGTAGGGAATCTTGGCCATTGATTTGTGATCCGACGGTTCAGATTAAAAATCATTTTTACACGGTAAAACAATCTCAACCGTCGATTAGAGATCGTACGGCCAAAATCTGTTACAGCGTCCTGCTGTAACAGCACCGAATCCATATCCGATAATTTTCCTTTAAATAAATCCTAACTTTAAGGAGAATCAATTTTAGTGGCAAAATCAATTCTACTGGACAACAACCAAACATGTCACAATCAATTCTACACCTTCAGAGTCAATCGATCATGGTCCCTCACATAGTTCTTTCAAACATGGATACATGTTTTCTGCAAAGGGACATATCCTCCTTTTCCTTATGTGAAGCATTGATGTTGCTTAATATCCACATTATCACAAGCTTGCCTTCAGTCAATTCTATAGGTTCAGAAGAAGAATTTGAAAGAAGAAATAGAACTAGATCCAATTAGCCCCATTTTGCTCGAGTTATGTAGTAGCACTGACACTTCATGAGTGTTCGACATCAAGATGACACTAACATGTGTGGTTACATAGGGCATTTCTATTTTCTCAAATGATTACCAGTGTCTACATGTCAGTGTTATGTGTGCTCGAGTTATGAATGCTTCAAAGTGCTTGAATTCTGTCAAAGCTCAAATATTTCCGAGAACCCCCTCCTGACCCCCATTGATCCTTGAATGTGTCTTTCACTGACATAATTTGTTTCCTAAATATGTTTTCCGTTAGTATTGGAACTTCATAAGTGAATTTAGTGTCCTCAACTACATACTGATGGTAATCTTAGTATCATGTTCACTCGCTGCATATTCAAACATGCTATGGAAACTTCAAGAGGATCTAAATCCTTTTCCCATCCATAATTCCAGTACCAAAGATTCAAACACTTCCATAATGTATACTAACATATACAAATTCAACTACAGTTACTCCGATCCATGAAACACTATAGTACTATATCCATCTAACCTTACAAATTTGTTCCTATCAGAAAAATCAATATACCACTCCCATTCCGTATATTTGACTCACACTGTTCTGTTATCAAGCAATCCATCAACAATCGATGAACAGCTAAATCACCACGATACATATCTGGAACAATAAATTTCACGCCATTAAGCAATCGAAGATGAGGAAAAAAACTAATAGTTGAGAACTCCATGTATCACCCTTGACTTACAATGATAGATTTAGATTCTCTAAATTTCAAAACCTCTCAAGTAAAAGTATTTTTGTTCCTATCGAAATTTTTTGTTTTTATAGTAGTGCTCGAGTCCTGCCAAAAACATTCCAAGAACTCAGGATCCCCATTTTCCTGAAAGAAGAGATCCAACAAAAAAGCTCATAGTCACTAAAATATAACCACACCTCAGCATTTTCCTATGCAGCTACCCAAAAACAAATTACGAATTCATACAAGGAAGTGATCCTAAACTATTTTCGATATCACTAAACTGCATTTTGATCCTCCATACAAGGAAGTGAATCTGAAGCAAAGCTTAAAGGAAAAAGATGGTTTGGCAGCTTGGGGAATGCACGTTTGTATAAATTCATGCATACGGTGTCGCGCTGTTCAAGAACCCCGTTGAGAAGGCACTTCATTGCTCCTGAACAAACAATAGACAAAATAATACCATCAGAATATAATATAATTATATGAATGCAATATAATCTGAAATATAATTAAACGACCTTGAAAGATACACGGTAAAGATTTCTAACATAACAAACCGTGTATACCAACCGGTTCTTTAATTCGGCCACGAAGACTGCGTTTGGTATAAATTTCTACAGGCTGCAATTACCACCCACATTAAGAAATCTTGTTAGTGTGATTACTGAGAACAAATTAATGTCGATTCTATCCAATTCATCAAGGAAAAAAAGTAATGATTTCAGAAACTGGGTACCGTTTTTTCTTACCTTAAAGAATTTAACATCCTCTGATTATAAAACATGTGTTTCACATAGGCTTTACGTTTTGACACTCTTTGGGGGTAGCTGCACCACAAAATGTTTAAAAGCTATCAGTAAAATAAAAAATTATTGTGGATTGTCACAAATGCAATAACTCTGAAACGACAATAGTTAAATATTTGCCAGAATCAGTATTCAAAGGCGTCAACCAAAAGTAATACGAGGGTTAAAAACAATATTTTTGTTGAAGTAATAGGCGTTAACAATATAGAAACATAGGTGTTGTTAAACAGCGCTATAATGTAGCAGAATTTGAGTAAATTTCCGCAATACTCTATTTAGTACAAAATGTAGTCAAATGGCGGCTATAGTGGCAGTACAGCACTGCAGTGTAGCAAAATTTGAGCAAAACAATATTTTTCACTATCTTCAATTGACAACACATGCTAACAGATAATCTAAGATATTCTAAAATAATTTTGATATATATTGAAATATTTTCGTATCTAACGGTTTTCAATTGATGAGTCGTGGCAAACATCAACAAACATACCCTGTCAAAATAACGCACTTCAGGATTATCCTATCTCGATCAACAGTTTTCAGTGAGCCCAAAGCAGCTACTGTTGGAGCAGCATCCTCTCCAGCTCTCTTGAGGATTATTGTAGGAAAGGGAGAAAATGAAATTGGTGCATAAACCGAAGCAATTGAAAAGCGTCCAGCATGGAGAAACCTTTCCATCTTGTTCTTGTCTGCGTTTTTGAATTCGCATGAGAAAATCGGCCTGCAAAATTAGTCACCATTTCTTATACTTTGTTTTCCTAACAAGATCTATTATGTAATGGTTGTTTAAATTGAATACCATACCTGCAAACAAATTGCCGAAACCCAACATGAAATATTAACTCTTCCTTGGGTTTGATGGGTGCATGATACGTTTCATGCTTCTTAACACTACAAAACATGAGCGACTTTATTTCATGACATGTCTTTTGAATATTCAGAGGGCTCAATTTTTAATTAGTACGGCATGAAAAGCACTAACAATGAAATAGTAAAATGATAACTATACCTGAAATGAAGGACAGAAACTTCGTTTTCGTGTTCCAGCAGACCACATGCTGTAACCGGTTTTGTCTTTGCGAGTATACATAACTTTGAAGCAACATCGCAAGGTACTTCCATGATATGCAGCCTAATGTATGAGCCAACTGGAATACAGTCCTCGCTGTTTTCTCGTTCCATTTCTAAAGCTTTAGCAAGAACCTGTTTTTGTGTTCTCTTGAAACTATGATAATTATAATTTTTGGGATAATCCTGGGGTAGAGATTCCTGATAAAATTAGAAATGTCATTTTTTTGCTGTTAATGGCAACGAATAATTAAAGAAAAACCAAATGATAAACATACCATAGGATCCCAAATAGAATTCCGAATAGACTTGAGTCCCTTATATTTTACAAACCGCGTCCTAGCTGGGACATCCAATGGTGTATCCACTTCATCAGGAAACTCTACAACAACAGACATATATCAAACAACAAATCATCAAATACAATACAACTGCAAATCATCCATGGACAGGCACATTCCATGTCACCCATGGCGAAATTTCCAACAAAGTGCAAGATGTAGGAACCAGAAAGTATAAATTGAACATAAAATAAAAAAATTACCCTCATCTGCAGCATGAGCTTCTTTAATTGCCTTGAGTTCATCTTGTATCTTCTTTTCAGTCATGTCATCTACTTCCTAAAATCCAACAAAAATTAATCATGCATTAATGACCGGAGGCTATCCAATTATGCCAAAGGTTCGATGACAAGACAAAACACTTCAGTATTGAGTTGTTAGAAACTCACCATCATTGAAACATTGTCACTTTCTTCCTCAGAATCTTCATCATCATCTTCGATGCCACAGTCTGACTCCTCTTCATCGAATTCATCCCATGTAGACTGAAAATCAAAATAAAGGCCAGAAACTTATTATTTCCATATTATATAATACCTCTGAGGCTCTGTCTCATTATAAGTGTTTCATTTGAAACATTTCAATGACTTGTTATCTGTCATTCAATTAAATAGTCCACCGAACTATTTCACTACCAATATGTGTATTTTTAGACTATACACACACTATTTTACTATTGAATTCAACATAACTACTCATTTTCCTATGACATGTGCATTATCTTAAAAAGACGTATAATATGAGACGTAGGTAGTACCTACTTGGTAAGCATAAATATGACAGAAAACATCAGGAAAAATAATCAAAATAATAAGGGCGACAAAAATCTTTCAGAAATAAGTGTATCAAGAAAACAAGCTCAAACCTGATATTCTGAAGTTCCCGGAGGAAGTTTTCTCTTTCTTGTTTTCTTTTGCTTATGATCTTCATCAGCCTTTGTACCATCCTCCGCGTCCTTTCTTAATAGATGGAGCAATCCTCACTCGACAGCTCGAAAGCGGATCAGTACAAACCCACGTGATCCGTATTCGCTTACGTACCAGGCGTGCTTCGTCGTACCCTGACTACTCC
>Ga0228710_1006786_pt1 | contig 17198 bp, 11 predicted proteins | sample MedpolnodulmetaG_FD_177995 | JGI IMG/M metagenome (GOLD analysis project Ga0228710, IMG submission 177995) | Root nodule microbial communities from Medicago polymorpha collected in Santa Monica, California, United States - pink nodules | ecosystem: Host-associated > Plants > Roots > Nodule... | reverse complement strand
TTATGAATGTCATTCTAGTTTATTCAGTATAAATCGTTCTTAATGCTTTTATGATTCTGACCCAATATAATTGATTCAAGAGTTTATATGACTATTGACACTAGCGTGTAACTCGGAAATATCTATATTGTTCAATCTAACGGACAATCTAGGGATGGAACGTTGTTAGGTTGTGATAATTGAATTAACGGACTTAAAACCTTTGATGATTATAGGTTCACCTAAGGGATTAGGGAATTATAATTAGAAAAGAGGGCTTAGGATCAAAGGATTGACTTAAGCTATTTTGTTAATTTGTCATTAACTTTATAGCATTCGTAGACTTAAGAAACAGGTTGCTAATGAGCAGATGAATCGAATGACCTAGTCACCTCTCCATATTATTTCTTAAACCAATTTTTCCGTAACCATTTTATTTTATTTTGCAAATCAAACCAATTGCCTCAGTGCACCCCTCATTTTACAAACATCCTTAATAATAATGTTACTACCGAGTAGAAGTTAAAACAGTCCCTGTGGATACGAATCTTATAAATTTTATTACTTCGATATAAGTTAGTATACTTGCTAATTTTGTATCACACACAATCATGAATTTATTATCATAAAAAAAATCATCTTCACCAAATCACCATCAAACATATTCACCACCAAAACATATAACACATCAAGAAACACATTCTTCATTTAACACATATTGCATTTAGAGACGATTAAACACATTTACCTATTTAATCAATACATCATGTGCATATCAATCACTATTTATCATATTATCATGAAGATAAAGTCATTTGCAAGCTATCATGCCTTGATTCATCATTTCGTCGAAGTTCGTCTATTTTCTCAAAGTTCGTATATTTTTCACATTTCATAAAAATCCAAATTTCACAATCATAAACATTCATACCAAACCTACATGCTTCTTCTATATTCATTATCACAGTAATTAAATCATAACAACCATATTTCATTTGAGAAATCCTTACTTTGATTCCATTTCAAGTTCATGTTCATATATTCAAAGTTCTTCTCAATTGAGATAAAAAAATGATAAATTATTATAAGCTACAAGCTACTTAAATATATGCTTATCAAACAAACCAGAGCAAAAAATTGGAAAGATATGTGGAATTTCTTAGGAAGATATGCAATGTTTTCTAGATTTTTTTTATTTTTTTTTTTTCCTTTTTGGAATGGAAAAGTGGTAGGAATATATTTTTCCTTCGGCATAAACAACTCATGACTGAATTTTACTTTCAACTTAAGCAATTTTAATGATGTCATTTGTTTAGCAAGGATTTTTCTTCAACTTTCATCATTAAGAATTTTAAGCATCAAGAAATGCTGCTCATGCAAGACCGAGATTTCATGTACAATCGTGAGCCAATTTAGATAAATCACGTGAAGAGCATTTTCCTTAATATTTCATTCAAATATTTTATATTGAAAAATAGGATTAAATACGTAAACGGTCCTTACAAATAGGCTCAAATATTTTTTCTATGTGTTAAGTAACCAAAATTATGTAATTAGGAGTGGGAGAGAGGGGCCGTGAAATTCAACCTACGTTAGTTTTGTATTTGATATCAATAAAGAGCTGAAGTTTAAATTCAATCTAGTTGAGTTCAACTCTTACAAGAACAGAAGTTTAAATTTTGTTGATGATATGAAGAGCTTGTTTGATGTAAATGTTATTTTAAGTCTTGAGATTTTCTTAAACTCTAGTAAACTGTTGAAATCCAACTCAATTAAATTTTTGTTGTGGAAAAAATAACTGAAGAGACTAATGAAGAATTAGAGTTCAAATCTTCTCTAGTTAAATGAAAACATTTTAAACAAATTATTTAAGGTGCATAAGATTTGATATAAAGAGTATATACGAATGGATGTGGAATACTAAGTTTTTAGCTGGTATCACCTATGAGTGCTGTTAGTGCATTACCTTACTAGTCCATTTCACAACCCCTCAAACAGAAGACTTTTGTTATTTGGACATCAAATTTGATGATTAACGTGGTCTAAATATGTGGTTAATTATTCTAAGTTAATGTAAGATTTGAGTTTTTTGTCAATACACTTTCTCGCATCTTTGGTGTTTGGTGTGTGGATATAAATGGTGACGGTCTATATCGATTGACTTTGATATCATATTATATTTTTATATTAGGTATGATCCATCACTATAAAATCAACTTATAAAGTGTATGGTGACATATTTTAAAAAATCATTTAAGATCTTATCTTTATTTTATGTGGCACTTAAGTTTTTTGTAATAACATATAACACGATACCGCCACTCATTAACCATCTACAAAACATCTCTTAAAAAAAAATTATGTGGCACTTGAGTTTTTCGTAATAACATATAACAAGATACGGCCACTCATTAACCATCTACAAAACATCTCTTAAAAAAAAAACATCTACAAAACATATTTAACAAGGACATTCAGGATCATGGTTAATTGTGTTATTGAGTTGCACCACTTTGTTATTTTATTAACCATCCAAATAAATGTCGAAATTGTGTCATAATACTGTTTCTCTAAATAGTGTGGATGTAATATTAACAAATAAGCTTTGACAGTCTTATCATATTTTGGCAAGAATTTTACTAGGATGAGTGATTTCCTACAAAGTCTTTGTGTTGCACCTCATTCACCGTCTTTTTATTTTTTTAAAATGTACATTCAAGAATAAGAGAGCTATTTATTCTGTCATTAAAAAAAAAGCTATTTAATGGTCAATGCTTTTTTTTAAGGAATTTATTAGTCAATGCTTGATAGATCCATTTTATAGACTCGTTTAAAAAAAAATCAAATCAAGAGCTCTTGTCTCTTCTACATTATCTCCTGTACTCCACCCAAATTTGTAACTGGAGTTAGTCCCAACCACAATAAGATAAGATTCACCATACGTCAATAATACAGCCACATAAGATTTTCTATTTTTTCTTCATAATTTTTTTTTCATACCTGTTTACTCTTAAATAGGACTATTTGGAGATGTATCAAGAAGAGTCAAATTAATAAATCTTAATCACTAGGTCTTATAGGTAAATGAGGAAGATGAAATCATGGATTTTGATTAGACACAGTAATTATGTCATGCTGTACTGCAGCTTGGCCGTCCGATCTAAATCTGAGGCCGAGATCGGATAATTGCATGAAACCAATTGTGTAATTTGAACTGTCTGATCTTAAATCAACGGATGAGATCATTTCTCATTTGATACATCCTCAAATGATTACTATCTACTTCCTTTGACCTGATCCAATCAAGCATTTTTCCATCAAAATTCCAACACTTGAAAACTTATTTTTATGTTAGCACTATTCTTTGAGGGTCCGTTTGGTGCGCATGATAGGATATGGACATGATGGGATAAAGAATTGGATAAGGATATAATATGATAGCGATAAGATAAACATTAGTCTATCATGTGTTTGGTGCACACATGATAAGAAAAAAGATAGCATTAATTTTTTCATTTTCATCTTTTCTCTACATCAATCAAATGAACCTTATGTTAATCGACATCAAATTCTAAGAAAGTAGGGAGAGAAACACAAATTCTAAGAAAGGTGAAAATCAAATGAATTGTATGACGAGAATGGAAATGGGAACAGAAAAACCTAATTTATTTTTCATTTTCTCGTGTGAATTAAGCTTTTGAGATGAATTAAAATAGGGTTATTTTATTCAAAGAAAGTTTAGGTTTTTCTTTTCCATGACTCTGAATCAATGAATTGTATGACGAGAGGAACAGAAGTTCGAAGGTTCGACTGGGAGTGGCAAGAAGCATTTGATTGATGTATATAAAAGGTGAAAATGAATTAAGAACAGATTAACATAGAATTTGATGTCGATTGACACAAAATTAGGAACAGAAATTTGAAAGTCAGAGTGGAGTTGAGCGGTTGTAATGGGAGTCGAAAATGGATCCTTTGCTAATAATACAACACGCGTGTGATGTTTTTGCTATCAGGTTGTTATCCCACCAAAACCTAAGGATTAGAAAAACAAAGGGTGAATAGGATAGGATAAGAAATAGGTTTAACTTATCATTTCTTATTGGTGCACCAAACACCGAATTGAATCAGGATATGATCGCTCTATCATATCCTATCTCCTTATCATGTGCACCAAACGAGCCCTGAAGGAATAGTATTAACAAGGTGACAAGAGGTAGGGAGGAACCAGCATAAAGCATGCACTTTGACTCTATAAAATGTACTTTCCATTGATTCAAAATAAACCTTTACATGTTCCCTTGGGTTTACAAAAAAATTACTCATCTCATGTTGAACAGGATGAGCCTGTAAAGAACAACATCCCTAGAAATTCTAAAAATTGTAGAATAGCAGGGCTGGGTTTTTAAACAATGTCGGCCGACTATATACAGTGCTAAAATAGTCGCATAATAAAATAGTCGCATAATCGCATAAACTCCCAATTCTGTATAATTCTTTTGAGAAATTAAAAATATTTAGAAAGAGAAACCATTTGGAACCCTAGTGCAAGGATTTTTGTTGGGAAAGGTCATCTCCTCCTGAGCAACAAAGTTTGCAAGGAATAGGGGACTTCTGAGAACACCAATCATCCGGAACACTCAAAAAATATGTAGACATAAACTTTCTGAACCTCTTCTTGTATTCTTTTGGAGAGATCACAGTCGGCAGTAGATTTTTGGGCACAACAAGTGAAGACTTCATCCATGTCTCAAGATGCTTGTCCCAGGTATACTGTCTGAGATAATCAATGATCCCGCAAACAAGTTCGCGCTTCTGAGAATCAACTCCAACAAGTAAGGAATAATCCATCACATTGATCGACTGCATATTCAAGCAAATAATGAAAATGAAAGTATTAGAGAGCCACGAAAACATATTTGAGGAAAAACAAATTGAATAGCATATTTCACTGAGTAAAGTTAGGCTCAAAGGTAGAATGTTTACATTGAGAAATGATGTGTCATTCCAAACAGCCCGCTGAAGAAATCGCTTTGCTTTATGACTGACATATAAAGGGGAAGAGTTCATATCATTCACAAAGTTCTGATCCAAAAGAACATCTCCAGCACCAACAGCAGCAGAAGTATACCGGTCAAAAAGGGCGCCTTTAAGATCATACTGGCGTACAATATTTCGATTGTAGGAAAGATTTTCCATCACAACAAGGTCATGTTTAACCTCTTTTCCACTTTTAATGTGTCTTTTTGTAACCTGCATAGATATTGAAATCTGAAATGCTCAAAAAGGAGAAAAAATAAGCAAATGACAGAAAAAGAAATGTATAAAACGGTTCACAAACCTGATATATCCCCAAGATTTTCGCAAGACATGTTTGGCTCCCAAACTCAAATGAGTCTCTCATGTGCTTGAAATAGAGAGAAGAGAACCCCAAAAATGCTTCAAGTTCCGTCTTCTTGATTTCCTTTATGATGAACCTGTCATCAAGCGTTTTTGCAAAAAAAGACTTGCTTTTTCCACCTTTGGCATCCCAATTCATACAACGGCTTAAAGAAGCGATATAATCAATCTCAGATGGGCAACAGCTATTTCTAAGTGCATGGAACTGCTTAAAATGATGACAAACCACAGAATATTTTTCCCTCCCAAGTGATTTTGCATAACCCAAATGAACTTCTATACTATGGTTTTCCGGAGTACGAAATGCCCGTGATTCTTCTGAAGACGTGCTTCCTAGAGAATGCGCAGAACCTGAATCTTGAGAGCCATGCGAAAAATCCGTCGACTTTGAAGTTATTCCACCTTCATCAATTTCTGTCACCTCAGATGAATCTTTCAACAAGGCCAGTGCACAAGCAATTATGCTTGAGAGTTCACCCTCAAAGTCAGACACAATATGATTATCTGTCTTGAGAGGAATGTGCAACCTTGGACCTTCCTCAGTAATCAATTGATCGGCTGTGGGCACATGTTCTGTAATAGAACTGCAAAAGGATTCAAATTTTGGAAAGATATTTTTCTGAAACTCCCTTATGCTTGTCTGCCGAATATCAGCAAATGGCTTCCAGAACCATTCAGTGGAGTTGAGCAAGTTGGAGACAGGTGAATGCAGTGAAGCACTCTTGTTTAATGCCTTTAAATCAGTGGTTGAACGACTAGGTTGAACATCGATAGAAACTGGATAGTTCCCATGTACTTGAAGATGACCATTTGCCGAAGGAAACTGAGTGAAAACATCCGAACTCGATTCCAGTTTTTGGTCAGAATATCTCTTCGATCCTAAATCATCAACAGTTTGTGTTTTCAAATTCTGAGGGATATCAAAAGTGTTAGATGGATCATAATCATCCTGCTTATTGCACTCTCGAGGAGATCCACTGATAGGAATGTCCATTATTGTGATTTCATTTAGTTCCACAGAAGTGTTCGGCACAATTTTCGCATGGGAATCCCCAGTCACAGAACCATCTTCCCTAAAATTACCCATAGATGCAGATTCTCTACCAGCAGTACCTTCCACCTTTGAATAACTATACTCTTGCATAGCTTTCTCAGGTGAGCGTAATGATTTCAAGCGTTGATTCCACACTGCAGATTCAATCAGAAGATCCCACATCAATCGATTGAGACTGAGAAGTTTGAAAGCAGCCCGATCTGGATCACCTTTCTTAGCAACAGCAATCTTGATGTTAACCTGCTAGCATAACACAAGTCAGATGAATACTACATAGTATACATGCTAATTGCAATATGACAAGATTTTTATTGGGAGGACAAACCAGAAATCAAAAGAAATGAAAATTAACAAATGTATCACTTGCAAGTTGCAACAAATGAAATCTTTCCACTAATAAATTAAATTTTGATTGGAATTGAAACATCTAATTAGAGATTTAATAATATCAAGTTTTAAACTTATACAGTACTACATCTATCACAGATTTCATGTCACTTTCATTCAATGCATTAGTATTGTTGTGTTGTTAAGAGTTATTATAATAAGTTAACAGGGTTTAATCTTGAGTATATGGACTCGGTCCACATGTCTCTCTTATGTACTACTCCCTTAACCTAGTAATATAAATATGAGGGCCAGTACACATTGTAGTGCATCTCATTACAATACTTTCATGTCTCCTCTCTTTCTACTCACTTTCTTTCTAAATAGTGGCTGGCACCTGGGATATGACTCAAACTACTTGTGAATTAATATGGGGTAAGACAAATCTTGGACGAGATGTGATTTGGCAATACTTGTCATATAAAAGAGTGATGTGATAACCAAGGTGCCATACATATTACTGCCTCTGTCCCTAATTATAAGATCCTTTTGAGAAAAAAAAGTGTCCCTTTTTATAAGACCCCTTTGGTAGTTCCAATTACATTAATTATTTCTTTACCAGCATACCTTTATTTATTTTGCATTTTTTTCTTCAATCAACAATAAATACTATGTTGAAAACATAAACTAACTCTCTCTCTCTTAAGGATAAATTTGGAAAACAATACTCCCTCTGGTCACATTTATAAGCAAAAATCAGCTATTTAGGTTATTGAATAATTATTGCATCTGGTCACATTTATAGACCATGTACATTAGTCATTCAATGAACCTAAAAAGTTACTTTTTGCTTATATATGTGACCGGAGGGAGTAGTAATTATATACAAATTTAATACAAGTACCAACTTTCTTAATTCCCGTGATTTTGGCAAAAGGGTTCTATATTTAGGGACGGAGGTAGATTGTCTACCTCCTATGTTACAACAGGTGACCCCAACTAGCAGATTTGTTTGCAGAGGCATTTCATGGATGTATAGTGATTTCATTTGTAATAAGCAGTATGATTAATATCTATGCCACAGCTTCGGGGGAGTCTTGAGAGTTATTATAACAAATTACTAAGGTTTAGTTTTGAGTATATGGCCTCGGCCCACATGTCTTTCGTATGCACTACTCTTAACTTATATGAGGGTCATTACACATTGTAGTGTTATCCGATTATGTATTCTCATGCTCTTTCTACAAGTACCTAAGTAAGTTAGTTTGTCTTTCAAAAAGAAAAAAAGTTGGGACGTATAATATTAAACATAAAAATGATTCCAAATTCAAAGTTATAGCTAGGAAAGAATCAAGTTTGGAGTGGAAGTTGAGTTACATGTCAAAATTATGTACTAATAGAAACCTAACCTCAAACTCTTCTCGCTCTTGTTTTAACATCTTCTCAACCTCAGAGAACTCTCTTATTGATCCTCGGTTAGAGGTTGATCCATCAGATTGTATTGTCTTCAAACAGTTTGCAATTTCTGTGAATAGTGATATGCCTTTCAAGTGCACCTTAAAACATAGAAAAGAAAAGGTGATTTATATGTAGGGATTGCATGAGTTAAGAAAATAATTATGTCCAATTCAAATATATTATATTTCAGCCTGTGCAGATCAAGAAATATCTACATGAAAATGTCCAAATGTAGAACATACAGTTTCGGTCTCTTTCAAAAGCCACTCTTGTTTTATCGCAGCACCGAACTCGAGCTTTTGAGGAGGCATAGATACAGTATAAGTAGTGACTGAAGAATATCTGAACACTGCAACCATGTGACCTAATCTGAATAATAAAAAAAAATACAATAAGACATAATATTACTAATTGAAACATAAACATGCAAGGTTAACATGCTGCCCAATCCTCCTTAGTTAAGCCAAAAGATGCAAATGAGCACATCTATGCAATGCAAGGTACATCCTTAAAACATAAAAGCAGTTCGGTAGAATGTAATAGTGCAAAATGAGATCAACCGAATCTCACATAATGCAGTAAAACCCTAATTTGAAGTGTGAAAAATAATTACAATTTAGAAGTCATGGTAGACATACTAACAAACAATTCGTTTGTAACTAAAATGTAATAGTAAGGTGAGTCCATAACCCACAAGTCACTGGATTGGAATTTGGAATCAGGCTCTGATACCAACTTGAAAATAGAGGAATTTCTTGAAAGATTATTCCACAACCTTTTCTATTTATACAACAGGATTAAAATCAAGATCCCTTGGTTATAGGATAAGATTAATAGCCTATATTTATCTAATTAATATACAATCTGAAATATATGCAGAAGATCAAGGAAAGTAAATCAAGTATTTCAAAATTTAAAACCATATATCTTAACGTCAAATATTAAGATGAATGTGTCAAACAACATAAACATGGAATAACTAAATAGCAGATTTTACAATAAAAAGTTGCATGTAGATATAATACCCAAAGAAGTAGAGAAAATCCCTATCAAGAGAATGGCCACAGCCCAATTTTCTGCTAGATGAATAGTGAGAAAGACTAAGCTCCAAAAAATTTCCAAATGATAGACTCCGGGCAGTGGTGGATATCAACACTCTTTTTGTAGAACAAGACTTGCATTTTCCACATCGGCTCCACATCCAAATTTTCCCTTCTTCCTCGCCAGCTAAAACAATTCCTGGCGGCAATCGTTTCACTTGTATAGTAAGCTGTTTATTGTGATGAGCATAATAATAAAGGTGAGCTTCTGGCAATTCTTGGCAGGTGTCACAAAGTCTTGTCTGTACATATAGCAACAATAATCAGTTAGAACATAAACATAGTTCAATCTTCCTTCAAAAAAAAAACAAAGATCAATCTCATTTTGCAGAGAAAATAATAAACACAAATGCACACACAAAGAGATACTTTGTATCAAATTATATTGCACTTTAAACTATACTGCCATACTTGATAACTCAAATAGTACATTCATAAGATGAAATTATTTAGAAATATGCATTATATCATATGATTACACTCGAAAATGAAAATCTTGTCGATATTATGTGAGGAGAATGTACATATGAATATACACACAAGTCTCCTAATCAATTCCAAGAATTAGGGAAAGAATCAACTAAGAAAGGAAAGCTAAATAAATATAATCAAGACATAATCACACAATATCCTAACTGATACCAATCCTATTTACAATATCTCACAATTACCATATTAGTCAACTAGATTAAGCAAAGAAGTAAGGAGGGAAAAAGAAGAAAGTGAAAACCTGATTGAGTAGGCTATCCTGCAGAAACTTTCCAAGTTGGATGTCAAAATTCTTGTAGAACATAATATGTGAAAAATGACTTTGCTTGCATACAGTGCCTGTTAAGGCATTACGGCTGGACATCAAGACCAAAATACTCTGAGAATCCAACACTGCATTGATATCATCTTTACTCTGGAGTTCTTTTTTTTCATTATCAACTTTACTTATACCGCCCTTGGATTCTAAGCGCACAGGTGAAGACAGGGATTGTCCGTCATAAAGTAACTTTACTTCATCGGAATAATTTTTTGCTTCAATCTTGGTATCTTCATCTGCTTCCGGAGATTCCACAATAAAAACAGAATTGTTGACCTGACCATCTGGTTTCCTTCCATTGAAGCCAAAGTATGCTGATAGAGACTGGTAAGGAGCAGAATTTGCAAAGGGAAAACTATCCCCTACAACCTTCTTCAGAGAGGATGAAATCGCGGAGAATCCAGAAAATACAGCTGGATTATATGCTTCATGAGAAAATGGGGAAAACTCTTCAGATTCTACGGTTAAACCATTGATGCTTTTTTCATGAAGTCCATTGCATATGGGAATATCAGTACTAACTATTCCATTTTCATCAGAATGCTCAAGAGACGAAGGAACACATGAATTTATAGATGCTGAGCCGCTGGATTCTTGATTGATTGGCAAGATATCTGCCACATTAGCTGGAGGAATGGTGGAGAACATTGCTTTCTGATCAACTAGAAAACAGGTTTCAAGGATTAAGTTGTATGCCATGATAACTGCACACCGCATGACACATTTGATTCTCTTCAGTTCATCACTGTGTGTTCCTTTCAGCAAAACCTGTGATTGCAAGAAATGACGAGGTTAATAGCATACAAAACTCAAGATGAATAACATTTCTCTGAAAGAAAGAAGATAAACTATAATTTCATATTCATAGGATGAAAGATAATGGTGACAAAAATAAATATTACTTGACATCACTGACACAAGCACAAGGTAGAGAAAACAAATATCCTGAAGTTAAAATTGTTGAAATTCTTTGCACCAAAATCAGAGAAACACCTCAGTTTTCAGTCATATGATATCAGTTTATTTGCTTTCAAAGTAAAACTTCCATCGGTATATATGTAAAACAATGAAAGTTCATAATTTTACTATCATATGCACTTGTAAGTGTCATAATCTATTCATATTTAAAATGGTGCTTCAAAGCGTGCATGTCTCAACAATGATAAAGCCTTTGGACACCTATGCCAAAAAGAGGAGTACATTTCAAGCATACATGAGTATATGCTTTCATATGTATGCCAGTAAAAACAATACAAATTTGCAGCGTCACAAAAGATGAAGAATCCATTTTATTAGTTTTGACAATTGAGTTAGGATAAATAAGAAAACGGAGGCTCCAAGCTGCATGTAAAGGCGTACCGTACAACCCAAGCGTGTAGGACACCCTTCAATGAACATCAAGGTCTTGGTGGGCCTCTTTCCTCCTTCGCCAGTACCATCATGTTCCTCCACAAACTTCTCAAAGTAAATAGAATCACACTGTCTTAGTGTTTGGCCGTTCAAATCATCACATGAAAGAATTGGTGAACCAGTGCAACGTGCAACTCTTTCCAGTCGATGAAGCTTCATATCAAGTACTAGCGTCATCCCATTACCCAGAATTGCCTCTTGGATATCACGAGAAACAGTTTTCTCCACTAATATAACATTTGGATGACATATTTTTATAAGATCCATTTTAGATTTCAGATAGTCTTTCTCCTGTTAGAAAGCAAATAATAAGCAAGAGAATATTTTCTTTTTACAGAAGAGAGAATATTAAGTTAATAAATCCTTATCCAATCCAGTTAAGTTACCTGGTCCATGGATTCAAATGAGGACAGCCCATTCAGAGATTGGCCAAGCATGCCCCTAATCAGTAGCAACCTTGGATTTTCGTACTTAGTTGGCATATGCTTGTGAGAGGCGTGTTTCTTGAAGACCAAACCTTTGAATAGTTGACTGAAACAAAATACTTTCTTTAAATTTTTTCCATCATGAGACATAAATTATGTTCTAAATATTTATATAACACTCAGTTTCCATTGAAATGTTTATTCAGTGTTATCAACAGCGGAACGCCAAAAATCCACTATGTGAAATAGCAAATAGCATTTCAAGCAAATAGAGGAAGCCACAGAGAGGTTGAAATATGTCAATTATAAATAAAAAGGGAATGGTGGCAAACCATAGCTTATATATTGAAAGGTTTACGTGTATTACAGGAGAAAGTCTTGGTTGGGCACATACCCAACACTTCAATTTTAGGCACACACACAAGACCAAGAAAAAATTAAAGAAAAATAAAATTATAGTATATCAATTGATGTGACTAAATACTTTTTATTTAATTTTGTTAATTTTATGTGAGTATGTGCCCAAAATTGAAGTGTTGGGTATGTGCCTAACCAAGACTCTCTCGTCTGACCGTTATCCCTTACTGGCAAATTTAATGGGATATTCAATTTTGTGACCAAACTCATCAAACATTTTCCTCCAACACTGCGTCAACTACGGACAATGCCAGTGCACTGGAAGATTCACTACTATTTATAGATATGATTTTATTTTTTTTGAATACTACAATATATGATTTTGAATATATAGAAAAATACTATCTCTTCGGTCCTATTTACACGAGAAAATTGACTTTTTAAATACATTGAATAATGTATATATCTAGTCAAAAACCTAAACCAAATACATAAATTATTTAATGTATCTAAAAAGTAAATTGTTTCTTGTAAATAGGATCGGAGGGAGTAATATATAGTTTGAAAACTAGCCACTTAATAAGAGATAAGTTCACTGATGTAAGATACACGCTGGCAGGGACGGATCCATGGGGACGCCTACATGCCTCTAATAAATGTATCATGTATATAAATTTTTATTTCAAAAAAATGTATATAAACCTATATATTATTTAGTTCACAATTTTTTTTTAAGGAAGTTCACAATTATTTGTATTTACATTTAATAAACCTATAAACACACTATCAAATATTATTTACAATTTAAATTTCTTGTGATGAATTTCTTTTTGGCTTAATTTTTATTGAAATTTTCTAACCCCACACTTGATTGATTTCTAGATCCGTCCCCGCATGTTGGATATTTAAAACGTACTTATTTTAAATAATTTTACTTACGTCAATTAATGAATATGGTAATTTATGTGTTTTAAAATATATTAAATGAATGTGGTAACATATCACTAAATACATATATAAAAGATTTCTCAGAGCGTGTATTAGTATTTTCTTATAAATTTATTCCTTGGCTTTTCTTTTGAAAGAAAAATTGTATTCCTTGTTGGCATTATAAAAAATAAATGAATGAAGTTGCTACATTTGTAGCGAGAGAAATGCGTTGCGCGAGAGAAATGCTTTGCGCGAGAGCTGAATTGAATTAGAGTCCAGTGTGTATTATTATATTATAGGCTACTCGTGGGGAAACACATGTGGCATGCAACGTGCACCCATTACCTTAATTAATAGTGATAGTGATGTCAATAATGTGGTGATTTTCGTGCACCCTTCCTCATTTTTACAAGAACACTTTACAAAAGTTACATGTAATAAAAAGGTTGTCTGAAATGTATATGACTATTATTAAATTGTATATGTATACTTTTTTAAACTTCGTGTAAGTTTGTACATGATAGAAAAACTTTATGAAATTTTCTTTTGTACTATATTAACACATTTAATGTTAGTTTTTATATAAGTGCATTCAATGTTTTTTTTTAACAAGTCAAAATAAAATATATTAAATCACCAAAAGTGGTTCATCTCGCACAAGGTGTGTAAAAGAGAACCACTCAGCACATTACAATGTTAAGTCTCTGGTGCCATGAAAATCACCACGAAATGATAACAAAAAAGAATATTACACCATAACACTCATACAATGTAAAGGGTGCCGCCACCAAAGCCAAAGCCTTCTGCTTAAAAATCCTATTGTTCATTTCCTTCCAAATAACTCAGACACAAGCAAGTCATATTATTTTCGAGAAAGAATGGGTAAATCGTGGTAACCCCACCATGTGACCAAACTGATGAAGATGATCACAAACCAAGTTTGGTGCGATAAAAGAGATGATGAGCCACTAATAGAGACGGTGCCACACGCTGCCAAAGATGTCACAACCAATAAAAGAAATGCATTCAATGTTATTTTTTATATTTCAAATAAATTGATAGTTTTAATGGAGATGCTAACAAGTGTATGTGAGGCACTTGTTTTACATAATTTTTTTTGAAATATTGTGTATTCAACACATTGAAACTTCAAAAAGAAACTTTATTTACATAAAATTCATAAATGATTTCCTCTTTTAAATTCTTAACAAGTGCCCTTAGGACATTTGTTAGCATAACCATAGTTTTAATAGGAGGTATATTTGAAAAAAGAATAATAAATGCATTTAGTAATTTGTAACGAGTCTTATATTTAAGGACAAACATTTATCAAGAGTGAGTGTCTCCTCATTAGAAACTATTATTAGCAGTCATATCTATTCGACGTGGAACTTGAGTTTTTCCAGTACACTCCCTCACACCCAACACTATTGAAATTGGTGCGTGTATAAAAATGGTGGATAGCCCAATTGATAGACTATGATATCATGTTAGAAATCGTGGTTGAGTCTTGTGCACATCCACAAAATTGATTTTGTTAAGATGACTTAGGTCAAATTTCAACATTACTATTAGGTATAACTCCGAAGTTTTATAAACACACTATTTTCAATCCATTCATAATAATTTAATTTGAGGCTCCCTCTCAAGCCTTATGAGTTGTATCAAAGCCGAGTTTGACTTTGTGGAAAAGCAAAAAAGAGTAATAATGGATTAGAGGGTTACGACACCATACAATAAAACTGCAGTATACTTCCTCCGTTCTTAATTATAAGCAAATTTAATTTTTTAGATTAATTCAATTATTAGTGTATGTGATCCATAATATGAATCACATATATCATTAATTGATAACGGAGGTAGCACTGTATAACCTAAGATACTTGTCGTGTGACCAGAAAATAGTGTTGAAGTAACATAAAAAATTGGAAATATGTGGACACTGAGCAATTGCAATTTCAAAAGGTTGGGGTGTCTATAACTTTTTTAGTACGTAATAACTTTCTTTTATATTATTTTTTTTAGGAAAACTTTATATATATTTGGGTATGTAATATTATACAAGTTTAACTAGTATATTTTATTAGTGTGCAATTATTTATTTATTCAAGAATACGTGTAGTCACGTCACTTAATAAATATGACAACTTATGAGTTTTCATATTTGTTAATTGACATGACAATATATTATTAAATGAATGTATATAATAATTATACATACATAGTATATTAATTAAAGTTGTACTATAATTGCAATCTTGATATTTTTACGATGTCATCATATATTTCTTTATTATGATATATTTATATAAACAATTATAATATATGATCTTGGTCACACTAATTTAAATTCCTTAATCTCTCATTCTTCACCACCCCTCTTTACCAATTTACCCTAGTTTTGAAAATTATATACCACTCTATCTTGGGTTGAAAAAAATAATATCAAAGTGTTATGATTTGGGACACCTAATTGGAGCACACTATTTCATATGGCGCACTTGTGAAGGAAGTGAACAGAGCACGCCAAATAAAATGGTATGTTAAAAAGCACAATAGCCGGTCCTAGTTTTCTAGTGAGAGAAACTCCAACTTCTTTCTAAACTTTCTTTTTCCTTCGTTCATCGAGGAGGGGTGGTTTTAGGTTATTTTTTGACCTAGAATCACCCCTCTACATCTTTTTTCCCTTTTCTTTCAATCTAAATAAGTGGTTTTCACATCTATCAAGTTTTTTCTTTTGTGTTTTTTGTGATTTCGTCGTCTAAGTGCGGTGTTGTGTTGTTCGCCGTCTTATGCGGCGTTTGATTTCGCGTCTTATCGCGGTGTTTATTCAGTTCCTATTGAAAGATCTACATCAGTCAATTACAAATTCAACCAATGATTTGGACGTCAACGTTGCAGATCCGGAAGCATGGGTGTTTCCGTGACTTAAGTTTTATCATATTGTTTGTAGGCATTTTGCCATTGTATGCTATTAACTTGGGTGCTGTGAGTTTGTTCGCAGATTCACCCTTTACGTTTTTAGGTATCTGATGTACTCTTTGATTTGAATGAATGAATATCGTTTTGTTTTTGTCAAAAAAAAATGGTATGTTTGACTGTCATATTTTTTCCTTTTTTAATTTTAGAATACAACAATGGTTTCTAAATATTGCCTTAGATAAGGGAAAACGTTTTTATTCCGTGTATCTGTACATTGGCGACATTTTTAAACTTTGTCTTAGCTCAACCCGTAAAAGAAATAAATTGTAGTCTAATTTATTTGTATTTATTTTAATCAATGTTATTTATATACTTTTTAAAGTAGTAGTAAATAATAATAAAAAATATCGTTTAAATATTAGTTGTTTTTTATATTTATTGAAATTATTTAAAGGTAGCTCTTTTTATTTGTTATGGGCTAAAGTATGAATGTACTTTATGATGATTTTTTTTATTGTAATTTTTCTTACAGTTATATTTAGGTATTTTAACAACTTAGTCATCAGAAGTGTAATTAATTTCTTGTCAAAAAAAAAAGAAGTGTAATTAATTTAGACAACTAATTCAGCTATTTTAGATAATTTAGTTTTTTTAAGCAAAGATAATTTAGTTATAATTAAATAAAACTATTTATTACGGAGAAATAATGATGAGAGAGAACATATGAAGAGCTCTCTGTATCAAATTATAAGATATTTTGATAGTTTCACACGTATTAAATTGTACAAAAATTGGTAATTTTTATATGAGAAAAAAATATTATGAATTGCTTTGCAAAATTGTCTTTAATAAATTGTACGAAAAAGATAAATTAAAGAATTGAAAGAAGATAGACTAATAAATAATTGGTGGATTCTAGGGTGAGGGTCCAATTAGGTCCCTCACCGGTGAACCACGAGAAAAACACCAATAGATTAAATAAGTGGTTCAGATTTATTTAAATTAAAAGAGGGAACATGTAGAACTGCTCA
>Ga0228710_1006782_pt1 | contig 17201 bp, 6 predicted proteins | sample MedpolnodulmetaG_FD_177995 | JGI IMG/M metagenome (GOLD analysis project Ga0228710, IMG submission 177995) | Root nodule microbial communities from Medicago polymorpha collected in Santa Monica, California, United States - pink nodules | ecosystem: Host-associated > Plants > Roots > Nodule... | reverse complement strand
TGCCATAAATTGTTGTTGGATGTTTACGATGTTAATGATCTGAAAACTATTCCGCTGTTATGTTTTGATATTTTATCAAGTTGTTTTAATTAAATAGTATTTTATCCTATTTAAGAAATTTTGAAAAATAGTGTGACATGCTCGTTCGTGTTTAACTCTGATTATTTTTTATTTATTATTATTATTATTATTATTATTATTATTATTAAGTTTGGGATAACGGGGTGTTACAATAGGCTCAATCAAAGAGGTCCAATAGTGCATTTGGGTGCCAAATCAAACTTAATGGTAATGTCTTCCCCCACATCAAACCGAATGGTAATGTCCCCACCCACACATACCTTAAATCTCACTTGAAAGTTATGATTCCCGCAAATCCGTAATTGTCGAGCGCCACAATGTGCCACTACAACAACTAATCAGCCTCCTAACTATATAAGGGGACTTTTCACAGTCCTCAAAGATACGCTATTATTCAACCTTAATCTGTCATTCAAGAGCTTACAGATACATCAATGATGTGTTGTCACATCAATTAATGAATATATAAACTAATACATTTTCTTATTTATTAATCAACGTGACAACACATAATTGAATATATAAATTAAAATTAAAATCATACTTGAAACGTAAGGCTCAAAACAATTATGACTACTCAAAAATCTGTTCTAGTAACGGTAAGATAAGTTGATCTTTGATTATGTACCCATTTTAGGCCCAAATCTTAACCACTTCATTACTGCTAGTTACACTTACATTACACTTGTTCAGGTCCCACACCGAATAATTCAAAACCCAACCACGACACTTTTTTTCTTCCTCTCTCTATTATTAATCACTTTTCCTTTCCCTCCTTTTTTTTCTCTACCAAATAAAACTCACTCTCTTTTCTTTCAGTTCAAAAAATCGAAAACGATGTCGTTAGATCCACCTCCAACAACCGCCACCACATCAAGACCTACTACACCGTTCACAAATCCAAATTCGAAACCGATTCATTATTCACAACAACCACAACCACAACAACAACAAGCGCTTCATGTTCGTTCGCCAAACCCTTTTCTTTACCCATTCGCGTCACCTTCACGCGCTTCCGCGAATCATGCTGTTGGCGGTTATCCTCCACCACCTCCTCCGTCGCAGCCGCAGCCGCCTCTTTTGTATTCTCACGGTGGCGGTGTTCGTGGGATGAATTTGGATTATCTAAGTCACGCTTTGCACGTGACTAGACCGCTTTCGCACGTGCAGTTCCCGCATCTTGCTGCTACTGCTTCGCCTCCTGTTAAAGGACACCTCAAGGTTTTGAAATTCGATTTTTGATTTTGAAGTTTTTTTTTTTAAAATTGTGTGAAAATTGGTTTGATCAAGTGTAAAAAGGAGTTTTTTTTTTTAATTAAATGTTGATTATGATTTTCCCTTTTTGTTATGATGTAGAATTTAATTTAATTTAATTGTATAAATTCAATGTTTGTGAATGGTGAATTCAATTGAAATATTGTGATTTGAAATTGTTATTGTGATTACTGACTTTTTTATTTCAAGCTGGAATTTTAATTTTTGATGAAATTTTGTTTTGGTTTTTCTATTAGGGTACTGCTAGATCTACGGTTTCTGATGTCAATGGCCATAGAGATTCAACTGCGAGGTAAAAAAAATTGGATGATTTTTGGTGTATTCAATTTGGTGTATTTTCATGTTCTGTTTTGATTATGGAGTTTGATTGATGTTTCTGATGTGTTTTATAGGGAAAGAAGCAGAGATGATGCACTAACTGTTGTCAGAGATCGAAAAGTGAGCCCTAATTCTCTTACTTTGCATCATTTATTGTATATCTCTTATGTAATTACAATTCAGCTCTTGAGGAGTTAGGTATTTTTGGATGAACAGTTTTGGAGGGGAGGTTTTTTTCTTTTTTGAAACGGCGAATGTTGTGTTGTTATCAAACGGAACCCGTACAAGGATTACCGTAAAGAAGTACAAAGAGGCACCACACATACGCAGTTAACCCCCAAAACCAAAATAAAACACTGTTAGCTAGAGGTACAGTAAAACACAGAAACGAAAATTGGCAAAACAGCCCCCCAAAAACAGTGGTGCAAACCACAAACACAGAATCCCGATGCTTGGGACAGCCAACAAAACATCACCAATAGAGCTGCAATCGCATAACAGAGTGAGGCTAAACAAAACCTGCATCCCCGTTCCTCCAATCCTACCACCGTTATCACCTCCAGCTCATCTCATAAAACAATATTTTGGATTCCAACACCATTCATAATACAGAACAATCTTTTGGATTCCAACACCATTCATAATACAGACACGTTGGAATTTTAACTCTATTCAAACTCCAACGCCAGAATATCACCTTAATTTCCTCCACCACTCTCACCTCATTGTTAAAGATGATGTTATTTCTTAATTTCCAAATCACCCATATTGTTGCTGCCAAATAAGCCATAAACCCTTACGGATTTTCTTATTTCTCCCCTCCCCACTCCAATACTCCAATGAACAAACAAATACGGAGGAGTTATAAATGCCAACCCAATGTAACACCTTGGACCAAATCGAGTTTGTCACCTCACAATGTAAGAAGAGATGATTTGACGATTCCTCTCCTCTTTCACATAACGTTGGAACCTCCGGTGGAATAATATTTCTCAAGGCAAGATTTCTTCTTGTCGGGATCCGATCTTAAAGTAATTTCCAAGAAAAAGCCACCGCTTTTGATGAAGCCGGACTTTTCCAAATTTCTTTGAAATCTCGTTTCTCATCTCTACCCAAACCTTCCTCCCAAGCCCCCAATTTCTTGTAAGCCAACTTAACCGTAAAGAAGCCGCCCTCATCTGCCTTTCAAACCCAACTATCATCCTCTTGACTCCACCTTTGCCCCTCCAAATCCTCCAACAAATTATTGAGAAGATTTCCTTCCCAAATAAATTTGGAGGGTAGGACTTAGTTTTCTCTTTTAAATTTTAGACACTATAAAATGTTTCTTAAAATTAATTTAGTTTGATTGAAGTATTATATGATCATTTATCATATTGTTCTTTGATTTTTTTTTTAAAATATCAAATAAATTTTAAAATATAGACTTAGCCCTCCAAAACCTCCTCCCAAACAGATCCTTAGTTTGAGAATTTAAGATGCTTTTCTCTTTTGTGTGTGTGTGTCATATAAGTATCAATAGATTGCAAATACTTGTTTGATTTCTTCATAGTACACAATGAGAACTGCATATCATTGTCACATCTGTATTTTTGTTTTTACTTTCTTGTTTATAGATCTCTTCTACTAACAATATGATATCATAAGTCTCATGTCAAAAAATAAATGAGAACAAAGAGTAAGATGAAGATAGTAACACACAAGTGATGAGGCAAATACATTTTTCTAAAAAGAGGACAGGAGATAAAAGAAAATTAGAACGAGGAGATAATACAGTTTACAAAATTAAAACAGGAAATAAATAGAATGCTGATCAAGAACAGAATAAAATTAAATGGAAGCTCATGCTCGTCAGAGAAAAGGACGCTCATGCTTCTACTGTAATAGATGGTTTCATTTAAGAACAAAAAAGAAGCGGTTTTCATTAATTTTATGATGTAAAATATGATGTAATTATCTTTCAGAAGTTTGGTGTAGGAATAGCTTTATAGAAAAGCAAAAGGAAAAATAGAATTTATGTGGCACTGGTAATTGCTAGTAAGTTTTTGAATGTTAATAAGTGTTCTCAAAATGTGGAAATGTATGTGCTAAGGCAGTATGGTGTGGCATGTTTTCGACAAGACAACTTTTGATGGCCGTGTCATGGGGGCACTCACATGGAAGCCTACGGTGGCTTCTATTTCTGTGTTCGGCAGTTCAGGAAGTCAGTCATGGTGAAAATAGCTGCTATTCACCTAAAGAAGATAAAAGAAATGGTATAGGTGATTTGTTTTAAACCCTAATGACCTGAAAAAACTTCAATGACCCGTCAAACCCCAACATAAATATGCATATCTGTGCTCACTTGCTCGCATCTTTGTTGTCTACTCACATGAAATAGGGGCTGCTGTAGCATTAGAGAGAGAGGAGGGTGTTGTACTGGAATTAGTAGAATGGGGTAAAGAGATAAAAGGGTGGGTTATTGGATGGAGGAACAATGGGATTGGAGGGAAGAGACACTGGAACGGATTGAGGAGGAGGTGATTTGGTGGGAAATAGATCTTGATAAGGAAATCTAGACTCGTTGCAAATAACATCTTCAGAGATAAAAAGTTTCCCAATAAGGGAGAGACATTTGTAGCCTTTATGTGAGGTTGAGTAACCTCGGAAAACCCATTTGTTATAACGAAATCAAGCTTATGAGGGTTATAGGGCTGGATTAAAGGAAAGTAGGATCAACTAAAAACTTTCAGTTTCAAAAACTTGCAACCAAATTGTTAGTTGAATAAGACGGTATAGGGAGTGTTCTGGTTTAGAGAAGATGTGGGAAGATGATTGATGCAACTTAGTTGGCAAGATGACTGATGAATTACTATTTTTTCGACAATAAAAGAATTAAAGGATGCTGAAAAATAGTCTAATGCATTATCACTGTCCAAAATGTGAATAGACCAGCTTGAAAAATACTCCTTAAAGAAATTTTTATATAAACGCGATAGTTGTGTAGATCCACATACATCTAGAAAACGCCTCAATAAAGATAACAGAGTGCCTATGTCCTACAATTGAAGTCACTTGACTTGATCCCTATACATCTGGATGAACAACAAAAAAGAGAGCAGAGTTGTGACTCGGTACTGCTCGGTTTGGAAGTGTTTCCAAGCTGACGAAATTGACAAGCTAAAGACTGCAAGTGAGACAAATAAGGAATCGTAGCTTTAAACCTTTTGAGACCTGGATAACGTAATCAACCATGAAGAAGACTCAAAGACTTGTATTAGTGGAAGCAGTTGTAGATGCAGACTTAAGGCAGTAAAGTCCATGTGACTCAGCCTGCACTGATCATCAACTTCATCTGCTTCTTTATAACAAATTTTTGAACAATTTAGAATGTGTCAGACTATGGACAAAATTCAATTAAATGAACAATTGGAAACAAAGACAATAGAGTCAAGAAATAAGGATGGGAGATGAGTTGCTCGGCTAATGCCTCTAGCTTTAACTTTTGACCCGTTGCTACAGTAATATGTTGTGGGGTAGGTTGGGATATTTTTTTTATAAAACAGATGGATTGCCAGTCATATCTCATGTAAATAGAAAATATTTACATTGAAGCAAACAAGGGAGATCTCAATCAAATGCTATTATTTAAACCATATCTCAACAAGCACAATGGATTTTAATATTTATGCTTTCTCTTGTGGTATTTTTCCTTTTTGTTGTGCTAACAATGTTGCATTTCAAATTTTTAGGTTAGAATAACAGAGGATGCTTCTCTGTATGCACTCTGTAGATCATGGTTGAGAAATGGTGTAAATGATGAAAGCCAGGTACACTTATGACTTCAAGCAAGTAATAGTGACTCTATAATCTTCTGTTAGTCTATTATGATCTTGAGGAAATGATACTGATTGCACATATGCTTGGTGATATATAATGGCAGCATCAACTATTGCCCAACTTTTGCTATAATTGAACTCACATTTTAGATGTTGTGCAATAAAAGTACTTCTAATAAATAAGTTTGAGTTGAGGCAACTTGGTGAATGCTTGGTTGCACCCTGTCCTTTATACAGTAAGTTGGGTTTGCAATTTTAAATCAATTGCATAATTTATATGATTTTTTTTATAAAAAAAAACTGTACAAATTGATTACTTGATCTTAATTCTTTGTAGATGCATGGTATTTTCTATCATTTAGTTTCTTTTGGCAAGTAGTAATGCATTGCAATGGGGCTTAGATGAGTTATGGAGTATGGACAGGGTCACTTCACCAGGCTGCAATTTTGACTCGACTACGCAGTTTCGGTTTTAAAACCATGGCCTAGGATATAGCTATCCCAGACTTGCGTCAGTTAGAACTGATGAAATTATGCTTGAGTTTAGTTATTTGGATCCATATAATCTGAAGAAGCTGTTCAAATTATTAAATGAGAAGCTTCTTGTCACCATAATAGATCTTTTTCATGGATGTGAAGATCCTAAGAATTCTATAAATTAAGTCTCATGTTTTATTACAGTTTGTTTGATGCCTATTGTTTTTTCTTCAAAGGGAATCTACTAGGTTTTATTCTTAAGCATAGAAAAAGATTTGTTGGGAATTGGGATGATCTGTTTGCTGCGGCTTCCTAACAACATTAAAGGAAACCTTTATTTTTTTTCTTTCTAACTGACCCTCTCAAAATTGGTTGCAAATAAATATGGCAATTATGCTTTCTTTCTAATTTTCTCATCGTACAGTGCTAAGGATTGGGATGTTATGGTTCTTTATAATTTTCAGCCCAAATGATTTGCTTCTTGGGGCGTTCATAAGCATCTTCTTATTTTCACCTGTTACATTGCTATTTATTTATTTGTAATCTTTTGTTTCATTATGCTTGTCAGCCACCGCAGAGAGATGTAACAATGTCACTTCCTAAACCATCGCCTACATCTATGGTGGATACCTGTACCTCGAACAAGAAAGATGATGAAAATGACGAAGATGAGCAAGAAGAGGTTGGGTTTTCTGGTTAAATACCTATTAAAGCCATTTGTGAAAATTCAATACATGAACTGAAGGATTTATTTGTGAATTACTTGAGAAGTTAGCTCCCAAGCTTTTCATTTATATTCACATTATTATATTATTTTTCTGTTCCACTTAATTGTATATAGATAGATAATAAAATATTTGACAAATAAAAATAAAATAAGATTTTTTAATAGTGTCCAATATTGTTCCAATTGTTGTGGATTATTCCTATTTCAATGGGATTTAACTAATTTTCTAATTGATAATTTTAATAATATTATAAAATAGTTTAAATAAAGGGGTAAAATTGGAAAGGAAAAATTCAGCCCAAAAGGGTGTATTCCCTTTATATAATGTTATGTTATATTTTTTTTTAGTGTCCAATATTGTTCCTATTATTGTAGATTGTTCCTATTTCAATGGGATTTAACTAATTTTTTTAACTGATAATTTAGATAGTATTATAAAAATAATAAATGATAAAATAGTTTAAATGAAGGGGTAAAATTGGAAAGGAAAAATCCAGCCCAAAAAGGGTGTGCTCCCTCTATATTATGTTATAGAATAGATTATAGATGATAATATGAATAAACTTTCTATGCTTCAAGGACCAGTTGAACAATCTACTTATAGTATTTAGAATTTCCTAATCTAAATATGTACAGGTAATCTATTAAAATATATAGAGACATGGTAATATTAACACACAGAAAATAGCCATTTCTTTGATACAATGTGTTTTCAAACTAAGTTTATTGGATAGTACACTCCTCATGCTAATGTTTTAAAATGATGCTTCTGTTGAAACTGAAACTAGAATTCATTTGCTTCAATGCTGTCATATCTTTATATCCCACTAATCCATATCCTTTGGGTTGATACCCATATTGCTTTCAGGATGAGAAATCTGTTGAGCACTTATCAACACAAGATCTATTGAAGAGACATATTAAACGTGCAAAAAGAGTTAGAGCACGGTAAGTTTGTTTGACCCTCCCTTTTACCTTCTTGTTTATTTATTCACCATATTATTTTATTGACTTGTGGTCACATCATAGCATGACTGGATTGGTAATGCATTATAAACTGCTACGTACTGCATGTTGGTAATGCATTTTAAACTGCTACGTACTGCATGTTCTAGATTAACCATTCAGATATGTGAAATCGTGAATCTACATTACAGTACTTGAAGTCTCTGAACTGCTGAAGTGTTAATTGACAGTTAGTAGGACAGCTTTATATATGGATCAGATTTACACGGTTAATAAAAGAGTAATTAAGCTATTTGTACTACTTATGATACTTGAATAAATTCTAACTCTATAACAAACCTAAGCTACCTGTACAATGAAATTTCAATGCTATTGATTTTCCATAACTTGATTATCTCAAAAGTCTCCCTCAAGCTTGTGCATATATCTATGCTGTCGATTGAGGCGCGATAGCGGCTTCGCAGAGTGGACATGGTGTCCACTGTGACGCGTTTTGCTAGCAAGCCACGCTCAAGGCCACAGATTGCGGTCTTCTCACGCTGTAGCTACTACAATTATGTCTCAGTTGGTTTAGACGTTGGAAAAATCTAAATCACCCCCTTAATTTAACCTTTCAGCTTCTTTTTTAATGGTATATAGGTAATGGTGTTTTATTTTAAGTGACCTAACTCTTCTTCAAGGACTTGAACCCCATATATGAGAATCAATGTCAAAAGGAGAATTTTTCTAATGATATGCAATGACTGGAAATAAGAAAGATTGGCAACCATTTCCTTCAAGCCATGGAAGATGGAGATAGAAAGTAATAATAACCTTGAGATTACATCTTGTGCCAATGACCGGCCGATACTCTGGTCCTATATATACAAATTATTAGACGTAACGGTTATAGACAAGCGCCACAAGTACAAGTGAGTTGACTGACTTAAAGGAAAACAAGGCACACAAAGGATAGAGTTTAAAGATAACAAAGGAAAAGGTGTGACTTAACCGATTCCTTTTAATTTGGCCTTAGGGGGTCATATGTTACAATTTTGAGAAAATGAAGGATTTCTAACTATGTAATTGAAAGCACCAGTATATAAAATCTTGGATTGTACAAATAATAAGAGAGATTAGCCGTGAAGTTCCAAGATTGTGCAATAACAGCCGAATGCTGATGAGCTGTCTTGAGTTGATGTCCATAAAAGATAAACACCATGCACACATTATGTGTTTTCATCATTTCGGTGAAATCATCATTAGTCAAAAGGGATTTGACATCGTCAATTGCGGACAAGGATTTATTCAAATGCGATAGGATGTCTTGATTAGTCATTGGAAATGTAGCTAAACAATGAACCGCACAATAGAGGCGTTGAACATCATTTGATTAAACACTTTTGGCCTTCTTCCGAATGTCGTAATATTAATGTCTTGATCAGTCGTTGAAAATGTAGCTAAACTATGATCCACATCATAATGACATTGAACTCGATTTGATTAAACACTTTTGTCCTCCTTCAAAATGTTGACTGATAAACCAATAATTTTGTATCAATAAACTGCTATGAGAAAACCAACTGATAATTAACCTTCTACTTTTGGGTTTGTTCCTGTCAATGTCCTTCCTGCCATTTGAGACTGAAACAAGACAAAGGGAGAAAACACACTCAGAGGAAACTGACTTGGACAACTAACCTTCTTAACAAGCAGAGGGTTTGCCAGCGTGGACCAGAAGAGTGATTACTGGGTGGCTAATGGTAGCACGTAGACAACACTTGCTTGTGTGGCATGCGAGCTTCACGAATTTGCTCGTGTTGCAGTGTGCGAGTGGATAGTTAGTGGTGACGGTCTGATGATTAAGCGATTGTCAGTGACTGAACATAACTACATTAGTTTGTTGGTTTAATGTTTCTTACTATAGCACTTAATAAAGCAAACAAGATTTTTATTTGATATTATATCTCCCCTAGGTCCATTCGGCCCTGTTTGTTTTATGGTATGATTTGATGACTGTAAACACATGTTTAGTGGAAGCAGCTCCCTTCTTTATAGTGTTAACCAGTTTTGTAAATCTTCTGCAAGTGAATTGTGAGGATATTCTTCTTTTACCTTTTAATGGCATACCCGATAATGATGGCTACTGTTCATTTAATACTGATCCAAAGGAATTTTTTTCTCTTGGCATGTAAATCACTTAAAATTTGCTACTTACATGCTAGTAACTTATTTTCACAATCCTAGATGCAATATTGAAATGGTTTGGATTGACTGTTTAATTTTTTACACTGCCATCAAGTTTGACTATTACACGACTACCAAAGTTTAACTCTTTTAATCTTACCAACACATGATGATATTGTAATATTCTTATGCTGATATTGGTTCAAATTTGAACCTTAATGAAATAGGGTAATAGACTGTTTATTTACAAGCATTTGCTTTTGCTGAGTTTGCCCCCTTCTTTGGTTTCTCTGAATCAAAATATATTTGGACTTCTATTGCCTTTTGTACGATGAATGACAGTCTGTCTTTAGAATATTTGAATTGCTACATTCATTCCAATTCTCGAATTTTGACTTCTATGCAGAGTTTTGAATTTATTTTTTTACAATCTTTGCACTATAAAAATTGTTTGCTTTTCTTAGCATGTGCATAGTTTCCATGCTTTTGACATAAGTTTTTGTTCCTGCATGGTTACAATTAGTGCCATTTTATTTTTCTTTAATGATGCTCTCATTGTTTAGCTATAGTTTAGATCTGAAAAGAACTAAAATGCTATGTGAGTATGTGTGATGATGTTACATCCTGGAAGTCTTATAACTTGATGATTCTGAAAACGTCCAGACTTTTTTTTTAGGACAGATCATGTTTCAGGATGAAATAAAATTTATATACTAACATTGTTACTTCCTTATGTTGCTCGTAGTTTAAGGGAAGAACGGTCGCAGCGCATTGCAAGATACAGAAGTAGGCTTAGGCTTTTGGTTCCTCCACCAGCCTGAACAGTTTAGAAATGACATAGCTGCTGGGTACTGACCTTGCTGACTCTAAAGACATCCGGGCTACTGGATGTCTCTTCATTGTAATGTAGTTGATTTTAAATTGTTTATGGTTTCCCTGAAAAGCAAGATTTATTTTTCGCAGTAGCAACCAATGTAAAAATCTAGTTGGAAATGGATGTAGATTTTTTTATCTTTGTTCTATAATTTCTGCTATGACAGGCTTTTCAGCAATAAAATTGTAGTAGTTAGCGTTTGAATGAGTAGCAATGAACCATAAAACTCAGTCAGCCTACACATTGTCTGTGTACGATGTAAGATTGAGTTCTAAATATATGATCTCATATGTATGGCACAATTTGTTTTAGCTTTAACTTATTGGAGCTTTTCAATTGAAGTTAATGGTTCTTTATTTGCAAAAATGCTTTCTTGGATGAGATGCTTTATAATATTGACCACTTATTGTTTCTATTTCTATATATAATGTTAGAATAGAGAAATGATATTTGAACATCCATTTGGTGACAACTTTTGTGACAACTTTCTCTCTCATACTCACATTATTTTTTTACTTTATCTCTCTATTGATATGGTTTCCGTGTCAATACTACTTTTTCTTTGTAAGTTATAGTTGTCACCAAATTGGTTGTTCAAATAACACTCCTCGATAGAATATATGCTTTATTTTATTTTTAGGGAAACATCAGAATATATTTTGCCATGCTTTCTTGTTTGAGTTTGATAATTATCTCGGTCTCCCACCGAATGTATTATAATCAAAACTAAAAAATACTCCCTCCGTCCCACAATACTTACCTATTTGGAAAAAAAATATTTGTCTCACAATATTTGACCTTCTCAAATTTTTAAGCATAATTTGACAAGTTTACCCATTTTGGCTTTTTGTGGTCTCCATGTAAAAAAGCGGGTAAAAAGAGCAAGTCTCGTAACTTCCAATAGCTTGACAGCAAATAACCAATAGAATTGTATCTCATAATTAATCATGTCTAGCATGCAAATATTAACCAATCACAATGAAATGCAAAGCGGCTGAGGTAGGAATACGACCAGAGATGCTACATCTTTGCAAAAAATAAATAGTGCTGGAAATACTCATCCCATTCATAATCTTTGCAAAAAATACTCATCACACAAAGTAAGAAATACTTTTGTCAACTCAACTAGAGATAGATAGTGCTGGAAATGAAATTTTGGTTAACCATTTAGAGAGGTAAATTAAAAGTGGTTAACGTAAAGCAATCAAAATTTGGCTAAGTATTTAGAGTGGGCATTAAAGGTTGGTTAACGTTACAATTTCCATGGCATAGGCTATTGGTATCTGACAAAAATAATAAGGCATGTATAAGTAGCTTTGGCATGTGGATTAGTAGCTGTAAATTTGTAGTGGAACAAAGAAAGTAATCATCACTTAAAAGTGAAAGTTTAATAAGGGCAATTCAGTAAAAGTATCATTCTCTTTCTTTCATCTTTACACTTTTCTTAATCTGTGTGAAATGGTTAAGTAGGTTAAATATTGCGGGACGAAGGGAGTATTAATAGATAATCAATGACATGTGGATGAAAAATAAGGGCAAATGTGAAGTGGTATTAACTAAATTAATTTATATACCAAACAAATATGCAGTGTTTAAGTCTGTATTAACGAATTAAAGGATTATATTTTTAAAAAGTTATCGTTATTGAGTAAAATAAAATGTAAACTTAATTCTAATAATTTACTCTATTGATCAAATGCTTTATGCTTTAGGGTAGCTTAAGGTAAGTGGAGGAGCCACGTTGTGACAAGTGGCAAAGCTGAGTTGGGTTCCACTTTGTTGTTAAGAGTCCAAATTGATTGAACTTGAAAAACTCGTATGCATGGTTTTATTTGATTCCAAATTGCATTGCAGTTAGAAGGAAAAACATTTGTTTGGTTTTGTAAAGTGAGATTTCTATTTATGAATTCTCTCACTCATTTTACCATTCACTCATTCGTGGGGACCAGCTTATTATTCATTCATTCATATAGAGGCATTTCAATTTTAGGAAGATTCTCCTCCACCCTAAAAACAGTCTATTTATACATAAGTCAATCAATAGATCCTCATTGAATTCACTTTTCACCTGAACCAACCACTCAAACTCTTCATTCATTCCTTCAAAACTTGAGTTCATTAAGAGAAAGTAGTTCAACCAGAAAGTCTCACTTCACCGCTTCCTCTCACTCAAATCAAAGTTATGTCTAAAAAAAATTTCTTACTAAAATGATTTTAGTAAAATCTCATCTCATAAAGTCTTGGTCTGTGTCATTGTGTTGTGTCGTTCTAAGTCCAAACTCACTCAATTCAAAGTGCACACAACCACCACCAAAAATCCAAACTCACAAAACCAGATTCACTCAACTCAAACTTCCAATTTTTCTCAACTAAAACTTTGCTCGGATCCTATCCGGTTGTTTTGAATTTTAAACCGCATAAATGATTTTGAGAGAAGCTCTGTTTAATTTGTACCAAAATATCCGACATGTTACCGGACAAGACGAGAGTTATGTGAAGAAAGGGAATGTAATTGTTGCCAAGGGCATTTCAACATAGGATCGTGTACTGCATGGAAGGGAACCCGTGTAACTTTCCATCCATGCGCAATGGGTAGAAGTCATAGCATTTGGGGATCCGACTGGATGGAGTTTAAGCCCGAAAGATGGATGAAGGATGGTGTCTTCCAACCTAAGTCTCCTTACAGTTATACTGTCTTTCAAGCTAGGCCGAGGGTGTGTATAGGCAAAGAACTTGCATTGGTTGAGATGAAGGCAGATGTAGCAGCAATTGTAAAATGATTCGATGTTCGGGTCCATGGTCCACACACTATGAGCCCCGTTTTGTACCTGGGTTAACTGCCACTTTTAGTGGTGGGTTGCCTGCAAAGATTTACAAGTTATAAGGAAGGGAACCCGTGTAACTTTCCATCCATACGCAATGGTAGGAGTTATGACATTTTGGGATCCGACTGTATGGAGTTCAAGCCGGAAAGATGGAGTGTTCCAACCTAAATGTCCTTCCAGCTACCCCGTCTTTCAAGCTGGGCCGAGGGTATGCTTGGGAAAGGAGCTGGCGTTGGTTGAAATGAAGACAATGGTGGCAGCCATTGTTAAATGATTTGATTAGTGTTTATCAAATAAGCATTTGTCATATAAAAGATAATGTATGTATTGACAATATTTTTTTTTTATAGTTAAAGAAATAATAAGCTTTATAATTTTTGCAAGACTAAGAAGAAAATTGCATATTAAAATTTTTGTTAGTGTGAGATACACGATGGAGGAAAATCCGTATAAAAGTGAACATGATAAAGATTGGATGCAATGCTTCCTTTTTTTGGTATAAAGATTATGCTTCCTTTGCAAGAGAATAATAATTCATTCTATTCCATTGACGCATAACATAACTTGCACTAAAGTTGGGAAAAGAAGTAAGGTTGTAAGATAGTCTTCGATCTTCTATAATGATGTGTCCGACTCTAAAATATTGGGACCAATGAACTGGCATAAATGAGATCTAACAATACATACACAGGAAAAGTAACAACAATATGAAGAGCATCAAACTCTTAGTTTGAACCGATCAATAGGCAAACTATTGCGATAGGTACACCACAATAACAAATTAAGTCGAGGAAGAACTCGCAAATTGCAGATAAAGTTCCAACTGACATTGACATGGAGATGAGTGTTGTCAGCTAATTGAGTCACGGTGAGCTTATAAACTGACTTCACCAGATAAGAAATTGTATCGTCAGGATACCTAATGATCTTTTCTTATTTATTTGAGGAAAATAGTTTGGTGTTAATAATAGTATTATACAAAGAATTTAGGAGTATGCCTCAGATCACAGGTTCATTCCAAGCCTTGGAATATTGGTGCAAAAGGTCTTCGACACAGAGATCTGACCACAAAGGTAAAAGATTAGTTGAACAATGAAGAATTGTGTCATTGTAAAGCCATATACTGTACCATGTGCTGCAGCTATTGAGAGGACACAGTTGGTAGTGATACCATCCCACAACCGAATAGCACCATCTTTAGATGCTGCTACATACATGGAACCTGTACAATAGTTTCTAACCTACAAGTCAGACAAGGAAATGAATGGCATTGCTGAAGCACTGATAAAAGTAAAATAGAGGTAATTGATAATAGGTGAATGAGAGAGAATTGACATCAAGAAAATGAATGGCACAAGCTATCCAAGATAGCTTATGAGAAGAGCTTATATCTATTATAAAATCTATTTGGCTTTATTTTATCTTTTATAATATAAATACTTATATGAAAAGCATATATGCTATAAATGGTTAATTGAACTGTTTATCCAAACAAAGCCTATATCTAACGAAAGATCATCAGAATAAATTTCCTCTAACACATAGAGTTCCACATCATCTATGAAGAAAGGAAAGTTGGGTAATATAAAATCTCTCTTGTAGCCTAAACACCAAATTAATCTAATCTAAAACTAACTACTAGGAGAATTTCATATTTAATATTTGTTTAGCTTCTAGGATGTTACTCAAACAAAGCCCATTTTCCAGGTACACATGTCTGGTAACATTAAAGTATATGTTTGGTATCACAACAGTAGAGTGCAGACGTGCGATTACATCGAAGCTTACACATTGTAGCTTTTAGTTAGACGCGCGATGAAAGTCTTTCTGCCGCATAAACAAACACACTACAAGTCTAACTTAAGCAAGAACAAGTGTCAAGTAGCATTGAGTTTATCTAGTAAAACATAAAATTACTTAAATACTGAGGGAGGAAAGGGTATCTTTACACAAAGGTACTAGAGAAACATGGAAAATTGAAACAAGGGCTTCAACAAAAGCATGAAAGGTTGAAGTATCTTTGGTAAGCCTCGACGGGCTGTTGACCACTGCTTGTGAAGAATTCATATTAATTCAGACGCTGTTTAAGGACTCTTCTACTACCACCATAGCTTCAAATCACCTTCAATATCTTCTCGAATTTAAATAATTCTACTTTACTCATCTATTTTTTATATGCTGGTTGTTGTGTTCCTTCAAACTCATTCATTTCTTGCTACAGAGATTTCGCCAGTAGTTCAAAATTCCAGTGAATGTATATGACCTAAAAAACATTTACGTTCAATTGGGAAAGGTGGGAGTGTCTCCTCTTTATAAACTTTTATCAAGAGTTTTATCTATCCGATGTGGGACTAAATCCACCCTCCACAAAGCCAACACAAGGCAAGGCAACACGAGGGAACTCAAATGTCGCAAATAGGTGATTAGGGACGGACCGCAATAAAGGCGGAATTTCCAACAAAATCAAACCTCCTTCCAAATTCCACATATAAAATCCATTTTATAAAGCTAACATGACCAAACAGTAGACAGCTAAACAAACCTCATTGCTCAGTTCATCTATGGAGAGAACAAATTCTTTTATCGCATTGAAAATAGCATGCTTAGAGTACACAGAGTGGTAACTATAAGAACGTGGATGAAAATGCTACTTGAATATAGGCTAGGTGACTAGTTTTGCAGAAAACTAGTATAATACCCGTGTGGACGCAACCATGACGATTATGTGTTTGTTATAGAGAAAGCATAATGAGATTTAGTAAAAACAGACATCTACTTCCAAATTGTACCCGAAAAGACAACTTATGCATACTGCATGGGTTTCAGCAGTCATTAATGTTTTCACTGATCCTATGATACTTACAAACCAATTCTCCCAAAATCAATCACCTGAAATAAAATGTACAATTAAGCGAGATATGGCGCCGACACACAAAAATGCCAAAACCAAACCCACACAGCAGTTGATATCACAGACCCAAACTGCACAACAGTAGCATCAAACAAGCTAAAGAATTCAATATTCTACAGTATAACAACGCGCTGATTTGTTCTATTCTCCTGCAAACGCCCAAACAAGCTAGAGAGTTCAATCACCACTGAGTTAATTCGTATCTAAAACATGGTTATTTAATCCTTAACCAATTCCAAGATAGCGTTTTAACTTGTTCTGACATTGCAACCGTCGACACACCTTTATCTTGATTTTTTTTTTTTTGCACTTATAGATTTCCAAATACTCTACAAGTAAGCTAACCAAATCGTTCTTAACCAATCCTTTTCCACCAAGAACTAACCCAGAAAAATAGTTGAGATGAAAAATCCTAGTATTGTGCTAAGTGGCGGTGCCACTGGATTTTCAAAATTTACACATATTGCATGTATTTTATTTCTATTTAAACCTCCTGATTTTTTTATATTGAACCTCCTTATTTTTTATATGAGATTTACTTTTCTCACTTTATGCCTATCATCGCGCACCCTATTTTTTTCCGAAATAAATTGTTAGAATTTTGAAGATTTATCCGGATTTTAAAATCCGGAATGGTCTTTTTCCAAAGAAATTTCAATTTTAAGTTTTGAAATTCGTAAAATAAATGCAAATAAACATATAAAATAGAAATAAAAAGACAAAAAAGATAAAAAAAAAAAAAAAACAACTCATTTTATTGATA
>Ga0228710_1006780_pt1 | contig 17206 bp, 9 predicted proteins | sample MedpolnodulmetaG_FD_177995 | JGI IMG/M metagenome (GOLD analysis project Ga0228710, IMG submission 177995) | Root nodule microbial communities from Medicago polymorpha collected in Santa Monica, California, United States - pink nodules | ecosystem: Host-associated > Plants > Roots > Nodule... | reverse complement strand
ATGAATTGATGATACTATGGGGACTGAACTTTTGATGCCACTGTACAAACAGTGGGGTGTTACTCACTACACTTTTGATGTTATAGTGTTAACTTCATCAGAAAAGTCATTTTCACGACTTCACCATAGAATTTTCCTTGCGAGAACTAGCATTTTCCATTTTTTACATGCGGATTTTAGAATCCAAATTTATATCGGAGATGCATTCTTTGAGTATCACGCATGAGCGTATGTCATATTTGTTCTACACACGGTTCCAATTCTCCTTGGACAATTCCAAAGTTGAACTCACATTTTTTTCTACAAAACAACAATTCCAAATAGTGACATTCTTGAAAAAATTTCCAACCACCTCTTTGTTTCAGGTCTTCAAAGGCTTAAGAAGTTTTACCTTTTGTGGAAGGATAAATATAGAAGAGCCTTAAATCTGTCTTTCATACAACTGCAATTAAATTTCTGCAACCTGCACGAGTGCTCCATGCCTTAAAAAAAAATTGAATATAGATTCTAGAGTGAACACATTAGAATGAAGAACTTTCTGCAATGATACGAGAATTGGATGATGGTGTGAGCATTTTCTAGTGAAATTTGGATACATGTTTTCCTCTCAATATGATGATCTGCATGTTTTCCACTTACACCAAAGTTTTACCCTTATTAGAAAGGGCAGTGTGCAATATTGAGCAAATTTTAATCAATTAGTCATGAGTACTGCTGAGAAAATTATCTGTTAAGGAGTTTGATAACATTTTTCTACTTTCGTTTTCAAACTTATATATACTAGCGAAAAGACGAGTGTCCGTCTTTCCGTTATTTTTATTGGGTTAACGTTTAAAAATTATGAACGATGTTTTTTATGAAATTTTAGTTTTGATTAAAAGTAAAAATATAATTGTTTTTACTTTCAAATTATACTTCCTCCATTCCTTTTTAAGTGTCTTTTTAGAAAATTAATGCCAAAATAGCGATTTGTATTTTTGCACATTTTCTTCCTATTATACCCTCATTTTAATCCACCAATAAATTCATATTTCACACACTTTATGTTTCTAATAAATTTAATATGTTATGTTTCTCCTGTAACAAACAATTATTATCTTTTTCTCCAACAAATTCCTATTTTTTTGCGCACTCCCTCTCTCTCATAACAAACAATTGTCAATTTTTTAAATATTGTGCACATCTTTTTAATTATTGTAAGTCAACATAAAAATTATTTCAACTTCACATTTATCAAAAGTTAAGAAAAAATTAACTTTCTTTCAACTCCTTTAATCAAAGTTAAGGCTTCAACTAATGCTAGAGTCACACTTGAAATTTTTAACAATTGTTACTCATCTTATTTATAGAATTTTAACTCTTCCTGAAACCATTGTTTGGAACAAAATTTTGTTTAAATTTGAAGATAACAAGAAACAAATTTTGTTTAAAAAAAACGAACAAACTTTGTTTAAAAAAACAAACTTTAATTTTTCAAATAGATAGCATTAATTAGTTTTACTGAAAAAGATAAAAGTAATTGACAAAGGGTATAATTGACAAATCGTACGCTTAAAATACCAAAAAGACAGTTAAATATGAATGAAAAATTTGCCCTAAAAAGACACTTAAAAAGGAACGGAGTGAGTAACAAATCAAACTAATCATGATTATCAATTTCAATTAAACCAACAATATAACAAAAATATATAATCTAAATTCTTATTTTTTAATGTCACTGACAACAATCTTTATTATAGAAAAAGCTGTTGTTTAAGGGTATAATTGGGATAATGGAAATATATATACACACATTCATCTAGTTTGTTACACTTTTTAAATGCTAAAGGAAAAACTGAACATTTGTGTTTGTTACATTTTTATTTTAATATTTAAATTTATTCTTATCTATTTGTTACATGTGTTATTTATATTGGAAATTGAGGGTATTTTTGAAAGGAAAAATCCAACAAAAAAATGCTGAAAGAGGTAATTTTCTTTATATATATGAAAGGAAAAATTCAACCAAAAAATGCTGAAAGAGGTAGTTTTCTTTATATATTTTATATACTATGCATTGTCCATATCAACTAAGCTAAACTCACGAGGACAGTTTTCTTTATATATATATAGTATAGATTTAATATTTATTTAATTGTAGCTTTTTTTAAATAAATTTATATGTTTACGGGAAAATGAACAACCTTAGAAAAATTACATTTTCATAAAATGGCAACGGTTATTTAAAACTAGATTCAATTATAATTTCTAACTCAAGCTCATGACACCAATTTTTTGAAGTATTTTTCGTTTTGGACCTTGTGTGAGCTCTTGAGATTTTTTAATTTGTAAAATGTGTCTCATCAAATTGAAAAGTGCGTGCGCTATTTAAACCTACACCCCGGTCAATGTGGGACAATTTGTATTGGAACATGTCATAGGTTCGACCCTTGTCTAACGCGTTAATGTTTTGATAGCAAGTCCATGACATCATTTTTTCTGAGATATTATCCATTTTTGATCTTGTGTGAACTCTCAAGATTTTGTCATTTATAAAAGACAACTTGTAGGATATATTGATAGTCGTGGGTTGTTTCTAAACTATTCTTAACTAAGATTCATAAGCAATGTGAGTATTTTTTTTGGTGTTGCAAAACAAGTATATGCCCAAAATATCTAAAGATCAATTAAATGTAAAAAAAAACTCAAAAAGGAGCTTTTTGTTGATTAATGAAAGGGGTCTGTACGATAATAGTGGAGAAGCCATTACAAAAAATTGTACTGTAAAATAGGGAAGCTGGTGATGATATTATAAATGTCATCCCAAAGAGTTTGGACCATCCTCAATTCATTTTCGCTAATAATAATATTACATGATAGAGTAGTTCAATTGTACAATTAGTAATAAACATTGTTTTAAAAATGTGTCAGCTAGAGATTCAAGACTGTTGACCAATGTACCAGACATATAAGCTTTCTGGTATCATCACTCTTACATTAAAATTATTCGTGTCACTCCGACCGGAACATTATCCTGTTAAGATGAGAATTGAGGAAAATATAACAGTGGCACAACATAACTAAACAGATATACACACGTTACATAAAAATAACTGTAGTTTTGAAGCTGCCTGAGTTTGAGGCAACAATCAAGTAAGCTGTAGTGTAGGTACAGATTTGCATAATTCACAAAGTGGTAACATGGTAGTCAAATTTAAATTTCGATGATAGTTTGTAAAGAAAGACATTTCTCATCTTGTAAACTTATTTTTGTAAAAACGAGTTAAAATCAATATAAAAACATAACATCATATCATATTCATGCACCAAACATAGTAAGATCAGATAAAAACAGATTATTCACTACTAGTTACTATAGTTAGTTAGATACATTGAAATAAAATAAATGATGATATATTAGTAGGGGAAAATGCTGCATTGAATTTTAAAAGCACAAATAATTTAAGACACATAAATACTGGTTTAGCTAACTTATAGATTTCAAAAAAAGAAATTTTAAATTGCTAAGCACGGTGTTTTAACCTTTCAAACATTGAATACACAGTTTTGAAAACAATATTGATATATTAGGTTTGCTAACATACTAGTACTTTTTAAGGATCTTTAATGATAAGATTTTATGAAAAATTTGTGTTTTTAACACAATACAAATTGAAGTATTTAACAGTAATTTTTTAATTTAAAATCTTTAAATATTACTTCTTCGGTCTCATTTCTAAGAAAAAATTAAACTTTTTAGATTTATTCAATAAATGACGTATGAACTAGATATATTATTTATTCAATGAATTTGAAAAATTAATTTTCTCTTATAAATGAGACCGAAGAGAATACTCGGAGCACTCATTAGCAAGATCGTTTTTCTATAAATTAGCATTTTTCTCATTGGTAAATGTTTTTTCATCGGCCACTCACAGACTTCATAGTTCACTATAGAAATTGCTATTTATACATCTATGACATTCTGAATTGACCATTTTACTCCCAACAACAATTAACTGCGGTTTATTGATGAACGCTACCATTCGCTCCCTACATCCGTTAACCGTCGTTTGATTGATATATGAATTTTTCACAGTATAGCATATGGTTTACCACTTTCCATTCCTGAGACGTATACAATTAATATTACAATTTACAACAGCCAATTGTTGTTTTTTGAAGAATACAGAACTAGCAACTAGCAAATTGAAAAATCTTCTCTCGTTTATGACCTCAAATTTTCTATTGAAAAATTAAAGATGTTTGGTTTTGCTGACATTTATATCCGTTTTGTTATTACAACAAGTGGAATTTAAAACAAAAAGACAGAAATAGCATAAATTGCACGTGAGTGGCAGTTAAATGTCGTAGCTGAACGAATTGTAGTTAACAATCCTTCACCAGGGGGTAAAATAATCGGTTTAGGGAGTCTCAGAGCAAACCATGAATAGCTAATGCCAATTTTCGAAATTTCCTTAATTGTTGATTTTTCCTCTCTCCAGCAAGTTTCGCTCCCAACTAAACTGACTTAAATGATTTTTTGCTCTTTCCCCTGCACAAAACCCTCGCGCCCTGCAGCCATGTCTAAAATGCCTCTGCGCTAGTTAACTAACGCAAATATAAAAAAAACAGAATTTAGTTTTTACACATGCGTGACTTAAGTCACGTCGCGTGAGTTAACTAACGCCATTGCTTTTGTTTTTCCTCCTCAATTTTCCATTTTCTTTTTAGTGACGGTGTTGCATCCATCATGCATGCATTGCATCCATCTTGCCTTAAACATAATTTATTCTTTCAGGCAACACTATGAACATGTTTATGCCTGTCAGGTAACACTGTTATAACATGTGGTATGCATGTGGTATGGTGTGCACCCATTGTTATAACAGGACACCTCATATTATTACCCAATAGGTTTGTGACACATATATATGTCAGAAGAGAATAGCATAATCCATGCTCATATGACACTGAAACATTGAATATTTAGCACAACAAAACCAGCGTGCGTTAGGGTTGCGTGAGTTAACTCACGCGGCGTGACTTAAGTCACGCATGTGTAAAAATTAAGTCCCGTTTTTCTACACTTGCGTTAGTTAACTAACGCAGGGGTATTTTAGACATGGTTGTAGGGCGCAAGTGTTTTATGCCGGGGGAAGAGGAAAAATCGACTTAAATTTACATATGCGTGACATAAGTCAGGCCGCATGAGTTAACTCACGCATGTGTTATACCCTGCGTGAGTTAACTCACGTTGGTATATTTTAACATATATATGCATATTCTCTTTTTCATAACAAGCGCAAGAACACAAGAAAAGGGTGATTTCAGAAACAGGCAGTCCATGAGTTATGAATCCTAAAGCTAAGGTATCAAAGATTGATACAAGCAAAGGTAACCCCATGACCAGCTAATTGACAATTTCAGTCCCATAAGGAAATTAGGCACATCCAAAATTCCATGTGTCAACTATGATGTTCACGTTATGCCACTCATAATCCATGATGGGATTGGAAGCTACCTGGCCCCAACCCATCCCCTCCAAGAAAAAAAATCATGCTTATATCCTGCATTTGGCAAGAAAAAATCATGCTTATCATGTTTTATTTTAAAATTTACTGGCGCGAGTTAACTTACGCGGAGTATAACACTTGCGTGAGTTAACTCATGCGGCGTGACTTAAGTCACGTATGTGTAAATTTAAGTCATGTTTGATTTACACTTGTGTTAGTTAATTAGCGCAAGAGTATTTTGATCAGTTTGGCTGCGTGGGAGCGAAACTTACCGGAGGAGAGGAAAAATCTTCATTATTTCCTCATGAGCCCATAGGTAGGCCCACAAGTATGAGACAAAAGAAAAGCCGACGTAGCCTTAACTCTCTTGATATTTGTTCTAACGCCCCTGTTGCAGTGTTGCTGCACCCCTCAAAAAATACACTGAATGCTTTTATTTGTTAGAAACACACATACTAGTGATAACCCTAGCATCTAGATAAGATGGTAGGATATCTCTTACAGATAAGAAAAATGCTAACATGTATTTTAAGGGCAGACATATCTTAAGAAATCAAAGATAAAAATAATATATTGAAAATTTATCAATTTATTTTTCAAACTTTTGATAATTATTTTTTGTAATAACTACTTTTTTTCAATAATATATGTTAAAATTGTGGAAACCTTGACATATCTCCTAAAAATAAAAACATGTGATTACCAAAATAACTACTTGTCATTTGTTTGCCTTTTTCTGTCGAGGCCTAAAAATAATTTTATTTATCACATCCACACGTGTGCTGCCTTGACTAGCAACATGTTATCCCACATAGTCAAAGGACAAATGTTGACTTGGCTGCTTTCGTAACTCATAAGCTAGAAGAAATATTTCCCACGTATTCTTGGTGTCCACATATTCCACATGTCAATTCATAAAAATAAAATGCATCATTCAATTTTAATACGTTGAAAGTTAGTAGTCAATCCGAATTAGGGTGGGTCATGGGTAGGTTTGCAGAGTATATGTATTTATACCTGTATATCCTACTTAAATTTGTATGAATCATTGATAATTATTGAAAGAGACATTTGATCTCGTCCAAATGATACTAAATGAGATGTTTTACTGTTTTAGCATTGTTGCACATCTTTGATAAATTAAAACGGTATTTTTCTTAAATTGAATTACATCACTTTCCTTGAATATTACGTTAAAAACGATTAACGAAAACCATCGAGAAGCAAGATAAGATTAGATTGGACGCAGTCATAGAACTTGATTTTTTTTTTCATCCCTAAATATGATGCAATATTATTTATTTATTTGACTGAATGATAAAAACATTGTTAGTTAGGTGAAAACATGAAGTTTCGGAGAAACACGCACTTGTGCTTTTCCAATGAATTGCATCAACGACAAATGAATCTATAAATACGGTAAAACGCACGTACAAAACAAAACATACTAATATTAATTAGTCAATCAAGATGAAGTTGTCAGAGTTAGAAGCAGCAGGAACAAAGTGCAAGGAGCACTTAAATGACAGACAACTACCTGGTGTTTGCTGTTATTGCTTAAGAGACAAGCTCTCAAGGCTCAATAACAGACAAATTCATCATGTACCTCAATCTCCTCAATCCTTCTCTTCAACCTCAGCAGTTTATATGTCTCATGGTCATAGCCGCCGTCACCGCCGCCAAACTTCTAGTGTGGCAGATTCTTTTTCTTCAAATATGGTTAATTTCAATTATGGTTTAAAGAAGAGCAATTCGATTGCCTTTGATTCAAGAAGCCAAATCAGAGATAGGGAAATCAATGGAGATAACCAGGGAAATCATAAGAAAAGAAGCTTTTGGTCAAAGCTACTCAAATTGACAAAAAAGGACTCGAAGGAAGCTTTCACGCGTTCAAGAACAGTGAGGGGGAGAATGGGTTGACTTTTTATTACAAGTTTAACTTAGAACGCTTTTCTTTAATCACGTAGCTACACGTAATTAAATTGTAATGATTTCACATTAATTATTATGCTTATGTTTATAATAATCATCATTGTTTTGTCAAAAAATAATAATCATCATTGTATAGTTTTCAAACGTTGCCTGAGGTGTTGCATCATTGTTTCAGGACTTTCAATAGTTTAATAACTTTCTGAAAAAAATTTGCTCAGGTAGTAAACTCACGAGCATAACATGAGATCCACAATAAGAATGCAATTTGTGGTTCTTTTCGAGAGGTATGTTAACGCACAGTGGACAAAAATTACAAAACAAAACAGATCAGAGAGCAGCATTGCTGTCTTGTAAAATTTGAATTTTGAAGTGCTCCATTGTTTTAGGATTTTTACATTACTTACTTTACTCTATAATAAAGTGAATTACTCATCTTAGAGAAACAAAATCTGAATATACTGTGTTTATGTAATTCGCTTGGAACGTGTATTAACTCCTGTATAGCAGACTATCTTTCCTTCTATACATTGCTCTGAGCAATAAACTACCAAAGAAAAAAAAAGTTAAAAAGGAAAAGAGAAGAAAGCATGCCAGGTTTCTCCACCACTGTACACAATAGTATGGAAATAGCATCAACAATTCTTGAACACTTGCAACTTCTTGCCCGAACTATGCCATCATCGAGAAGAACCATCATTGTAAAAGGCTTGGTCCATTGAAGGCTGTTTCAGTCTTTGAAATATATCATCAAGGGATTCAGATGAGGAAACACGAGAGATCCTATCTTGCTGTGTTTGCCGTGTGGGTAAAAACCCTTTGGCACCACCAATGTCGGCCTTGAAACTCGTAAAGCCTTTCTTTAATGTTTGCCATGTTGAACCCAAGCCATAAGTTCCAGAAGTATTACCATAATGAGAATTGCCTTTATCAAGCAAGGAAACCTTAGCAGAGTCTAAGTTTCTCTCTTCTGCCTTCAATTCAGATGCTTGTCCACTCTGCTGTCTGACAGCAGCGTACTTCCTGCTGATTGCTTCCCTGCTTGAACCATATCTTCTTGTCTCTTCCTTCAAAGTTTTGGACTGACGTCCATTAATTTCTGCATTGATTAAAGTGGAAGTTCCCTTCATTTCAACAACATTCTCCTCCTGAACAATACAAGTCATAACATGAGTGGAACTGTTTGAAAGAGCGGAGTAACAGACATTATATCTTGCAGCCATCAAAGTCACCATGATGTTAAGCTACATATATTGCAAGAAAGATGAAAATAATGAGAAATAATTGCTTCTACTTTTTTGGGGATGGCATGTCGACATACCATAATATTGTTGTTTGATTCAACGTCAATACTATTAAAATTCCTTACAAGCGGAACAACTTGCTCGCCTACTTTATGTCCTTGTTCAAGCCAATAGCGTTCTACAAATTATATGAATTCAATCATCAGCAATGCTACCACAAATTCAATATCCCACAATACATTAAGGTTTCCTAGTTTAGACACGATTTGTCATTTAACTTGAACTAGAGCTTTAACAACTAAGAAGTTTTGGTATGCATACCTTTCTGCAAGATAATCAACCCTGATGGATTGAAGCCATCCATATCTTCAGCTTCAGTTTTGAAAATATATCTCCTCCAACTCCCCAGAAAATCCAATACTCTGTCAAAGAAGTTGCTTGCAACCAAAAGGGTGTATATAACCATTATTAGTGGAAAGATTTTGTTAAATTTATCTCCAAAGAAAGGGACAGCATTATCAATGTTCCCCATTCGCTGCAAACAATTACAAAATGCACCAAGTTAGAAGAAAACATATTTGAAATCTGGGCCAAAAAACTTCATGGAGACATAGTAGTACATTCCATCTTTTTTTCTACTTGCAATACGTTTCCTTTATATTTTAAAAATACAATACTATATATATATAGTTTTAATTTGTAATTGGCCCAGTGTGTTAGAGTGGCCTATATAAACACATTAGTGGTTGTATATTATTTATCACTGAAATATATATTCAGTTTTCACACACACGTGTGTGTGTGTGAGAGCCACACGTACATGCTTATGAATGACTATGTTCTCACTAATTGAAATATGTTTTCAAAATTTTAATTCCTTTGGATTCTGATTATTAGATTTAGGCGTTAAATTAATATTACGTGCAAAAGAGTTAACAGAGGAATATTTAAGTAGAAATCAATGCACGAAACTGTGATAAAATAATTACCTTTTCAAATATAGTTGTTTTATGAGACCCTAGGCGAATGAGATTGAGAAAGTTGTATGAAACAGGGGGAGCATAGCGAGCAATCATACTGGGGACAAGATAGAAAATAAATTATATTTGCTAGATAGCTCCAGCAATTTGAGAAACAGAAATAATTAGCAGTGACAGTAGTGAATATTACTTACGAGCATATCATAAGCAGGTTAACTGGGCTGGTCTGTCTGGGTGTCAATGAGTAAAACATAAGCCTTCCAATTTTGAACAAGGAGAAGTATGTGCAAATGCACATGTACATGAGTGGAACAAAAGCAAATGCCTAAGCAAGAAATTGAAGATATGTGATTCAGAAAACGGCTTGTCTTCATTAATATAATACGGTAAACATTTCATTGAGGCGAAGAGACGTTGTGTGGTATTCAATGAGTAATTTAATTTGTAAGCACTGACAGTGCAAAAATGTTTTACGCCGACACCCAGTCAAACTTTACCATATAGATATGTCAATATTATTTTTCAAAATACCTACAGATATCTAAATGATGAAATGTGATTGAATGTATGAGTAAAATTATTTTACATTGTTAGTGCATACAAATTAAATTCTGAGTAATTTGCATGCATCAATTTCATGCATAACCTAACTCCAAAAGTGAATTTAAGTTCAACACTTGTCTTAAACAAGACACGGTGTCGGGAAGACAAGAAACCAGGTGGTGAATTACAGCCTTACACCAAAAGGAGGCAAGTTTATTTTAGCAAAGAAAAGATAACCAGAGAACCATTCATATTTAAAACAAAAAATAATATAAAGCACAGGTGCAGTTGACCAATAATATGCACCCCAAAAGAGGCCAAGTTTCTCAATTACGAGGTCATGTCAGTTCAATTTTAAATTTTGTAAGATTTTCCATCTTGTAGAACGAAAAATATTCATCAAAAACTTTTTTCCACAATGTGAGATACTGAATGTGTATGTATATGTATATATAAATTGGTCTACCTGCACAAGCATCTCCTGTGTTCCAACAGATTTTATAAGAATTGAGAAAAGAGATAGATCAACACTAGGTAGAAGTGTTGCTTCTGCTAGAAGAATTGCAACAGACATGATACCAAGTACAACAGCCAACCCTTTTTCAACTTGTTTTCTCAAAATACATCGCCAGAAAAATTCTGCAAAGAACCACCATTTATTCAGAAACCTAAATAAAAAAAAATTCCACTATGCAAGGACACAAGCACACATGTAACGTTTGCATTATTTCACATTGAGATGTATGTTGAGAGAAGTCCCTCCAGAATTGATAAGACACCATGATGGATGAATCTTGATAATTCAAATGCATGGGAATTAATTAATGAGAACTTTCAAAGGTCTTGGAATCAACCATCGATTATTATTCTTAGAAATGGAGATTGCACTTTTAAGCTGTCTTGGAAATATGACCGTTGAAATTTGGGCCTAACTCATCCTTACAAAACCAGCTTGTAAGGTGAGGAGTGTCTCTCTTTATAAACCCGTATCAAGAGTCTTATCTATCCAATGTGGGACTTCGGTTTTTCCCAATACATCCCCTCACGCTCAACATTATTGGGCTTGGTGTGTGTATATAAATGGTGGGTGGCTTGATTGGTAGGCTCTGATACTGTGTTTAAATCTGGGCCTAACTCATCCTTACAAAACCGGCTTGTAAGGTGAGGAGTGCCTCTCTTGATAAACTTTTTTCAAGAGTCATAATTATCCAATGTGGAATTGGGTTTTTCCAAATACAAACAATTAATACCCACCATATCATTCGTGGATGAAGCCACATATCTCAAATAAATAAAGTACGATTTGTAAGTGATAGGTGCAAGCAAGCAAGTTGATCTCCGATAAGGATGAAGTGAGAGAGTTAATGCAATTCTCTTTGAGAGTTTCACTCTAGATTTACATCTTACTTGGTAAGATATATCATAAACCATTCTAGCTAGGTGAGATTGAGAGAAACATTTCTTTGTAAAGAGAACCATCGTAAATTATACTTCATAATGAAGACATTTTGTTTGGGTCATAAGCTCTTGTGAGTTTTCCATTTCATATTGAGAGGGTTTTCCACATTAAAAATGATGTCTTGATCTCTGATCATTAATCACTCCTAATGACAGACAATCTAAATCTAAAGCCTTGATAATGATTTGCCCTGCAGTTTTTTATGATCTCTCTATCTCTAAGATGCATTCATGGTACAATTAAGATGAAATTTGTGTTAGTATTGGATTAGTTCAAGTACTTGAGGCACTCAAAGTACAATTAAGATGAACTTTGTGTAAACAAGGGCAGTTTAACTCAAATACTTTATGTTGCAAGCTACAACACAAAATAAAAATATGCAAAATAGAATTAGACTGAAGGTTTTTTTTTACTCGGGAAGCAACAGATTGAGTAAGATGGATATATCATATATGTTCCATCGTAGGTTATTGATATCTTCATATACCAAAAGATTAACATGCTTGTGGGAAACTTACAGAAGCATCTTTACTAAGGTTAGATCTTGTAATACAATTCCAATAGCAACAAAAAATATTACGTGGCGTTAGAAATAAGTAGATTAAAGAAGATTCTTAAAATTACCTGAAGTGTTAAGTAAAGATCCTAACTTGCCAGTCCGAGCAGGTCTGATGCTTGACATATATTTCCTGAAATAATAACATAAAAATTTAGCTGGAAAAACCTTTAAATACCATTGAAGCATATTGAAATGAGGAAAAAAACCAACAAAAAAATTAGAAGCAAACCATCCAGTTGTGTGGCGGCGTTCATAATTCTTTGTCGCGTCTTCCAATTCAAGGGCTTCTAGTACATAAGTCATGTACTCACTGCAAATGGAAAAATATAAGGAAAATACCATGTAAGGGTGTGAAAAATGTAAGAGCTACAACCAAATAACCACGCTTCCGTATATAGCCAGTTAATAGTCTGGCTATGGAAGGGTGGGACTGACACGAAAATCGAGGCCTAACTCATCCTTACAAAACCGGCTTGTACGGCGAGGAGTGCCTCCTCTTATAAACTCTTCTCAAGAATCCCATCTATCCAATGTGGGACTAAATCTCACCCGAGTGTTGGCCGCTAACACACCCCCTCACGCTTCAGCTCGGCCCAATGGGCATGAAGCGTGGACAATGCAGAAAGCCTAACGATGGACCCGATAGGCTCTGATACCATGACACGAAAATCGAGACCTAACTCATCCTTACAAACCCGGCTTGTACGGTGAGGAGTGCCTCCTCTTATAAACTCTTCTCAAGAATCCTATCTATCCAATGTGGGACTAAATCCCACCCGAGTGTTGGCCACTAACAAGGACATTGCAAATGAGCAAAAGAATTAATAATGCATTGAAGCTTTTATGGATTATATACAATGAAAAAATCTTTAATATTACCTGATCTATTCAATACTCATCTTAGATGTGACAAAATACGTGTAGGCCATGTAAGAAATTTGTTTTTTTTATATTACTCTAATGAATAAACATTAGGCATTGTAATTAACTTGAACAAAAAAATAAATGAATATGGCTCTACGAGGTGCTTGTACACCTAGGAAGATTATAACACCTGAATTACCATTTACAACTGCTGTAAATAATTCAAGAACAATTTTAAAATAACTTAAAAGATAGTTAACTATTTTCTTACCTTTTATATCTGTAGTACTCCTCAGTAGCTCCTCGGAGATGACGTCTTAATGTTGCCATTGACTTCTCATCAGTATCATAATCCATATCACTTCCCCCTAATCGGCCACCTTGTGGTGTGAACGATGGATCTTCCCTAAACTGGAAAATAGAATATTATCCTAAGAAAGAACCATGTTCTGTAATCAGAATCTTTAAGCAAAGAATGTAAGATTTATACCATTTGAGTTAGCATGTCATCAATTACATCCATGTAAGGTCTCAGAGGATCACGCCTAGATATCTGATTCGAAGTGGCTTGAGCAACCTACAGAAATAAATCATCACAGAACTTCAAATTTTTCCCTTTTACCGCAAAGGGATAAGTTTTAGAAAGAAAAGAAAGCGGGGTTAGACTAAATTTCAACTGAACTGTATTGATCCATTCCTATCTTGCATCATCCCCCTACCCACATTTGCTAATAGTAATGTATTAAGCATGTACAAGTATTTAGTGTGTAGCGAGTAAACTGAGGAATGTCATAGCTTCTAAGCACTATATAGGTCATATCTCTAGTTGATATGTAACTATCAGCACACACCCAATGCACTTAGGGCTAGAAATTTGATGTTTGGATTAAACTGCATGGGACATAAGAGTGGAACTAGGCAAGATTGAGTTGACTTCCGATGATAAGTTTGCTTGCATAAGATTGAAAATAAAATTCACGTTTCCTATGCAGATAGGGAAAACATAAAATATAAATTTTATGGACAACATGTACAAACCACTTACAACAATAGCATTTGAGAGTTCTTGATGAGCATCATCAAGTTCAACAGCCATTTTAGCAATTTTGTGGGAAAGAACTTTTTGGCGGGTGGTCCAGTCAGCATTTCTCCAAACATTTTTGGGAATTTCACTTAAACCAAAGCCAAGAAGAAATGCGCCAGTAACTAGTCCGAAAGTGTTTGAGCAAGCCATGGCTAATCCCAAAATACTTCCACTCCTGCTTATAAAAGAATCAGCTAACTGAAGTTATATTATAAAACAAAGGAGAGACGGGGGGGCAAAGAAGTTTATGGCATGTATCATGTCAAAAAGAAATACTAAACTAATTTGGCAGAAGGTAAGCATTTATCCATCCATGACTGTAAATCTGTGATAAAACAGCAAACTGCTGATTTGTGAGTTATATGCATTATATAGCTTTCATGAAAGGTCACGGGTTCAAGTCCTGGAAACAGCCTCTTGTGTAAAAACAGGGTAAGCCCCATAAAATCCTGTTCACTCAAATCCTCCTTATTCAACAACATAAGAAGAAAAAGAAAGATGTTTTTTGGGCACAAATTTCTAGAAGACATCATTCATGTTGAAGTCCAAACATCGTTAAAAAGAGTATCTATCCTTATGACTTATAAATATTCAAAAAAAAATTAGATTAGTTGCTATGTGTGGGGCATTGAGGAAACAATAAAACTCTTCGAGTGAAAGTAAGAATGTTCATTCAAAGAAAACTAATTAGAAAGCTCTAAGCAAAAATACCTAAGGGACAATTTCTTGCAACAAAAATCTGTAGTATAGTTCATAACAACAAAGGTTAAGAAGACGGGAACTAACCAGTGCCTGTGCATCATAATGAGAAGAATAAGACCAAAAAAGCCAATGGATCCCACAATTAGATAGAAGACCAAGTTAACATGTATGCTAGTCTTCAATCTTTCCGATACAGTGAAGTCACCAGCATCTTCAAAACCCTGAATAAGGGGCACGACAGCCCTGCTTAGGATAACATAACTTAATAAATGAGCAAATTTTCATTTTTGATTTGTAAATTCCATTTATATACTTCCTTCGAATATTTAGTTAGTATGTACTATTTTACACAAGAATGTGAGAAGGTAAGTAACATTAAAACAAATTAGCAAATAGCATAATAGCTCATGCAGAAAATCATCTACGATATACGACAATGCATAATAAGTATTGTTTTTTCATTTGTTATTATTTACAGCATGACTTAAGCTTCAAAATCTGATTTTGCATTATATAGTATCGAGAAGTGGAATATGAAAGATATCAAACTACAGAGTCAACCTGAGATGTATGACCGAAAGAATAAAGAAAAACAAGGCAAAGAGGTTAGAGCAGTTAAGAAAATGGGCAGGTGGATACTAGATAACGTTAGCTGTACAATGAGTTAGGAGGTTAAAGTTGTTTGGAGCAATGGCTTGGCTTAAATACTAGGAGAGGGGTAGATGAGGATTCGTTCAGAATTGTTAGTGGTGGGAAACTGAGCAGCATCTAAATTCAGTAAATTGTGAAAAGGGGGAACCCTATGTTGAAGGGATTGGAAGAAAACCATCACGTTTTTCTGTTTGTTATTCATCCTACACACATAAAGAAAATAATCTGAATTTCATAAGATGTGTGTTGATAAAAGTTATGGATATTCACATCAAATAGTTATTTTAGCTTAATCCATGTATACATCATATCCTATACATGAACAAAGTACATATTCCATTTACTCGGACAAATAATGTTTCATTGCCGAGTAAAGAAAGAGCAAAGTACAAGTGAATTGATAAACAGAAAGACCTCAAAAAAGCATTGGACCATTATCCAATATGTGGGGATAACTAATGGCCTTTCTGAATCACAATTATACAACTTATTTGAACTAACAAAAGAGATTGTATTGTAAAAGTGTTGCAGGCATAAACATGGAAAGTTTTACATGAAGCGTACCAAGTAAGCAAAAATGTACTCCAGTATGACCAGCTCCAAAAGAAAGAAATTCCTCCATTGTCCAGTTGGGAAGATATTGTCTATATGAGTTAAAGAAAAATAACTTAAAAGATAATCGATTATTTAAGTTATTAATCCAAACACAGTGAATAAATAGTGGATGATTGCAAGCTACACTAGAATGGAGAATCGAATTGAATTGAAAAAGATAGAGAACGTACCACCCAGATATCAGCAGGGACGAGGATGATGATGGAGAGGGAAACGAACCAGGTGTATCCAACGGTGAAGAGAACGTAGAGTGGTACGGAAGGACCAGCGAAGTAACGAAGCGTTAAAAGCACCATTCCCATTGTGAGGGGAAGAGATATCATGTAAAACACCCACATCTTCTCTCTTCTCTCTTCTCTCTTCTCTCGATCAATCGATGATAGTTGCAGTGACTTTCAGGTGAAGTCACAGAAGTTCGTTCCAACTGCACCGTCACGGCATCACCCAACCCAACCCCTCCTCTTCTCTATGGGCTTAACGTAGACTTCTACGGCCCACTATTCTTCTTTGTATTCTTTTTTCATAGCTTCTTTTCCCACCCCCACTTTACTAAACACTCATGGATATCCTCTTCATTTTGTGAATTTATTTTTTTTTTAAATATGTATTTAATTTAATTTTCTTAAAATAATGTGAGACTATACAAATGAAATTTAAATATAAAATGTTTGATGGATATTGTGTATGTAGTTTGGTTTAGTTTGACTCGCATTTGAGAAAGAAATTCATAGTCTGATTTCAATCCGAATATATTTTACAAAAAGGACATTCATGAGTATCGTCTCTTTAAAGTTTGACAGGTACTTTTATATCATGATTGAATAGGAAGGCAATTATGATTCACAATTGTTGAATTGTAAATATCTTTACCATTAACAATGATTTGCATTAATGAGAAAGCTTTTTTATGGAGTTAGAAACATGTTGCAGACTATTTTCGTGAATGTTGTCATCATAACTGTAACGCCCGTTTATTTTATTTTTGGTAGAGTTTAGAGTCCTATTTAATTGATTTATGTGATTATGTGATTTGTTTATTTAATTAAATGGTTTTATTAATAGTTAGTAAGAATAAGATAGG
>Ga0228710_1006776_pt1 | contig 17219 bp, 12 predicted proteins | sample MedpolnodulmetaG_FD_177995 | JGI IMG/M metagenome (GOLD analysis project Ga0228710, IMG submission 177995) | Root nodule microbial communities from Medicago polymorpha collected in Santa Monica, California, United States - pink nodules | ecosystem: Host-associated > Plants > Roots > Nodule... | reverse complement strand
ATCTCATGTTTTTATGAGAGACTTTTTCATGCTAAAATTTAACTAGAAAATCCCACAAAATCCATTTTATAAAACAATCTTTAGAAATATGAATGATTTTGAATACCACAAGACTTTTTTTAAGTGATGAAGAGTCTTGATTGAATACCACATGACTTTTTTAAAATGACAAAGAGTCTTGATTGAATACCACAAGACTTTTTTTAAGTTGCAAAGAGTCTTGATTGAATACCACAAGACTATTTGATAATAAAAAGTCTTTTAAAATCCCTTAAAATCTCAATCCAATACACCCTCCTTAGTAGCTAGTTTTTAGTTCATCTTTGAATAGGTATCTCAGTTAACCAGACAATCTAGAGGGACTTCCAACCATACAGGAAAGGAAAGATCTCGAGCTGGTACTCCCAGAACTCTACGTATAGCGAAGGTGGGAGTTGCTTTTTATGCGACACTACTCTAGCAAAGAGTGAACCGAGACTCTTTATTAAAATTTCCCTCGGGTGTCTGTTTAATTACTGGCGTCCACTTTTTTAATCCTGAACTTTTTTTTTTCCAGGATTGCCTATGACAAAATTAATTTCACATATTTAGAATTAATTTTTGACATTTTAAAAAATTGACCCAAACATACACGTGAATCGTGATCATTTCCAAAAAGAATAAAGACGTAGTAAAAGCTAAGGATCCTAACATGTAGTTAAAATGTATGAATAATGTAATGTCTGAAAATAAACTCCTCTTTTAGGAAGGATTTAAAAACTGAAACATTAACTTCATTCTTCTACCTACAACTAAAGAAAGTTCCTAAACAATCATGCATTATCCATATATACATGCTACAATCCTTACAACATTGCGTTGATTTATAAGTAGCTCATAAAGTAGTTTCAATTCAATAATAATAAATTTGCATTAGAAAAGGGACATAATAGTAAAACCCGAGCTTGGCTCTACAGAGAGGAGAAAGAGTAAGTGTTTGCACATGCAATGATGCCTATCAGCTATCCTTTATTTTCTTTAGGAGTTTTTTTTTGGAAGGGTTTATTTTCTTTACGAGGTTGTTTAATAGTTTAGATCTCTATAGATAAAACATATCCAATTAGAGGTGCTTTGAGAGGTGATTTTCAAGGGGATGAATGATACACAACTTCACATAGAAAGCGTGATTTTAGAATTCGTGGTTGATTTTTACACAATCCTACAAAATCAGCTTTTGAGGTAATGATTGCTCTCACCTGTAAACATATTGTTAGGTATCTCTTATCCGACATGAGACTATTTAACAATAACAATGTCATGTTTTTAGGTCATGGATGTTGTGTTTATAAAGATTAATTTTGTCATCCAAAAAAATCTAGCGGCGCAACGTGTTGTTTGTTTGCCTTCTATTCATGTGTAATTAATTCTTATATATATAATTCTATTGAAAATGATTTGATATGATAAAAAATTAAAATAGCTGAAATGAGATATTTCACACACTCACTTCAAAATCCATTCTCACAAATAAATGAGACTCATAAATAAATGAGATGCTTATCTCAGACCTTCAAGCTCACTTAATTTTTTTTTCCACAATATGGTATCTAATAGATACCAAATCTTATAGAGTAAGACTTGATTGGTGTAGATGGTCTTACTTTTCTTTTTCTTTTTTTGAGAGGATGGGCATTAGACATGGCAACAAAACTCACCCCGCCCTGAATTTAACGGGGAAAAGCCGATTTAACTAAATGCGGGTGCGGGTGTGGGGGAAATTTGGGTTTTTTAGTACGGGGGTTGGGCCGGGGGATGCTTATACCCGCCCCGCACCCACCCTTGCCCCGCATTTTGAAATTTATTATATTTAATTTTTTAATCTTATTTACATAAACACCAACCTATTTTAATATATTATTACTCTTTAGAAACATGTTTATTATAATTATTTTGCTCTTTTGAAAAAAGTTTATTAAATCTTTAATTATTAACATAATTATTGCTATGAAAAAACATGCATTTTTTAAATATTTTATAAAATATAGAGTTTTCACGGATGGGGGTGGGGCCGGGAGACCCGTCCCTATTAGAGGCGGAGTTGGGTGTTCAATTTTTACCCCCAATATAGTTTGGGGGCGGGGGCGGGTGCATGGAAGCGGGGGCGGGAACGGGGGATGCTTAAACCCGCTCCGTTGCCATGTCTAATGGGCACTTGGCTATCTTGTAAGGCCATTTTTTGAGGTGAACCCCTTGGAAAAGGACATTGGACGGTAGTGTTTTATTCCTTTTGGTTTTTTGCTTAAAATAATACAATTTGGTGAGAGTTTTTTTTTTAGAGGATTTCGGTGTGAGTTGTACGAGTAAAAATCCTGATTAATTTTTGAAATACGTGCAATTAAAATCTTTTAGGGTCATGTTAATGAATACCTCTAAAGTATTTGTTAAAGATTAAAAAAAGAAAAAATTGTTAAATTACATTGAAAAAGTTGTGTTTTAATATTTGAATGTGTAGAACACACAATTTTTAATATAAACTTAGCATTTTTCTATCTTTTATTTACGTTAAAACTATAGTATTAGATAGACACTCTATTTCTTTTAGAAAATGAAGAGGTTTCCAACCCGAACTCAAGTTGTACGCCACTCACTTGGCGATGATTTTTTTTTTTTCTTCTTTTGAAAGGTGGTGATGATAATGGTATATTAATAAATTGAATATTTGTTTTGAGGGGGTAATAAATCGAATATTAAAAACAATACATCTACGGACTTGTATATAGATTTTGAGCAAATTCAGCAAGGTTATCTAATGGCATGTTTGGTAACGCGCACAAACAACCAATTTCGTGTTACGATGCCGTTCTCATCGCAATTTTATTAAGCTACCTATTTGAGCTTGACACTAAAAGCAAGGCTGCGTTTACACCACTGCTACACCAAACATTGCTACACCAAACATTGGCTAAGTGGATAATAGAAGTATGTATCTATTTTTTTTTCTTCTCTTTATTGGAGAAACTTGATGCGACAAACGATAGCATACAAATTGTAAAAGTAACTTAAATAAAATACGGTATCAATGTTAATGTTTGGTTAACAAGTGACCAATGTTCCGTAAATCGAGTGTTAACTCTTCGAGTTTACCGAGTTTACGTGTTTAGGTATCAAAATCGTGTTAACTCTGAGGTAAACTCGATTTCTGGTAAAATCGGAAGGTTTGACCGAGTTAACACTCGGTAAACTCGTGTAAACTCTACCGAGTTTACCGAGTTTTACGAGTATACCTCTAAAAATAAAATTAGCCCTTTTTTTGGGCCCATTTTTTTCAAAACCCAATTCCTTTTCTACAAGCTCAAAGATTGAAACGTTTACTGAATATTTACCTTTACAGTAACACGTTGTTCCTGAAATAAAACGTTTCTTTTTCTTTCTTCTCTGAGTTCTCAAACCATGAACATGGGAGCACATACCAGTTATGGTTGTGATTCCGACGGTGGAAATTCAGATTTCGACTCCGGTGATTGCGACGCCGGTTAGGGTTGCGGTGGTGATGTTTGTCGACCTTTTGAAGAAATTAACTAGTTTATTTTTTAGATAGTTTTATTAATAACTTTAGGAAATTGTGAAACTTCCTTTTTTTGGATGGTTTATGGATGACTTAAACTTATAGACTTATGAAACTTATGATTTTGTGCGTTAATTTTTGTATTTTAATGCTAAGTTGAGCATAATGTTTTATTATGGCAGTTTTGTATAATTTGCCTTTGTAATTAAGTCTAATTTTGCACTATTGACCTATTTACAATACTATATTAGCTTACATATGTCTTGCATATAATAAATTTTATATAATTTTAATTTCAGGTAAACTCGTACGAGTTCTCGAGTCGAGTTTACGAGTCGAGTTTACCTAGGAAAAACGAGTTAAGGTAAACTCTCGAGTTGCAAAACCTTGTAAGTGACTATCATGTCACCATTAATATAAGATACCATAATTTTATGATATTAGAACAAAATAAGTATCAATTGCATAAATATGATATAGTGTTGTAAGGACCATTTACTAATAGTGTCTGAAGGTGAGAAAAACACAGCGGGGAGGGGGGTTGAATTGTGTTTGCTTTTTCTTTCTTTTTCTCCTAAGCTGAAATCATTGTTCAGAAGCAGATAGAGTTCAGCTTCTGAAGTGATGTTTAGAATCTTGTTGCAGTGGATAAAACACACACAGAGAGAGAGAGAGAGAGAGAGAGAGAGAGAGAGAGAGAGAAGAAAGACATAAAACAATTATAGAGGTTCCTTCCACAAACCGGAAGTAGTCCTGTCCCCCTTGCACTTCCAAGGAGAGTTCACTAAAATGTAATATCTAATCACAACTGCTCACTGCTAAAACTAGCAAGAGACTTCAAACTACTCAAGCACAACTACAAGAGATTTTCTATGCTCAAGCACACCTGCAAGAGACTTCCTATGCTCAAGAACTTAATCAAGAGACTTCTATTCAAATAGAATTACAAAGAAATTTGTTTGAGGTTGAACACTTGATATACAATCAGTGGTGTTCACAATACAAATCATATACAGTGATGTAATATTTTTACGTAATCAAAAGTAAGTATTTATATATCGTCTACTCAGGGACTAGTGCGATATCACGGACTGTTCGACACCAATTATGATTTTAAGTTGAAATAGTAATTTGTTCGTTTGCTTAAAATCTAGTTAACTATGTTGTAAGATTTAAATTTGAGATTAATAAGGCGTGAAACTTGTTAGGATTAGAGCTCCTTGATCAAACATTACACGTAACCTAAAGATCATGCATGGATTCTAGCTTTTCTTTGATATTACCATGTATCCCTCGTCAATATCATTCGTGTCCAAATAATATTGTGACTTCAATTGTATCGTTTAATCGTCGATGTCTCACACCATTAAACGATCCAAGAGTCGTTCCTATCATTCAATCGACGATTTCTCAATTTATTAAAAGATAGGGAATCATTAAGTTTGGATACAAAGAGTGGTTATCTAAACATCAATTCCATGTCTAGAATTTATGTTTGGATAGAGGATTATTCTAAACCTAGATTTAAAAGTATTTTTCAATCACAATTAAATCAATCATAAACAATAAAGTGCAAGAATAATCTCAATATCAAATCAAATGCTAGAACCATACATTTATAGATCAAAAGATTACATGTTTAGCTAAGATCAAGTACCTTTAATCCCAACAATGGAGATTTAGCTACTCATTGTCATGGAAGCTTTGCAAGAATGAATTGAAATGGAAGGATTCATTACAACTTTGTGATTTCTCACCAAATGAGGAAGAATCCACCTTCTATCACTCTCACTCTATGAAGAACAAGCCTTATCTCTCTCTCTAAAGCTATTGCAAAGTATTCTATGTGATTCTAAGATTCAAAACTAAGACTCCTTTCAAGAAATGATCAAGGACTATTTATAAAATTCCATATCTGCATCAACTCGCCTCGCGAATTCCTTGCTTACCATGGCAAGTTGATGTTTCTTCACCATTGGGTTTGTGCCACGTCATCTTTCAGGAGTTTATCCGTCCTAGCTCGCCTCGCAAGTAAATGCACTCGCCATGGCGAGTAAAACTATGCTTCTGCCTTTGCTGGCTCTTTGATTACTCGCCATTGCGAGCTGGGGGCGAGTTGGAGGCGAGTGAACATGCCTTTCTGCCCTTGCTTGCTGATGCAACTCGCCATTGCGAACTGGAGGCGAGTTGGAGGCGAGTAAATATGCTCTCCTGCCTTTGCTTTCTTTTGCTACTCGCCATGGCGAATTGGAGGCGATTGAATTCATCTTTCTACCTTTATTTGTACTTTTTTTTTCTTGTTTTTCTTCTTTGCTCAGTGTCTTGAGTAACTTTCCTGCACAATTGGGTAAAGTAAGATAAATAAAGCGTAAAAGGGCCAAAATCACTTATCTCTCGGCTTTTCCCTTAATAACTTGCAAAACAAGTAACAAAAGTGCCTTAAATATTTAGTTGAATTACTACTTTCTGGCACTTATCATACAGACTCTTTAAGACTCTAGAATTTCTAAGATATGAAAGTTGTTAAGAAATTCTAAGCGAACTTTGATGTGAAACAATTTCAGCAGAGTTTTGGCACTTGTAAATTGTTGTATGAGTCTTACAATTCTCTATGTCTTCACTCCTTTATATAGAGGTGTGAAAGAGACGTTGTATAATGCCAGCACATCAAAAAGAGTTGTTTGAAGCTTGATCAAATCACCAATGATCTGTTGCCTGATTTGGTTATTGTCCTATGAAGGATCAATTTCAAATCCATTCTCAATATGGAGGAACATTGTTGCAGGCACAACTGTTGTTCTTGTACTAGCAGACATAAAAGCAGAGTAATGAAGATAGTGGTTGTAAAAGTTGGTTTTCCACCAAGAGAATTCTTCAAGATCTCCATTAAACTTTGGAACTTTTCTAGAGTCAGCTTTCTTATTACCATAATCATATGGCACAACATTGATGTTGTTGTTGTTCTGACCAGAAGTGGAGTCTTCACCAGACATGTTTTTCTCAGATCTTTTTCTGTTACACTGTTAAGTATTAAGACAACAGACCAAGGCTCTGATACCAATTGAAGGTGAGAAAAACACAAGAAGGGGGGTTGAATTGCGTTTGCTTTTTCTTTCTTTTTCTCCTAAGCTGAAATCACTGTTCAGAAGCAGATAGAGCTCAGCTTCTGAAGTGATGTTCAGAATCTAGTTGCAGCAGATAAAACAGAGAGAGAGAGAAGAAAGACACAAAGCAATTATACAGGTTCCTTTCACAAACCGGAAGTAGTCCTGTCCCCCTTGCACTTCCAAGGAGAGTTCACTATAATGTAATATCTAATCACAACTGCTCACTGCTAAAACTAGCAAGAGACTTCAAACTACTCAAGCACAACTGCAAGAGATTTTCTATGCTCAAGCACACCTGCAAGAGACTTCCTATGCTCAAGAACTTAATCAAGAGACTTCTATTCAAATAGAATTACAAAGAAATTTTTTTGAGGTTGAATACTTGATATATAATCAGTGGTGTTCACAATACAAATCAGATACAGACTCTTTAAGACTCTAGAATTTCTAAGATATGAAAATCGTTAAGAAATTTTAAGCGAACTTTGATGTGAAACAATTTCAGCAGAGTTTTGGCACTTGTAAATTGTTGTATGAGTCGTACAATTCTCTATGTCTTCACTCCTTTATATAGAGGTGTGAAAAAGACGTTGTATAATGACAGCACATCAAAAAGAGTCGTTTGAAGCTTGATCAAATCACCAATGATCTGTTGCCTGATTTGTTTATTGTCCTATGAAGGATCAATTTCAAATCCATTCCCAGTATGGAGGAACACCGTTGCAGGCACAACTGTTGTTCTTGTACTAGCAGACATATAAGCAGAGTAATGAAGATAGTGGTTGTACACTTCGTACAAATATTAGCATATCCAATTGACAATTTTTAATACCTTATTATCATCAAAACTCAAAGGGTAATGTTAAACACATTTTGTTCCAACAATGTCTAAAACTTGAATTAAGTTAAAGATCATTGGGTGATGTTTTAAAGACAAAACAAATTTATAATTGAGGATGGAGGTAGTATTTTTTTTTTTCTTTCTGAGGTCAAGGACAAAAAAGCAGCAGTAGTTTTCAATCTAGGTTCAATTATTGATAAAGAGGCTGTTTATGACTTTAAACGTGGTCCAGTTATTCATGATAGAGGGCAGTTCTGACTTTTCAAGGCTCTACCTCATTCACTAGTTGATAGATTATATAATGACAAAATTTGATAAGCAAAAGAAATCATACTACTCGTATCATTGTGAGAATATGGAGTCCCATCAGGGCTGCACTCAAGAGCAAGGGTCAGTCTAATCCAGTTTCATTTTTTCATCCTTATTTCATCGATATAGTTTTATTTATTAATATTAATTTGTAGCACCAATACTCTTCTTGTTCCATTTTCATTCATAAATAAATCATAATTAAACCAATAAGCTTTGTGCAGGAAAGTGGTAGTTCAAGACAAAAACTCAGGCCTGGGCTTGGGTAATGTGTTGTGCAAGACTGGTAAAGGTTGGACATGTGTTATAACTAGGACTACTGGACCTGATGCTGGGAAAGTTTTTGTTAAATGCGGTGAAAATTGCACCTGCACACTGTATGTCACACACTGCTCTTTTGCCTATTTTAATTTTACTAGCATTGAAATGATTTGGATCAAAATGAGTTAAATGTAAAATGATTTTTAATATTTTTCAAAATCGAATGAATTGGTTGGTTCGACTGGTTAATCGAGAATCAACTAGTTCCTTAGTCAATTTGATCCTTATTACATTACAGTTTCATTGTTTCAGATTGAACCGGGTTATAACCCGTTTAACTGTTGTCAGCTCAACTAATTGTCATTTTTACGTTTTTTATTTTATTCTTTTACTTATTTATTTAGTTGTAATCCGATTCAACTATTGTTACAGCGGAAGTCTTACCGATTTGATCCAGAGTCCAATTTTTAGACACAAAAAACTTTGAATCAGTTTCATGTTAGAATTAACTCTTGAGATAAAATCGGTTCGACTTGACACCTATCAAATATGCCACAAATCTAGGCTTATATAATCAATTTTTTCTATCTTATTTTAAAGTATTATAATTCATTTTTGGAAGAATTTTACCATATATATTGCACAGCTAGATGTTGACAAACTCTTTATGCATGCAGTGATGGTGGAGCTGTGACACCTGAAATTGAGAGTAGCAGTGACAATGGCAGTGAAACATTTTGCAAGTGTGGTGAAGGCTGGAGTTGTTCCATTTTTAGGACTGAAGGTCCTGATGCAGACTCAGGCAAGGGATTTGCTGATTGCACTCAACAGTATAACTGTGCTTGTAAATGTTGATGACCAAATTGTCCCTAGAGAAGTGATTCAGCAAGGGACTTTCAAGATAATCAAATATGAATGGATTATTATCAGTATTATGTGTGATCAGTTATGAAGTTGGTTTACTACATGTTTGTAATTAGAACGTGTTTGGTGTGCTCATGATCTTGTAATGCAATGCATATGCAGAAACCTGTTATCTCTTAAAATTCCTAATTTGGTTCCTTATTACTGGTTGTTCATAAAATTTGAAGTACTACTTACAGTCTTATTTATAATAAAAAATAGAAAAAGTTATGTCAATAAAAATTGATGTTTTTGAACTGAATTTTATATCTGATACATTAAATTTTGTTAACTTAGCCTTCTTTTACCGCCATATGAACATTGATATTTCCTTTCAATATCTTTAAATACAAAACAATATGAAATCGACAATTACAAATAGTTGTGTAGCAAAACCCTATCTTGCTTTTGATACATGAAATATTCGCACTCCTCAACAATTTTTATTTTTTGAGCAACAATTTATTTATTTTTAAAATTAAGGATATCATGAATCAATTTTCTTGGTTTTAACATACTGTTTTTTTGCTAGAATGAATAGTCATTCGTTACCAATGAAAAATGTGAATCCTTCCCTAAAAAAAATCATGTGAAACCAGTTTACTCCAATGGTAAGAATGACAAAATCAAGACAATTTGAGTGTTTAATATTTTTATATTGGACTCTGGTGCCGGTCTCAAACCAAGTTTTTCGAGGTTGAAGAGAGTTTCTCTCAATCAAGTGACATTATATTATGAAACTTAAATTTTGCCGCGATTAAAATGGATCTTTACTCTTATTTTAAATAACTTGGATGTGGCTAACGACTACACACAAAAGCATAAAAGACTGAAACATCCCTCTAGACCATTCTTGAATCTTCTCTCATGAAGGATTTAATAATTCAAGCACGATGTAGTATTCTTTTAAGATAAGAAGTGATTACTTTTTTTTTTTTGAATAAATAAGAAGTGATTACTTAATAGGAGTACATGTATCGTAGCAAAAGTTGTATATATTTGACTAGATTCCATAAAACTTTGAAATTTAAATTAATCAGAGCTTTAAGTTAACGATGACTGCAATAAAGCTAAACGATAACCAACCATGTTATATTATATCAGATCAAAATATGTGTATCATGACAATTGACAAGATCAGGGCATGAAGCATATGTTTGAATCAACTCCAAATATTAGAGTATGAAGAAAATAGGACACAACACAACAATACTCAATGATATAAATCATCATACATAATACAAGTTTTGTTGTTGTTGAGGGAATAGCACAAGATTAAAAAAGCAGAAAGCACTATCACAAAACTAGGTTTTAAATAACAATTGGGTCAGTCGCAGTCGCATTAAGGATTTCACGATTTTGATTGTTACTGAAATGCTGACAAGAGTTAGGCTATATGTTGAAGAACTAAATATAAAAATATTATCTCGAACGAAGTGTTTCTTTTTTTACATGAGAAAAAAACAAAGCAAAAACAAAAATAAAAAAGAAACTATTGACCCCGATGATAAGCAACATCCAAATTGTATGCCATAAGTGATAAACGAAGCTCAACGGGAGGATTAAGCAAAATCAATATATCACCCGTAGACCTTGTTCAAAGCTTGGCTAAGAAGTTAGCACATATATTAACCTCCCTGAGAGTGTGACATAGTTGAAAAGTCTAATTTTTAGCCATGTATTTTCTAATAATAGTTATCTCATTTCCATAGTGGTGAGTGAAAACATCAACATGTTGCACTAGGTGAATAGTATGCATGGAATCAGTGTAATAAATAATGTGTCTCAGACCTTCATTCCAACAAATTTGAATCTCATGCATTAATGCCAAGATTTCGGTATGAAGAATATTTGAGTAGCCAATATTACCATGAAAGCCATATATAAATTGTCCACCGAAGTCTCTAATTAAGCCACCAAATCCTTCCATCCCCGAGTTAGTTTGAGCACTACCATCCACATTAAGAATATATGAGTCAGGATGACCTCTTTGCCATGAAATAAGTTGAGGTTGAATGCTAGTAAGCTCCTTATGCATACCGCTGAAAACTTAAGTAACATCACGAGTCATAACTTTGATCTTTGACAAAGAAGTCATTAGAGGCATGTTTATATCATCAAAAACATTTGCATTTCCAGCACACCAAATACTCCACATGGTAATAGGAATCACAATGCCAAACTTGTCAACACTATCATGGGACCACATGAATATCGAGCTATCTTCCCCAGGAAAACCGAAACTAGGACTCACCATCAAGTTTCATATAGCTTTTGCTCGGTTGCAATTAAACAAACAATGCACTAGGGTCTCAGGTTCATTATCACAAATAGGACAAATGAAGTCTAATGGGATACCTTGATGATTCAGTATAGTTCGTGTTGGGATCACAAGATGCATCACTTGTCAAAGGAAGAATTGAATGCTAGCTGGGATTTTAAGTGTCCATACCCAATTCCAAGAATCTCTAGAAAGAAGTGTGTTTAATTTCTTTAAAAATATTTTTTTTCAACATAAAACTTTAATTTTTTTAATTTATTAGTATATGTCTTTATAACAATTGTCAACAACAATTACTTAACTAAAAAATATAATTCCAAGAATGTAACAATAATAAATCTCTTAATAATTTTTTTTACCATCTATTGCAATACTCCCTCCGTCCATATATATATAAGCATCCTTTACCTCTAATAAAAAGTTGTTTATATATAGGGACGAAGAGAGTACTATCGAATATAAAAAAATTAATTTGTACAATAGTGCCAAAAAGATATATGATAAACAAAAATAAATCCTCTTAACTAAAAATAAATATTATTCCAACCGAGAAATCTCTGTGAGAACTTGTGGGATACTAAAGTTGGGTTCTTCTTTCTCAATCGAATTTTTCTGTACATATTAAGCTGAAATAGAACATCTAACCATATATTTAAGGGACTCAAGTTCTTTACCACTTAGACCAATTCATTATCGATAGAAAACATTCTCTTTTTATTCTCAGACAAAGATAAAAAAGCAGAAGTAATCATTATCAAAAGAAGAAGCAACTGTAATTCAAAAGAGGTTCATTTGTTGATAATATATAATGTTTCTGACTTTAAACATGGTCCAATTGTTCATGATAAAGGGCATTTTAAGGCTCTAATGCTCTATCTCATTCACTAGCGTTGATACATTATATTATATAATGACAAAATTGATGAGCAAAAGAAATAATACTACTCATATCATTGTCAGAATATGGAGTCCCAGAGCTTCACTCAAGAGCAAGGGTCAGTCCAATCGTAGTTTTTTTTTTCCATCCTCATAAGAGGTTTTTACTTAATGCGTGTAATAGCAAAAAATAAAACATGTATTTTTATGAAAAAAACCAGATCAAATTTTATCAAAATTCATTATAAAATAGCTATTGTATGCAATATACATTTAACTTGCATAGCACACGAAATTAAACATAAATTAATATCTATGGCTCATACTGACAGCAGCTGAATGGTGTATCTATTGATTGCATAAAACTTTGAGAGATAAAATGTGTCATAATTTCAAAGCTAGACAATATGCAAATGCATAGTGTTATCAGAACAAAATGTGTATCATGACATAACCAGGGCATGAAGCATATGTTTGAATTAATTTCAAAAATAAAAGTAGAAAGATATGTAGGACACGACACAACAGTACTTAATCACATAAATCATAGATAGCACAAGAGGCAAACAGCATATACCAATAACAAAAAAATTACTATGAATAAAGACTAAACATAGAAGATGACACACGATTCTACTCACAGTGCAACAAACAACATAGAATATATACAATCATCTATGTAACAAATTATTCTTCAAATTAGACGTGTTCCAATGTCGGATAGTTATTGTGTCCGACATAAATGTAGATTATTACATTGAATTGTAACATTTTCTCAAAGCATTATCTTTGTCGAAGTATCTGATATTCGTTTTTGTAATTCATAGACAATCATACATCACCCATATATACATAAAATTCTTATAAAATGATTACAACATGTTGATATATTGTTCATACGATGAACACAAAACATAAACTAACTACTTACAAAATCAAGAATGCTGTTTCTACAACCAGGTCTGTCGTCTTTCTTCACATACTCCCTCGCATCATTCTCCCTATACTCCATCAACCCAACTTCACCCTTCATCTTCCACAGCTTCTCCCCAAAACTTCTATGCCCAAAATACCCCTCCGCCTCCACCTTCGCCCCACCCTCCGTCACAACCACCACCGGAACCCTCTCATAATACCCATTTCCCACACCTTCAAATTCGTCCAACCTAACCACAGCATCATCCGAAACCGCGTAAACCTCTCCCTTTACACGATGACCCGACCCGGGTAGGTTGATCAGGTACGGTATTCCGTGGGGTCCAATCACAAGAGGATACGGTTTCTGTGTCGAGTATGTATTCATGAAAACAGCGTCGTCACTGGTTTTTAGATCTTCCATTAAACCGTGGTTGGGGAATCCTTGTTTCAATGTTCCGTATGCAAAGATCAAGTGCGGTTTCGCTTTCACCATGGTTCTTTCTTTGTGATGCGATGCGATTCTGCATAAGTGAAAATGTTTTTTCTCACATTAAAAGTTTTATAAACAAACATCGAAATGACATGACACAAATACCCACGATGGTAGTTGGCCCGCTGAGCAAACCGAGAGCAGTAAACTACTATGGGGTCAGCTACACTTAATTACCATTGAACACGAGCATCACAGTGATTTTACGTGTTTCGGTCGAAAAATCAAAATAAATTGAGAGTTAATTGAAATTTTACGAAATTTTGAAGACAACTCTATAAAAATATATATAGTGGATATGCAAAGTTTCGTAGCATTCCGAATAAGTATTGGTTTATTTTGATTTTTTCGACCAAAACGCACTAAATCACAATTGATGCTCTGACCAAGCGGTAGTTAAGTGTAGCTGACCCAACGGTAGTTAACTGCTGCCAATTTGATCAGTGGTAGTTAACTACCGTCGAAGGTATTTGCGTCATTACGTAGTTAATTATCGCCGAAAGTATTTGCGTCATTTCAATGTGTGTTTAGGAAACTTTTGATGTGAGAAAAACAATTTGATTTCTGCTCTCCCCCAGCACAAAACACTCGCGCCCTGCATTGTTGCCGAAAATGCCCCTGCGTTAGTTAACTAACGCAAGTGTAAAACTATGAGTTAGTTAACAAACAATGCGCTACTTAACTAACGCATGTATAAAGAATTGCGTGAGTTAATCACGCAGCCATTAACACATGTGTGAGTTAACTCACGCCCAGTCTGTGCAAAAAACCAGAAGAGGCAGAACCTCTATTTTCCCTGATTTTTTTCAGTCCTTCTTTCATACATTCATTCATTCATTCAATTGCATGCATTTTTCAAATTCATTCAAGCATTCATTCAATCAAGCATTAAATCATAATTAAATTACGAAACATAACGGAATAAAACAACGGAATAAAATAACGAAAAATGTCATAAAAATGCTAAAAAGCACAAGTGTAATAGGATTACAACCAAATCCAACAAAATGTCATAAAAAACTACAAAAAGTCATAATGGTCCATCCCGTGGACTCCTACTCCTCCTCCGCGGAGTCGGCATCTGCTCCAGCATGCTCCACTTAGATTGTATGCCCTGCATCAAGCGCATAACCTCCTCTAGATTACGAAACACATCAGGATAACCCATTGCACCGTCCACTATGGCCCTGATGTTGCTAATGATCTGGTATGGGTCGGGAGGATGTCTGGCCCACTGCTGCTCAACAATAACCTCCTCGTAAGGAGGGATAGGACGAGGAGGGACATCAGCTGCGTAGTTAGGAATGGCCGCAGGGGGGTTCACAATAGGATGTGATACTCTAACGAACCATCTCATGTACCCCTTAGTATGAGCCCACGGCTGGTTATCCGAAACCGGATGAACCCTCTGCTGATGGTTGAGGACATGTAGAGCAAACTCCGTGAAGGCCTGGGCCACGTCATCTGCCGCAAGAGCCTCAATGTTTGTAGGAGGCCTGGGCCGTGTCTGGACATACTCGTACTGCCTAAGAACCCGCTCTGGCAAGTGACAGACCAACTTGTCGCTGCCGACCATGATCCGTCTAGAGTACCAGCATATGTCCTGAAAGGGTGTGATGCGTCGTCGTCTCTCGTACGGCCTCCAGGTGACATGAGAATGGTCCAACGAATCAATGGCAGCTCGGTTGTGTCCAGGATTAGAAAAGCCCCTGGGAGGTTTCCATTGACTCACAAGCGGGGCAACAGTAGGGTCGTAGGCACCATCTTCAATCCTCGGAATGATGTTCATGAAGTGTGTCAAAGTCCATCCCTGCAAACACAAAGAAATAAATTTATATCAGCAAAATTATTATGCAAACAACTATACATTTACGATCCAATAAGTAAAAAAGAAGAAAAACAAATATTACCACAAGCAAGGTCATGTAACCACCACAGGAGGCCACAGATTAGTCGGAGGTAAGAGATAGCTGCTCATATAAGAAAGCAAGTCACATCCCACCCCATGACCAGCTATCCAACTCGTCCATATCTTGCAGCGTAAGCAGCCACAACAAATTAATATTTTTGTTGTTCTTGCCGCAAAAAATAGTCCAGCCAAGCAAGAGCAACAGAAACGCCTTAATACATGCCAACTTAACATGAACTCGCTCGTCTTGTTCCTCCTGTGTGTCAATCTCAAGCAGCTGATTACACCTATTCAAGAGCTCCTCGTAGCGCCTCATCAGTACACCAAAACTGATGTGAGCAGCACCCTGTGATGGTCAGGAAGGAACCTCCGAGTGATGGGGATGCCTTGGAGACACGCCACATCATCTAGTGTGACGGTCATCTCCCCAACAGGTAGATGGAAGCTGCTAGTCTCCTCATGCCATCTCTCTGACATCGTATAAACGAACCCGTGAGAGATGTTCTCGTACCCACTAGTCAGGAGGGGAGTAAGACCGGGCATATTCAGTTCATCCCAAAACCATTGGTTTTGTTCACACGGCTGAGGGATTGTCAGGTTTTTAAGGCTCAGCTTCTTCCCTTTGAGAGATACCTTTCATCCTTTTTTTTCCGAAACTGAAATACAAAAACAAAAAACAACAAACAACATCGTTAAATAAATAATAAGTAAAATAAACATTAAATATATTCTAACATAAATTTTAATTCTAACATTAAATAAGTAAAATAATAATTAGAATAAGTTATATAAATAGTAAATGAAATAAAATAAACATTAAAATATACTTACATCAGCATCAACCCAAATCCTGCATGCCACATGTCCACCAAAGTGAGGTAAAAGTATGAGCTCATAAGGCCCCCTTGCATAGCCGTCGGTCCGGCCTCGTACACCAGCCTCGACATCTCCTGAAAACGACCCCCACCATCATGCTGCTGAGGCTGATCAATATCATCCTTCTGCTGAGGCTGCTCAATATGAGGCTGCTCATGATGATCCTCATACTGATGTTGCTGATACGCATCAAACTGATACTGGTGAGGCTGAGGCTCCTCAAAATGATACGCTTGCGCCTGCTCATACACCTCATAATCCAGTTGATACTGTGTCAGGTCCACCGTCTGGGATGGACCTGTCTGTGACGTTGATCCCCCAACAGCATCAACTCTACCAAGTCTCGTTCCCCCACCTCTCCCTCGACCAGTCATAGGAGGGCATAATGCTTGTTTCTCCCTTCATAAACTACTAGTAGTGGCAGGCCTCCATGCCCTAAATCTGTCACTCTTATCTTGAGGCGGCTCAGGCGGACTCTGAGACGTATTCCTCCGAGACATATCTGCACAACATTTCAAAAAGCAAAATATCAATGACACATTTTTACACGGACATTGTGTCATTTCTAACAATTCAACAACAACACTAATATTTCACCAGTGTCAATTCAATCCGTAAATTACCACAGTGTAGTCAAACTAACTATAATCAACATTAACAAACATATTTCTAACCAATTTCATCATTAACATTGAAAAAATCAAAAGAAAATTCATTGAGACATTTTAACAAACACCTAGAGTCCATATTTCAATCAACTTCAAATCAAACAATTTCAAAACCCTAAAACTACCACATTTCACTCTAAACAACATCTAATATACTATTCCTAACTTAATTTATCACTAACAATCATAAAAACTAACATGCAAGCAAAATTTATATAAACCTAAAAATGTTAAAT